>FTLB01843310.1_pt1 | contig 16791 bp, 13 predicted proteins | sample 1658291 | NCBI WGS metagenome assembly FTLB01 (sample SAMEA3914812, study PRJEB12502) | metagenome | biome: forest; material: soil | place: Canada | collected 2011-07-07 | depth 0.1 m
TAGGTATAGTACCGTAGCCATGGGCCGCGTAGGATTACGGTCACACCGGAGGATGGCCATGTAAGCGCGCGGATGAACCGCGTGGATCGGCGCCAATTCCCTGCCAGCAGAGATCGTGGCGAAACGTGCAGGCGGACCCGGATCCTTTCGTCCCTTTTTTTACGCTTGGAATATGGCTGTGATTCTCTCTCCTTACTACAGTCCTGCTAGGTGTGATCCGCAGCGCGACACATTCGTAGGCTAGCTAGGCCGCGTTAAAGCGATGCGGGACATGCGTAGTGCCACGAAATATACACCCTGGTTGAACTTCTCCTTCTGTCCCGTCCTACTCGCAAACCTGCTAGCGAGGCTTCCATGGCATCATCACAGCTCGTCGCGCGGATCCTCCGCCTTGCCCTCCTTGCCCATCGCCTCCCGACCCTTCTTGACCATGGAGCTCAGGATCTCGTAGACCACCTGCGCCGCCGCCAGGGCCGTCTCCTCGCCCGTGCCCTGGTACGCCGGCGCGACCTCGACGACGTCGGCTCCGACCAGGTTCAGCTTCTCGATGCCGCGGAGGATCCGGATCAGCTCCCGCGTGGTCCAGCCGCCGGGCTCCGGCGTGCCCGTTCCGGGTGCAAAGGCTGTGCGGAGGGTCCGAGTCAGCGAGGCTCGACGCAACGAGAAGGAGGAGGATGAAGAGGAGGAAGAGTGGTCCTCCCAGTCCTCTCCATAGCATATCCTCCGAAGCGAAACAAAAAGAAAATAAAGAAAAAAAACGTACCTGGATCCAGGACGTCAATGTCCACCGACAAGTAGACGGGGTCGTCCTCGCTCTCGGCCGTCGCGAAGGTGTCCATGATGGCCTTGATCACGCCCGCGGTGCCAATGTCGTCGATGTCGTCGGCGCTGATGCGCACCCAGTTCTGCGCGGCGTCGTCTTCGTGGTCCCCCCAGGTGTCGCCGCTCAGGCGCGTGCGCAAGCCCGCGTGCAGCGAGGGCGACGCGCTGGCGTTGGAGAGCAGGCCTTCTTGGCCCGCGAGCCAGAACATGGACCCATGGTTGAAGCGGGCTTGCTCCGACGGCCACGCGCTGGGGTACTTGTCCGGGTGCCACGTATCGAGGTGCGCTGCGCTCGTTGAGTCTCCGTGTCCGTCTGGGGAAGAAGAATGGGAGGTAGTGGAACGTGGGCGAGAAACTCACCGTCGAAATGGATCACCCGCAAGGGCTTGCCGTAGGCTTGTTTCAGAGCCCGCAGCGCCGGCAGCGCGAGGCTGTGGTCGCCGCCGAGGGTGATGAGCCTCGGGCGTGCAACCAGAGGCGATGCGGTGCTCCGCTTGCCCAGCTCTTGGAACGCTTCCGTCATCTGGGTGAGTGCCAGGGCGTTGTCCATGGGCGAGATGGGGATGTCGCCGCAGTCAATGACCTTGGCCCAGCTCTGGTACGGGTTGATATCGGCCCGCGGGTTGAAGCCTCGGAAAGAAGTTTGCCTCGCCGACGCCTGGCGGATGGCTCGAGGTCCGAAACGGGCACCTTACTGCTGTCAGCAACGCCCTCTTCGTAGCCCCATCACCTTTGATCTGCGGTGTTCGCCCATATTACTAGTGCACAAACTGTGGCTCAGCCAAGATGAAGTGTCTATCACAGGCATGCTTACCGGGACGATAGGTAACCGCCGTATCGAACGGTGCACCGATGATACCGATGTCGAAGTGCTCGCTCGGCGTTGTGAGACACTTGACATAGTTCAGATGCGCAAACGACCCGATGCCGGTGAATGGCCACTTTGTGTGTCCATATTAGTCACTGAAAATGAACCAAACGGTGCTGCCGGGACCTAACAGGAGATGGGCATGTAGGAGAGTTGCGGCGGTTCCCTCGGCACGTATATGTATGTAGATAAGGTATGAGGGATAGTTGATAGGGAGTTCTAGGAGACAACTGAGATATACCCGCTCGGCATTCTTACCTCGGGCCCCCATTTCCTCTCCAGCTCAGCCAACTCCTCGGGCGTGAAGTCTTTGTCGTGCCCATGGTCGCCGCAGGCTCCGGCGAGCCGTGCGAAAGCAACGAGAGCCGGGAGAAGCAGTTCGGATCTCATCACGAAAACCCGGCTACAAGAACGCGTAACTTTAAAATTCCAGTAAAATAAATACAAAAACCGCAAAAAGGGTGATGAAGGGGCAAGAATGGTTCTCGATGTTTACTTGAGCAGGTCCGCGACTCGCCGATGCACGTTTACGGTATTTGCCCTACGGTCGGCCCTGATAAGCAAAGACAGGGAGGGCGATCTCTACCCCGGCTTCGGCGATGGCCCTTTCTCCTCAGCCGGTGCGGCTCGGCCTTCGGGTACCGCCGCGGCGCTCGCCTCTCCTCGCCTAGGCCATATAAGAGACAAATTCGGTTTCCATTTCAAATAACACTGACCACCAGCAATCCGGGGGGCCAGATTGCTGCAGATATGAGTCTCAGCGCAATTGGTTCCGTCGGAGCAGCGCTGCGGGGGTGATGGAGGTGCGGGACCTTCCATGCAAGCCTATCTTCCTCGTCATCTATCGTCTTGCTAAGTACCTTTCTGTGCGTACGTACGTGTACGTAAGGTAGGTATGTTATTCCCAACCCCAGAGATCAGGTTAGCTACCGGCGCGGTGCCGCGCTAAAGAAAAGAGGCAGGTATGTAAGCGGTGGAGAAGGCGGGCTAGTCCTCAGGGAAACCCTCTCACGCAGATTGCTGTTACGTTACGGACTGGACTGGATGGCGAGGTGAGAGGAAATGCTGACGCCACACTTCGTTGGGCTGGCAAAACAAGATTCGAGGCAGACGAGCACGAGTTCCTGGTAGATTTCCGTGAGCTTTGTGATAAGAGGCGTAAGAAGATGAGAAAGGAGTAAAACAAAGTAAAAATATATAGATTTAAATATTATGGGGTTGTCATGTTGACACTGGTCCTGGTGGAATCGAGTCTGCTGCGTTTGCTGATCACATCTCTCTCACTGCGCAAAAGGCATCACGGTCAGTCTGGTATCCATGAACAACGGGGTTTGATTATATGAAGAATGAACTCATTTGTACTGTGTATCTTTTTATTCCTGGCATTGCTTCCGTGCTCTCCGGCCTCGGCGCGAGAAATAATACTATCAACAAGGAACAAGATACAGGAGGAAGATCTATCATCGGAAACCAGGAGTCCGCGCGACAAGACAGCAAAACTATGCCCGGCACGCACGAGAGGGGGGGAAAAAGATAGAAAGAGACACATATGAGAGATGCTTTCAGAGAGCATGAGGGTTAAATTTCCTTTCAATTCACTCCAGATCGCCAAACTGATCCTGCCGAAGACTTGATGCTTGCATTTTATGAAGTTTCCCGCCTTGAAATGGAAGCGATAAAGTAAAGTGGAAAGAGGTACCAAAGGGCCTCGTATGGCGCCTTGGTACTATGAGAAAGAGGGCAGCTCCAGTCGGAATGTATCCCCCGCAAGCCTCGGAGCCGTCCTAATAGTTGACGGGTGTAGAATCCTGCCCAAGAGCCGGTCGCAATGCCGAAGAAGGACTTTCCATCTCCCTGGCCATCATCTCTCCTGCTCCCCCCTCTCTCCCTCCTGGGGTGTACTGTAAAATTTCGGTCGCATACACCAAGGGTTCCCTTAAACACCCATAGCGATGGGCTCGGATGTAGACGGTTGAAAAATAATCCCTAGATCGTACTCGAATACCGATTCGCGGGATCTAAGAGCGATGAACTCAGGCACATCTAGCGCAGAAGGGGTAAGGGGAAAAGCGCTAGATGGAAAATAAAAGGGGATCGCGCTGAGTTGCGTCGTTTGCTCAGAGAATGAGGCACTTGTGCTTCTTCTGTTTCACTACTGGAGGTTCGAGGGCTGCAACAATGGCCTGTTTCATTCGTCATTAGCCAGTCGGTTCTCTCACAAAACCCCATGTTCCAGTCGTCGTCGAGCGAGCGAGCTTACCTCATCGAAGACGTCCTTCAGGTTCCTTTGCGTCAAAGCGCTGCATTCGACGTACTTGACAGCTCCAAGCTGCTTCGCCCGCTCCCTGCCCTCGGATTCCTCGATGAGTCGCCTGTTCGGGTTGTTCTGCAGGGTCTTCCTGTAGTTCGGGTCCTCGCGCAAGTCCATCTGAGTGCCGATGAGGAGGCAGGGGACACCGGGGCAGTGGTGGCGGACCTCGGGGAACCACTTGTCCCTGACGTTGTCGAACGAGGCCTGGGATACGACGCTGAAGCAAACGAGGAATACATCTGTCTGGGGATACGAGAGAGGTCGCAGGCGGTCGTAATCCTCCTGTCCGGCTGTATCGAACAAACCCAGGGTATAGGGCTCGTCGCCGATCCTAGAACCCAAATACCATCAGCAATCCGACCGTGGCAGGAGAGGAGGAGAAAATAATGACGACGGAGAGGCCGAGACGCGAGGCAGAGAAGCGAAGCAGCCAATCTGGACAGTGCGCCACGAGCCTATTTTATCTTCCTTCTTCTCCTTCTCCTCTCCTCCTTCTTTCAAAAGGGCGGGATGATATGGTACAGATTCCACCTACATGACAGTGACGGCATAGTTGTCAAAAACGGTCGGAACATATTCCGAAGGGAACTTGTTGGTGGTGTAGCTGATGAGGAGGCACGTCTTGCCAACAGCACCATCGCCGACGACGACGCACCTGCAGGAGGGCAAAGAAGGTGGTTAGTAAGAAACTGGCATGGTTCGCATATGAAGGGTCTGCCCTGACGCGTCGAGAAGCGGATTGAATAGACAACAAAGCAAGGGGAGGGCGATAACAATCACATGAGTGCTGATGACGTCGCGACAAGAGGACGGCAGCAAGCAGATGTTCCAGAGCAAAGGGAGGAGCCTGCTGCGGCTGTGCCCAGCGCAGTGTGTCGAGGGGGAGGGAGGAAGGGGGGGAGATGTGAGACCTACTTGATAGTAGCAACCACCATTTTTGCCTTGTATGCGCGCCGCGGAGGAGCAAGTCTATCAGAGGCAAGTTAGGGCAGAGGGCGGCGGGCTGCGATGTCGATATCACGCGTGGTTCTGCTGGGCGGCAGACGGGCTGACGTTGCGAGTGCGGGAGTGTGGAGTTGAGAAATTGAGGTGCGCGGCGGGAGGGTCAGATCGGCTCCGGTGAATGGCCAGATCGTTTCAATTTACCATGGGGTGGAGGAAAAAATTGGGGAGGGAATGGAAGGAGAGAACGAGGAGAAGTAAAGGCGAAAGAAAATAAAAATAAAATAAAATGGTCGGATGGTCAGTGTGTTCTAGCGGCAATCAGAGAAGAGGAAGGGAAAAAAAAAAAGAGGGCGTGCCAAAAGGGGTGATATGTCCAATTGTGCAGCCTTTCCGTTTGGCGTTTGTTCGCGAAAGGGAAGAAGGGGAAATTTGCTGGAAGCAGGGAAATTCGGAGGGACAGCCGCGACCAGCATGACATTGACCATTGCCTGCTGCAGTCACGGACGGGTGCAGGGACGTAACTTTCGCGTGGGTTGAGAACTTGAGGCACCCGCACTGCACCCCATTCCGCATTTCCCAAGCTTTACCAGGGCAGGGCCTCACAGAAACCATGTACCAGTACTTTAGAAATGGGGCATTCTAGAGCTTTTACCAAGCTTTGCAAGCGTGAGCGAGGGAAATTTCAGCACCAAATCAGGACGAACTAGGTGTATCACCACATGGCCTAGCCTCCGATATGCATGGTAGAGATACATCTGCCCCTCTCTGCAGCCCCAAGCGAGCTAAGGTAAGCGGAAGAGATGAGGAAAAATCATTAAAAAAAAGACCCCACCAGACCAGCCAACAAAGCTTCCATGTCAGTTTGGCACGGATGGAGTCACAACAAAGTGGCCATAGGAGGCCGCCTTCACTTTGTCCTAATTGGTTGAGGTATGGATGATGATGTAGAAAAACGGTGTCCTAGAAGCTCCATATCAGAGACCGATTCCCCCGAGAGAGAGGGGGAGGGGGTGATAAGAAATTATGCATCTGTCTGAGGCTTCTAGATTTCAATACCTTCTTCATGCTCGTAGCCGCCATGTTTTACTCTTGCCAACTTACAATTGCTTCACCCAGACCTCAGCTCCGGAAAAGCACAGCCACTCCTTTGCTCAACGTGACGCCCAGTAGAAACGCAGAGCTCAAGGGTGGACAATAGGAGCGCAGAAATGAAGAGAAGCTTTGTCGCATTGTGATAGGAGCTTGCCCATTTCGCGTTCGACGTCTCGTGACGACCCCCCCGGCCCCCCGGGGCTCAAACGGAATAGGAGATACTGTAGCAGTTGGAGATAAGTGACTAGATGCATCTGGCTGATAAGTATAGGTCATACAGTATAGACTCCATACTCCATACTAGGTGTCATTACCGAGTATACCAAGTACTCTGTACGAACTTGGTTGAAAAGCATAATAAAGTTGCCGAGGAGAGGAGGTTCTTGAGCCCGTTAGCGACGCGAAACACCCACCCACACCAAATCGCACGCGTCGCATCAACATACCCAACCATGGTTTCTGCACAAAGTTATGTATTCCATTTTGCACCGTAACTTGTGTTTAGGCGATAGGCAACTATGTATTGTACATACCATAGTTAATGTCTGATATTCTTGTCCACAAGGCGAGAGAGGCGCGAAGCTGCTCGCGCCCGGCCGGTCGGCACCCACCGTCTCAGCTCTCCCGTCTTTCCTTGGTCGCTTGCCATATGCTGTGCAGCACCAGCAATCAAGAACGATATGCGACACCCAGATACCCAGATAGTGCGGATAGCCTGACCAATACGAGGCGGCAGACGATATCCCGCTGATTGCCCAGGCAAGCCAGGGTATGCCGTATCAAGCAGGTCTCGTCAGGTTTGGACAATAGGCAATACCAAACAGCATGTCTTCCAGGGTGACGGACTGGTTTCCTTGGTCGGGAATCGCGTCATCACTAAGGACCGCATGTCGTGGGCGGGGGGTGGCTGCGCTACGAATCCGCATTTGCACCTCTCTCCAACCCGGGCTCGACCTATCCCCATGAGCGGGTCTAGCATCTTCCAGACGTTCGATTATGCCGCCCTGGTAGAATCAGCCTCTGCACTGTCTGCAGGCACCTGGCAGACCATTTACCATGTCATGGTAAGGCGACGGCATGATCAGGTCTATGTATCTGTGGGTTGCAGTGGCTACTTGGCAAGCATCCCATGCAGTCATTGACGCAAACATGCCGAATGAGGCAACAGTGGTTGACGAAACTGTCACTCAGTACTACCGTCTGGGTTAATGGGTACCTAGCCGTCTCGTCCTATGCGACACGGCAAGGCATTCTGCGAATTCAATACAGGACAGTCTGGTCTGGAAGGGGGGGGGCCAAGGAGGGGGCTGAGCAAGTGAAAGGAATCATGGCGGCAGTAGGTCCTAGGCTCCGATCATTTGGGAAACCTGGACGGTGATCCGCGTCTGTGGGCTTCCGAAATCCGATGGCGAGCTGCTGAGTGTTTCCAGAAATTCGAAACTCGGAAACGAAGGTCTGAAACAAGATGCTTTGGCTAGCTCGTAACTTGGTAAACTTCGTGTTCAACCAGTCACCCAGAATTGGATTCTCTTGTGTGATGACAGCCCCATCCCGCCGCCCCAGATGGTAAATGAGCGCCGATCCATATATCCATTCCTCTTGCCTCGTTCAATGCTTAACGTGGCTCCGCGGCTACGTGGTCGTCCGCGTCGGGAGCTTGGTCGCTGCTTGGTCGCTTGGCCAGATCTCGAGACCTCACCTCGACATGCATCGAACTCGTTTTCCCCCTTCCATTCCCAGTGCTCTGGTAACATCAGGACCGATTGGGAAGATACATCATCTAATTGGATGATCCAAAGTAGATGTTCCTTTTTTCCCTACCGTCTCATTCGGCCCCACTCCGATCGAGAAAACGGCGGCGTGGGGATGAATGGTCTGGAACTGCCGGTCGATCACAGCGCAGGCCAATCGCAAGAAGAAAAAATACGCGCCCAGAGAACAATCTTCTAACGTTCTGCGTAGGTGTCGAACAGTGATCAGTGGTCGAGAGTACAGCATCTCTTCCCCTTGTCACGATGCCATACACATTCCTGTGTTGTTGGCAAGCTCAGTTGTTGACATCACATATCGGGTTTCAAGTTAGGATCGGAGAGGGTAAGAGAGGAGATCTGTTAGAGAAAAAAGAAGAAAATACATGGAGTGGAAACAATGCCTCGGAATTCTTCCCCTTGGTTTTTATGATCACATTTGATAATTGAGAGCCTCATTAGAACATACATACCTTACACAATACAGAATCTGTCCAGGCAGCCGTCAACATCAAAGGGCTGAGGTAAGCAATGCCAAGGCTCCAATTCCGCGCTGCATCTGCGGGACCATAATCTGCGGGCCTACTGTACCCTTTACGTTGCACTACAGTATTTAGCAGGTTGTCAAGAGAGTCCCTTGAACTCACATATCTCGCTTCGACAAAAAAAACCGATCCTACCTCACGCATTTGTACAAAAAGATTACACGGTCAGTTATCCCGTGATGGGATCGTCGTCGAACTGAAGAAGAAAGCGGAAGAAAAGACAGGATCACCAGTCTCTCTCAGCCTCGAGACCTAGCTGGCAGGAGCCATAAAACAAGCGGACACGTCTCTGTGCCAGTATCGTCGTCATCCGGCCACGCAACGATATGACGTCGGATGCCATCGACACGCTCCTCGAGCGGTACCTCATTCTCGTACATGAGTACACCGAACTTCGGGCTCAGCTCACTGCCCTTCAAGTTGGCATGTACCAAAACATAGCCCGGGCTAATTTCGCCGCCGAGAGAGGGATGAGATACGGGCAAGATTTCTACGACCAACGGATGCAGGCATTGAGACGATTGGAGATAGGAACTCTTCCTTCGAATGCTTTCGCTGTGAAAAGGCTCGACCAGGAGGCGTCAGTTTCTCAGGAGCCAGAACCCGACGCCGAGGAGGGTGCAACGGAGGGAAAGGACCAGGAGAGCTCCACAGCGTCGGTCGCCAACTTGAAAGACCCCTTGAGATGGTTCGGGCTCCTGACACCCATGCCGCTACGACAAGCCCAGGGTCAATCAGTGCAAGCAATCGAGGAGGTTATCCCGAAACTGGTCTCCGTGAACGCTGAGATGGCGCAAGTCGAGATCGAGGTCCGCCGAGCAAGGAAAAAGAGAGCCAAGGCCGAGGCGGCAGAGAAAAAAATTGTGAGCTACGAGCGAGAGCAGCCGCAGCTGCAGCCGCAGCAGGAGCGACAAGAACTTGCTGCATAAGAAATTGTGTGAATAAATTCTTCTCATCTAGTCTAGTACAAGGCATAGAGATCCAAGACTAAGAGTACAGTAATGACAATCTCAACTTATCGGAGCTCTCTTGCGCCGAAGTTAGACACCAGCTCTACCCAACAGGCAAATTGGAAACATCTATCTCGGCGAAATATCCATTCATATATACTGAAAAGTTCTCAATACCCTGCCAATTCTGGCTCACCAGCGGGGGTGGCAGGGAGCTTGGTGTTGACGCGGCATTGCTGCCTCCAGTCGTCCGGAGTGAACTTGTCTACGATAGCCTTGAACGCCGACTGAATAAGGTACCTATGCGTTAGCGGGTTACTTCTTCTTGATGGGTTTAGTATCGTACCAAAGTGCAAAATGATTCATCTCCCTCAAGATGATTTCCTGGGAGCTTGCATCCCGGGATCGTGATTGGCCTATCGTTGTATCGGAGGCGTACGTAGTACCCTTCAAGCCTCTTCGCTTCGGCCGCAGTCAACTCGGGCGTTCTCTTTCTTCCGATTCCCTGCGGAGGCTGGCCTGCAGTCAACCTTGATCCAATGCCACCGAACCAGTTCCACTTCGCTCTAGTGTCTTTTGTCGGCACTGGCGCGGGGGCTGCTGATTTTCGGAACATCTCGATGGCGATATGGCTGGTAAACGGCGGCCACTCGTTGTCGTCGAGGGATCCAAGACTCGCGAGAACCGCGGCGAGAGTGACATCATGGCAGCCGCTGAGGCCGAACTTGATGGGCACGTGGTTCGCTTTCGACTTGCTCATAATCTCGTATCTTCCGTCCGCCGCAGTTCGCTCGGCGCTCCCGACCATGCGGCCCACGATGTCGCCTAGCAAGCCTCCGATTCCAAGCATCCGATACTCTCTTGATTCCTTGTAGCCGCTGTACCACTCCTCAACGTTGATCTTTTCGATGATCCTCAGCCCCTTTTCGTCGTAGAACTCCTTTGGCAACCTGGTCTCTGGACCGTGCGCCAAAGTAGAGTTGATGGTATCCATGATGCCAGTGAGCCTCGGCTTGGAATCGACCTTTACGCGGGGGCTGTCTTCTGGCATCCACTTCCCGTACAGCTTGTTTAAATACTCCATCTCCTCGGTCTTGTTCCACTTATCTGCGGTCCTCTGGGCAAAGACTCTCGCCAATGCCGCAAATCTGCGGCAGTTTGTGTCGTTGGGGAACAATGTCTCGTCGCCTTGCGTTCTGGTCAGTATCGTAGGCGCAGGGAAAGTGCCATCCTGGCCGGGTATCCTGGTGGACGGCGGGTACAGCGCTGAGAAGGTCTGCTGAAGGGACTCTAAGGCACGGACAATGGGCGTGGAGCGGAGATACATGAAGTCCGTACTCTCGATCTGGGGAGGTATGAACTTCAAACGGTCGACGTAGAGCTCACGCAGCCGAATCCCGAGCTGATAGGTGCTCTGCCTTCCCACATCCGTGAGAGTGCCCATGTCGCAGACGTTGTCGAGCTGCCCACGGGGCCCCGTGGCGATGATTGGCTCGTCATTGCTTCCGAATGTCTCAAGACGTCGCTTCCACTCAAGCGTAGAGAAGCGTGCGCTCTCATCGGGGCTGCTCACCGCCTTGCCTGCATCCTCCAGGATTGCGGACCGCAGCTGGCGGACACTTGCGCAGTACGGCCAGAAGGGACTGAGTCCGGCATTCTGAAATCGACCGGATACGGGTGTACGTTCTCCGTGGCGCATGAGAATCTGAACCAACTGGAGTTCCAAGCCGGGCGGGTAGAGCTGCCTGAGCTCTTCGTCGGTGTATGGCTTCCGTGGCTTAAGGGCGGACATTTTGGAGAAACTGGTGTTTGTATAGCTGTATGGACAGACTGGGAGACCGTTCCAGACTCTCTCGGACTCTCCTCCACGGCCGGTTTTAACCTACGCCTCGACACACTGAACCCTGAAACTCGGTTGCGCCAGGACAAGGTATACAAGCAGCTAGGAATGACGTAGTTGAGGTTCCCCAGAGCTTGGTGTGGGGTCTTTCGCCACGAGAAAGTCAAGTCATTTTGCTCTCTGGGATTAATCTATCTCAGGTCTAGGCGAGAATGCTTCCTCTTGCAGACTAGCTGGGTTCAACTTTAGTCATTTGTTAAATCGTACTAAAAGCGCCTGTTTGGGAGAAATAACAGTAACGAAACCAAGCCCACCGCCTTTTTTTTTGTGACGGCAGAATCCCATCCGAGCTCGAATGGGTCATTTTCCAAAGGCGGTGAGATCAATACTTGCAGAGGATCCACATCAGAGCTGTTCCTTTGTGACTTTTTATTAGGGACCTTTTTTGCTGCACGTTCAAGCTTGGCCCTGCCCGGGAGGAAAAGAGATACGCCCTTGCACTCATTCAAGTGGCATTTGCCGCTTGATACCTGTTCCTTTTGTTATTTTCTTTCAAGTCAGTCAAATATTCGAAACCAATTCTGTTTCATGGTTGGAGGAGATAGGCTCCTCCTTCTCGGATAGAAGTTGGCAAAATGAAGGATATCACGACCATCTGCCTGCGATGCAGAACCCGATTACTTGCATCTCGGACGCCTACCCCACGAGTCGCTTGGCGACAAGTATCCCGATACAGCAGCAGTACCCAACAAGCGCAGAGACCTTCGGAGAATGGCAACAACTCTGCAGAGCCGGCCGAGGTAGCATCCAGAGCTTCAGCGCGACGACACCCAGGCGGCGCGAAGTCTACGACGAAAGAGGACTCGTTACGGATATTCATGAATGCAGTGAAGGAGCAAACCGATGGCGGCGACGTACAACCGAAACGGAGTTCTGGGACTACAGAAAATCTCTTGCTCCAAGATGTTGCAACATTACAATCGATGCTACTCAATAAGCGCGCCGTATCGACAGCAGCGTGTTTCGCCTTCTTCGAGTCCCAGATCTATCCTGCCATCAGCAAGCCGCCAATGAAAGTCCCCAAGATTGTAAGAGATCGAGTAGGCAGGAACCTTCTGCAAAGAGTGTCGCTGGAGAAGGGATACGACATGGATTCGAGCGACCTGCCTCCTGTGTCGCGTATCAGCCAGCTCTGGCTTGACCTTGGACTCTTCCAGCCTGCAGAATGGGCACGGCTGACTCTCAAGCTCATCGATCACATATGCGGCCTGAGCATCTCCCACGACGATTTCCCATCCATCGAGAGCTATGAGAACGCCATGGCGAAACGAGAAGCTCTTCTTGGTGATCTCCTCGGGTCTTGGAAGACACTTAATATCCAGAGATTTACGTCTCTCAGGCTCGGCGGTGCCGCAGCTGCGGCAATGCAAGTCGGAACCCCTTCGTTGAACGAGGGTATGAAGACGCAATTGGGCCGCAAGAAACTCCCGCGCAACCCGCTGGGCATTCTCTTCCCCCATCACGATCCCCAGAAATTAGACAAAGTCAATGCTGCCGCCATCGCGACGTATGTCCTACTCACCGATCCCATCCACAGCAAACGAGCTGTCCGCCAAGAAGCCGCCCCCTTCTTGAATGCAATTGCACGAATCCTCTCTGTCGCTGGCACCGACCAGCAGCAGATCGCCAAAATGTTTGAAGGCTACAAGAACATACCGCGCTACGTTTCGTCTCGCTGGGCGGCCGTCGAGGCTGAGATGCCCCAGATCTCGCGGGCGCCGAACTTTCAGCGACACCCGACAAAAGGAGCGAATATCCATAGGCTCGTGGGCGAGGCATGGAGGGCGGGGAATGTCAACGCCGTGCAGAATGCATTCAAGGAATTTTATGGGGCTGGCCCCGAGGACCCTCAGCAAAAGGCAGAGCTTCTTCGTCAGCCCGAGCTGTTTAACTACTTTATAATGGCCTTCATGGGGATGCGGCAGGTTAAGCTCGCTCTCGAGGTCTGGAATTCCATGATGACGGTCGGTATCGAGCCCACGCTGAAGTCATGGACAGCCATGATGGACGGCTGCCAGCGAGCCAGGAATCCACACGCCTTCAAGATGGTCTGGGGCCGACTGGTCGAATCCGGGCTGAAGCTCGACGTGGCCATATGGACCGCCAGGATATCCGGCTTGATCGCTCTGGGCGAGCCCGACGAGGGGCTCAAGGCCCTTGTCAGCATGGAAAAGCTGTGGCGGGAGAGGTCGGATCCCAAGACAGCGCTCGTAGCAGTCAAGCCGTCGATTGAACCCGTCAACGCAGCTGTCGCGGGCTTCCTACGTCTCGATCGCCTCGACACCGCGAGGAGCATCTTGGCCTGGGCGAGTAAGCAAGGGATCGAGCCCGACATCTTTACCTTCAACACCATGCTGCGGTCCTTGGTCCACCAGGATCGAGATGGCAGTGAAATCAGGAAGTTGCTCGGGATCATGAAAGCCCAGAACGTCGAGGCCGACGTTGTCACCTTCACCATCATCATGGAGCACGTCCTCACGGGTGTCGGGGCGCGGGATCCCCAAGAGCAAATCAAACTGGTCACGGACCTTCTGGGCGAGATGGAAACGGCCGGCGCCAAGGCGAACATGATGGCCTATGCGAAGATGGTCCATATCCTTCTCGCGGAAGGCGACAGCACGTCCGACGCTGTCAAGGCCGTCCTATCACATATATGGGGTCAGGGCCTCGAGCTAACATCGCACATCTACACCATGCTAGTGGAGCACTACTTCTCTCGGGACCCCCCGGATGTCGCAGCAGTGACAGCGCTTATAGAAAATCGCAAACTACACGCCAACACGGACATGGATCGGGTCTTCTGGGAACGTGTTATTAAAGGGTACTGCCAGGTGGCAGACACGGCGCGGGCGCTTGACATCTTCGACAAGATCAACAAGCCGGGGCTCGTCATCACCTTCTCCACGCTGTACGAACTGCTCCTCGCTCTGGTCAACGCCGGGGAGATGGAGTCGGCAGAAGCCCTTGTTACTTCGACCAAGGAGATCCGAGACGCGCCGGAGTTGGAGAGCAGCGATGAGAATTTACGATTCTGGAAGCATCGGTTCTGGCATCTAGCGAAGAAGCATCATCTCTTGAGGACAGATCTCTTAACGCCTGCGGCCAAGGCAACAGGCTTGCACGAATAATATTTTTTGGAAGCTGGCCATCTGTGCCACCTCCTGCCTTTAGGTAGTCTTTTTTGGCCTATGTGCTCCCCGTCCCATGTACCCTACGCCAAGCCCAAGAAATCCAGATACCACTGCCATCGACAGAAACCCGTTGAACGCCGGCCATTGATGATCCCAGTTATGTCCCTCGTGTCGCGTGTTGTATCATGACTCATCCATGGCGTCGCCGTCGCCGGCCGCCTCACCCTGCGCAGGGTTCCCGCCAAGGAAGGTGACCACCCTTTCCAGGCCTTCAACCTCCTCCTTTGCTATACCTCGGCCCTCGCCTTGCCACTCGCCATCCCTGACCTCGCCATTCTTGCCGAGCTCCAGCCCGCGCACGTTCTCCAGATGCTTACGGGTGGCCGTCTCGACATATTCTAGTCGTTCCCTCCGCCAACTCTTGCGAGTGTCGGGCTCGTCTTGTGCCAGGTTCGAGTCTGCAGCGACAGCAGCTTCCTCCAGGTCAGGCATGATGTTCCGGAGCGACGTTGACAATGCTCTCAAAGCCTGCAGCTGCGACAATGTGAAGGCCGTGGTTGTTGTGATTGGCGTGTCCGCGCCGCCTACGGCAAGGTCGCCTGTGTTTTGCAGGAACCCGAACGTCGAGGTGCTGGGCACTTCAGGCGAGCTTTCGTTCTTGACCTGGGCTCGTTGCTCTTTCTGGCCACCCACCAATGCTCTCAATTCACCCAAGAGCGCCTCGTTCCGGGCGTGTTCCGCATGCAGCATCACGTTGAGTTTCTGGCTGGCTTGCAACCGCCGCCGCAGCCTGTGGACGCTCTCGACCGTCGGTCTGTCTGTACCTTCTCCTGGCGCGTCGTCGCCGCCGCCGCCCTCTTCCCTCCGCGCTGCTGCTATGCCGCTCAAATCGAGGCCCTCGTAGTGACCCAGTCGAATCCAGTCGCGTGCCTCGGGCCCGACACAGAGGATATTGCGCATCAGGTAGAGCTCGAACTTGTCGAAGTTGCGGTCGATTGACGCGCACAGCAAGGTCTCGAGCTGATGCGTGCCATTTTCTATCTCGTGTCGGTGCGCTTCCTCGAACGAAACAGGCGGCTGGTCCTCGGGCTCTTCCACCGCTGCCGATCCGCGTCCCTTTCCTTTGCCTTTTGCCTTGGCTTGTTGTGCCTTGGCCGCCTTGGCTTGCGATTTCCCCAGCGCAGACTCGCGGAACCCGAGCGATGCCGGGGGTGCATTCAGCAGGCCTTGCTCGACGCTGTTGAGAGCGCGCTCGGCGAGGATGTTTATGCTGTTGATGACATCGTCTAGGAGACTCTAGGCAAGGGTCGAGATGCAATTAGCGAGGAGCTTGCGCAGGGAGGAACCAGTCAGACGCTAAAAAAAAAGTACAACTCACAACTGGAGGGTATCCGAAGTGCTCTGTTAAAAGTTCCGTGTCCAAATTGGCAGATTGCGACATCTTGTCGTCGTCGGGTGCTTTTTCGTTTACATGCAAGAAGCTCGAAAACGCGTCGGGTCGCGATTCCCCGATTGGAGACTTTTCGGGAGTGGAGGGGGGGATTTTCGATGCCTGAAGCGCAAGGCGTTAACGGATTGAAGAGGGGCAAAAGGGACGCCTAGTAGCGCACGTAGAGCAACGCTAGGGGCGTTACGTCACGGCCACCCCGCTGGAAGCGCCGCTGATTCGGCACATTGGTACAGTTAACAGCGACTGCCTCATTAAGTATCTCACAAATACCAGTGCCTAGAGGTACTTACTAGTTTCTCTTCTTCGAACCCCCTTTCCAGAATCACTCGGACAAATGATCATGATACGATATTTTCTTGCTTCGTTGACTATTTTTTGATCCCATCTCTATATTCTGATTTAAGACCCGGGATTTCTGCCTCACTGCTCTTGCCATCTTCCGCAGCCTATCATATTTCCCGAAAAACCCTCCGCTTCCCCGCGATTCGTAGTCAAGATGCCTGACTACAAGGCGATGATGAAGGAGAAGAAGGAAAAGTGGCATTCATCAGAAAAACCAGGATCCGGTCTGAGAGGACAAGTGGTAAGACATCCAGGGAATCTCTTTTCCTTCTCCCAGTGCTTGGCTGACAATACGCCAGAAAACTTTCATCGGTAGAGGCGAAGAAGTATGTTTACCAAGTTTCTCTGACGAACCCCCCCTTCTCCTTCGCGTAACCAACCTCGATAATCACAGGACGTACACTCGAACCATGTTGCGCGGCCCTTGTCGTCCCTTCGCGATCCGGCCTCCTTCGGGCCGCCGCCAAAACACATAGCCACCACTGGCAGGAGCGCCTCCTCTTCGCCGTCTCCCTCGCCAGCACGTCCCGGGCAATATGGCGCGCTTCCCGCCCCCGCAGAGAGCGAACCAGGCAGCACTTCTGCGGAGGAGGAGGCACCGCCGCCACCGAAGCCGTACAGGATGGACAATACGGGGCTGTCGACGTTCCATCTTCCCCCGCCGCCGGGCAGGAAAGACGGCGCCGA
>FTLB01807134.1_pt1 | contig 16776 bp, 15 predicted proteins | sample 1658291 | NCBI WGS metagenome assembly FTLB01 (sample SAMEA3914812, study PRJEB12502) | metagenome | biome: forest; material: soil | place: Canada | collected 2011-07-07 | depth 0.1 m
TTGACCTCACGCTCTGAGCCCTCGCTATCCTCTTCCTCGTGCCAGCCGGGAAAAGTTGCAAGGAGGAGAAGGCAGATGAAGGCGAAGATGATGGCGATGATTCTAAGGACTTCGCGTTAGCATGACGCAAAGTCTGCCTCTGCTGGCGAGAGGCAACGAAGGGAGGGACAACTTGCATCAGATACGGAAACACGATCATATCCTTGAACTGGCTAGCCAACCAAATGAGATTCAAAGGGTCTTGGTCCACCGAGACCTCGTTGGCGAGCGCGGTGGCGTTGTTGCTGCACAACCAAGAGCCCCCGTCCGGGTTGACGCAGATGCCGAAGTATCCCACGCGAGCCTGAAGGTGGGCACCCCCGACAATGTTTCCAATTCCTATGTTGACATTGTAATCAACCTGTGCTGTGTCGGGGACAGCCACGTAGTGTTGATAGTATAGCGAGAGCAGGAATATGTCGGGGATGAGAGGCGACGAGGATGAACATCCTGCTAGAAGCAGTGCTGGGAAGGACATCAGCCGAGGCTCTGCACAAGCTATCCAGCGGTAGGTTGCAGCCGGAAGACTTACATAATAATATGATAGAAACTGCTATCAGGATCATCAAGACATGATGGTACCCTAAGAATGGTACCCAGCCTGTTTTTGGCATCGGCATCGCCCCTGGTTAGCTTTCTCCTCTGCTAATAAGGACCTGTAGGCGTTTCAACGTACGATACCATCCCACCTGGAATCGATCCGCCATTGCTGCTTGCTCTCTAAAACTCGCCTCGTGTCTATCTCAGCCGTTGATTCCACTCCCGTCCTCCGCGCGTACCGGAGGGACGGCCGGGCTGGACAGTGCCTGCCGCTTTGGAATGTTGACACGGGACCGTCCTAGTGCGAGACGACTTTGGGAAGCGATTCAGGCCTGGAATGCGACGATGGTTATCGGCTTCGGGTCGGTCTGGCTCAGTGTAGCCGTTCGCGGGCTACGAGTTAATGCCCAGTAAGGGGTACCTCAAAGAATCTCGCCGTACGATCGACCTAGAACTGTTAAATGATCTCAGGAAGCAGCAGGTATTGGGAAATGGGCTGATATGATCAAAGTGAAGCCAGACCAAGTAGGCGTGGCAGAAGGCGTCTTCAATCTGGTTAGACCTGGTCGTTTTTGTAAAGATTAGAGTAGGGCGGGACAGATGGAGAGAGACATAGAAATGCATACCAAGAGTTGGTTTTGAACTTTCCAGCCAAAGTTCGAGGCGAGATAAGATGGCTGGAATGCAGATTCTTTGGGGATAGAGTGAGGATGCGAGAAGGGGCAGTCTAGAATGATGGATGGAGTGTGTAGTGCAGAAAAAGGTATGGCAGATGCAGTGCCCAGAAGCCAACCATTCGATTTCCTGTTCTCTGTGACGACGGACATGCTGGCCAGCGACACCCCAGCTTGGTTGTCGTCTGCCCAACCGCCAATTTTATTTACTTTGGCGCCGTTGGCCGGGCAGTGATGACGTGGGGCTACCCAGTACGAGTGGGTCTTGGGTAAGGGGGCTGCACGCAAAATTGGCTGGACTATGGTCTCCAGTCCTGCAATACGTGGTGGCCTGAAATCCAGCGGGGTAAATACCTACCTTACCGTGCTTACCTAGGTAGTGTGGTTGCCGCACGGCGCAGCCTCAAACAGCCGCTCGCCTGGCAAAGAGTCCCTCCCGACCTCAACTCATTATATCTACGCCATATGGACGTGTTGATTTTGTTCCTGTGATTTGTCTCCTGCCATGGCCGCGTTGGGGAGAGGGAAGATGCTCTTTAACCTATCTATCTATTTTAAAGTCCAACCCTTGATACCGTTCCGCTGCTTTTCTATTCAATACCAGAGAGCGGTTACAGGTCTCTCGCTATTTGGAAATTCAACCATAACAAATACCTGACTTCAACTATATGTAGGGATAATGATAGCGCAGTGTGCGTCCTTCGCTTCTTCCCTCCGCCAACCTCATCCAGCTACAGTACCTTAGCCAGTTGAATTAATACGATTTGACCTAACACGAGAGGCACTTAAGTGAGACGTGCTCTCTCCCTGTATTATTATAGTCACCACCCGTACAATATGCCGGGATGCTCCAGTAGAAGTAGCAATTGTTTTGGCCAGCCACAGCCAGCCTCACTGTTGCTTCCGAGGGCTGGTCTTTTTTAAAATCCTTTGTTTGTCATCTTGCTCGCCAGTTTGTCCTGCCTGGCAACTTTCCGATCGGTCAAGATCGCACCAGGCATCAAGCATCATACCTCGCCTCTTCTAGTACGGGAAGAATTAGCTGCTCCTTAATCGAAGCACGCGAGATGAGGCCTACGCTGAGCCCCTTCTGAATCCACCAGCGCCTTCACGTGATTATCACCGTGTCGCTAGACTCGGTGGACCGACAACCCAGCCAGTCAAGCCAGTGCAAATTACATTATTGTGCCCAGTGACCAAGAGGCTTGTTGCTAGACAGGATACCATGGACCAGATTCGATGGTCATATCCGAGTTGAGACCTTGCATTACGCAAAAGTAGCTCGGGACTATGCCCCTCCCCGCGTACCTTATCCTTTCTGCGCGCTGTACTCAGCAATGCGTCTTCAGGTCATGTAGATGCTACGATTGCCGGCGCAGAATGCATCGTGGCAAAATACTTTGCTCGGGGTGTCATATGTGCTTCGGCGGACTACTGCACAATGTAGGCTCCTATGTTCTGCTCTTTATCCCTGACTTGCCTGGGATGCTTTGGTGCGGAATCACATAGCCCACGTCCCAACTCTTGTCCCTCGGGGGTATGAACCGGTTTGGTTGTCGGGCATTTTGGAAGACATCAGCACACCACCGTTAGAAGCTTCCAGCCAACCGAGGATAGCCATTGCAGGTGTTCCGATAGCTACTTGCTAAGCAATCCTTTACCCTCTATTCGGATGGAGTTGAATATAGTTGTCTGTGATCATATGGTTTGCTTAGGCAATCCCATCCATTGGCCAAGATTATGGATTCCATGCTGCCGAAGATAAAGTCCAATATCGTTGTTCTCCCACGTCGACAGACCGACACACACTAAATGGCACTCTAGGCTACAGCACGAGGGCTGGTTCTTACTAACTATACAGCGCTGGTGCACGAATTGACAAAGCATCATGGACGCTACTGCTCGGTAGGTTTGACTAACTGATAGATATAAATCGACACTCTTCTTGATTGGGTTGCCCGATAGAGGTTGTCATTCTCCGTCTGCGGTCTAACTTATCCTCTGAACTACCTTGGCTGATCCGATTCCAATTCCACAATGATGAGCTTCGATATAAAAGTCGTGTCGGATTTCGTCTGCCCCTGGGTGAGTTGATATGAGATCTGTGTCGCTGCGCACTCAAAACAGCGTAGGTCCAAACTGACACAAAAGTCCCAGTGTTACGTGGGGAAAAAAAGGCTTGAGAGAGCAATCGAGCAGTACAAGAAGACGGTCCCAGGAGGCGCCGATGATAGTTTCACCGTCACCTGGTACCCCTCATATCTTGATGCGTCCCTGCCCAAGACAGGAGGCATCGATCGCTACGAGTACCTGGTTAAAAAGTATGGACCAGAGCGTGCGAAGATGATAACAGTTCGCCTCCAAAACGTCGGGGCTGCCGAGGGGATCAACTTCAAACACGACAAGATTGGAAATACCCGGGACGCTCATCGGCTTGTCCAGCTGGCAAAAACAAAGTCCAACGAGATTGAGAACAAGTTGGAAGCCTCTCTTTTTAAAGCGGTCCACGAAGAAGCTATGAACGTTACGTGCCGGGAGGTGCTTGTTTCCGCTGGTGAGAAAGCAGGGCTGGAAGCAGCTGAGATCAACAGCTGGCTAGATGAAGGGAAGGGAGGAGACGATGTTGATCGCGAGGTCGAGGCGGCCAGCCGCGGAGGCATCCAGGGCGTCCCCAATTACACCGTCAACGACCGCTGGCAGGTCGAAGGAGCCCAGGATACCGACGCGTTCCTTAGTCTGTTCATCCGCGTGAAGGCGTCCCCGAAAGGAGGAACTTTCGGCCTGCTATAGGATCCCTTGTGTCACGGATGATCGACGCGCGTCTAGGCTTAATCTGAACATATCGCCCAAGTTGTAGTGAGCCACAGCGAGTGTTAGATAGAACCCCACCCGGAGAATTGCGAGCACAGCTCTACGGGCTGAGGAGCCCGCCAAGGTCCTCCTCCAAGGATCGTAGTCGTTGCTGTAGCTCTCTTCTCTTCCTCTCTAGATCCCTCAACTCTTCCTCCTCTCTCCTGAGGTCATCCGCTGTCAACGACTCCGGCACAATATCGCCCGCTTTCCCATCCTCGTCCAATTCCGTATCCTCGTTCGTCCAAAGGTCTTTGTTCATTCTCTCAAGGGCTGACTGTTGCTCCGAGACCCTAGCTTCGTAGTAGGCAATGGTGTTGCTCTGCTGTGCATATTTCTGTCTCTGCTCCGGGATGCGTTCAAGCGCGCCAGGTAGTGGATAGACGCTGCATAACTTCTCAGCCCCTCCTAGAAGCACTTCGATGTCGACATCCCCTTTCGTGCTACCGTCGCCTTCACGACGCACGATTTGAGCGTGCAAGTCACCACCTAGCACTGCAGCTACGGCAGTATTCCGCCGTGGGCCACTCCGACTCGAGCTCGTGGGAGGACCAGTTGTAACCTCGCCAGCAGCGACATTGAACACGGTCTGGCGCCGCGATGATGATTTTGGCGGGGCTGCGTTCTGTTGGCTATTGGTAGGGGGCGGGGGTGGTGGCACCGAGAAGAGGGCGCGCTCATGAGCTTCGGTATCTCGGATCAGTGATGTAATATCGTGGCTGGAGAGCAATGCGTTGGTGAAGATTTTGGGGGTTGGGAAGCTGCAGGGCAATGATCTATTAGTCGCTGGGTAGGAAAGAAAGCAGCCAGCTAAAGAGACTTACGGAAGGCTGTCAATGCCTTGGCAAGATAATGAAATCTGCTCGAGATGTGCCGATAGAAGCGACATGGCTCAAATGCACCAAGACGATGCGCAAGTAAGAGTAAGGTGGTGAGTCTGTGGGAAACTGTCTTGGAAAGAGGGTGAGTATTCAGGACGCGTTTTGGTGATGAGGGGCATGTCGCGCATCCAAACATGGTAAAGTAGTACATACTTTACTCCGTAGAGGTAGGTATATTTGTGCACTACCACCATTAAAGGCAAGGTAGCTACAGCGCGGCTTCGAACTAAGCGTGTTTGGCTGATCGATCGTTACAGGGGGGTTTTCCAGATCGTCGGGCTTGACTTGGACGAAGAGGGTGCACAACGGTCGGTTTTGTTAGAAGTACCTTAGCTTCTTAGGTACTTACTAGTACTCTGTAGGGCTTAGGTCCTGGCTTGCTTTTACTGCGTTCTCCTCAACCCCCTTCTCATCTCGTCACTTCTTCCTGCGCAAGTTTTGGAGCACGCGGCTACCTACCGGAGAGGGCAGTTCAGCTCGAACAACGAGCGAACATTTGCCTGACATCCAAATTCACCAGCCGAAGCTGCCAGGGAATTCCCCTACTCTGGCCACTTTTTATCTCTCCCTAGAAGTAGGGAGCAATAAGTATCATCTTGAGTCTTTGATTTGTTCATCCTTACTGCAATTAGCAAATCATCTCGGTTTTTATCGCGCCGTCGACAAAACGTTCCTTCTATGCTGCATCTTTGCTTCTTCGTATCCAGGCTCGCCAGGCTCGCCAGGCTGCGGAGATGCGGATTGAGCGCGCTAGCTGCGCGAGAGCGAAGATCCCTAACTCATTCTGCTTCGCGTCGAGACGGGCGGACTGCGGTTTCCCTCCACTCCACTTGAGGCAGCTTGGCAGCTTCAATTCTGACCAACATACCAGGAGCCAAAGTTCCCTTGTCCTACGCCCATCTGCAGCACAGCTGTCGTCGTCGAGCCTATCCCTGTGCTCCTCATTGCATAAGTCGCCCTCTCTGGGATTAGGGTTTCTGTCGTGCTTGCTCCGGGAGCCTAACGGGCGAATCCTAGACAGGATCAACCCACCCACCCCCCTCCATTAATAGCGGCAGAGTCTCGAGCTCGATCGACTCAAGGAGTTCGGCACCTGGTCATATGGGGCCTTGCCACCTTCGAGGAACATGAGTCTTCGCCAGTCGTTCTGAGTGAGCGTGCCTTTTTTTTTCTCCCTATCATCGACTTTGTGAACACGTCGGATCATTACACCGACCACGATGACTCGACTCTGATCGCTTAACGGTCCACTGTTGAGAGGTTGACGTTAATGTACATAGCTGGGATATAATGACCGGGGATCCTCGGCAGCATTGCTGCCCAACAGAACACTCTATCCCGCCGGCCGCTTTAGCATGAGGAAATAAAATCATGATTGTGAAACTATAAGACGGACCCTCCGTCCTGTGCGAAACGAGAAAAGCTCGCCTGTCATCTCGGAGTCTGTTCGGACGCCCAGGAAGAGAAAGCTTAGACAGACAAGACGACCAGCACTCGCTCGCCGCATCGGTCTTTAAGCATTAGTGGCTGATTGAAAAGGACGGTTTATCTCACCCTGATGCCGTCGACCAGCTTCTCTTAGCCTCGCCCACCCACTCCGTTACACTTCTTCCCCGACCGCTTAGCTGTTGGCCGCCGCAGGAAGCGATCAGGGAAAGAAAGACAGTTCCTTTCCCCGTCGGCATTTGAAAAGGCTCACTGCTTTCGTCTGCCTCGTTGCCCGCGCGTTTCGCAGCTTGGGTTGCCTGCCCGTCACCGCTCACACAAACGACCTGCGCATTTACGTCGCTATCTGCAATTGCAATTGCAACCTTCTGGCTGCAACAACCTGTCCCGAGTAGGCAGAGTCTCGTGGCTCTCTTGTCCCGTCAGCAGCTATCGCCCGCCGCCATCCCAGATCCGACGCCCACTTACGGTCATTTCTGCACTTCCACCCGTGCCTCCCCCCTCCTCCTCCGTATCAACCACTTGGCCATTTTGTCTTTTTTTCTCTCCCGCTCCATGTGCGAAAGGGAATCTTTTCGCTTCACTACATAACAAACTTTCGTCCTTTTCGCTCAATTTTATCATGAAAACCTATCGGATTCCTCTGTCTTCTCCTCGTTGGAGGTTCATATTCTGGGTGTTGACTTCTTGAGCACATCTTCTCGTGTGACTCCTTACCACTCCTCGCGTAGGGGCTTTACCCCACATACATCGCAATCGATAAGACTAAAACCTTTGGGAGAGAGGCATCGTCGGACAATTATTAGGCGGGAGAAAGAGGGCCAGACTGCGCGGTTCTCGACACACCCCGCCGGTTCCGCCGCCGACTATTTTTGCCACAGCATGCGGCCAACAACGTCGACCATGCACATTTCCCACAGCGTGGGACCGTCGTCTCCACCGCAGACCCCAACCCTTCCCTCACCGGTTGCCCATCACACAGGGCATGCGAAGGCCAAGGCGTTCTCGCCCGAGGATTTTGCCGGATCCATGGCTTCTGGGTCCTTCATTCACCCAGTGGGGAACGGCCCGAACTTTACCTACAGGAGGCCGGTTCGTCCTGAGCAACTATCACCGCAATCCTCGGGCTCCTCGTCCGCGGCTTCGGTCTCCAGCTCGGCTAGTGAACAGAGTCTCCCGAAATCCTCGGACCTAGGCCGCCACGACCACGAGTCGACTGCCTCTCGGGCTCCGCTAAGAGTGGAACGCGAGATCACGCAGGCGAGCTTTGTCGTCGAGGAGCTCAGCGATTTTGACGGCAGCGGCGGAGATGGGGTCGAGGTAATCCGCCCGCACGCAATTGAGTATGCCGACTCGGACCGGAGTCGGTCCAGGTCGCGGAGCCGCCGGGAGCTGGATCCCAAGATGATTTACAACCTCCGCAATCTGAACTGCAGCGACGATTCGGATAACAGCGACATTGACCTTGATGATCTGGATTACCAACGATTTCTTGCCAGACGTCGCGAGGAGAAACGGCGGAGACGGATGACTTCGGGTAGCATCGGCAAGAGGACTATTTCCGAGAGCATTGGGAGCGATTCCGATCGGGAAGACGTTCTGCCGTTCTTGGAAGTCAACGACGTTGGCTCAAGTGCGCGCCGGCTCCGCAGAAAGGTTGGCGACCGACGGAGTCTCCAGTTTCAGGATCCTCCGCCGCCGAGGATCGAAGAGCTCGAAGAGCCACCGACGAGCGAAGACGAGATGCTTGATGGAGAGACCTTGGCCAGGGAGCTCCCATACTACACCCTAGAATACATCAGCATGGAGATTGATTCTCCGTGAACCTTCTTGGTCCCAGAGCATGCAAGGCAGGATCGACAGAAGATTGAACCAGTGTTCCTTCGCAATACCGCCGTACCTACTCCGAAGGTACATGGAATGGCATCATAGAGCAGAAAGGTCCGAGGAGAGGATGGGGTGCGAAGGAGGCTGCATTTATCGGCTTCTGGGGCGCCGGAGAGAAGCGACTTGTTCTCTAACGCGACGACAACGATTGATGATTTTTTTACGAGGGCGATAGATATAACCAATTTACGGGCCATTGCATAGCACCCTCACTCAACGGCCGCGGGTCGGTATCGGCACACAGGGTTCCATCGTGTGGAGCCCCCGTCCAAGAGCTGCTGGCACAACGGTACATACACGGCTGCTTGGTCCCGCGAGGGTTCTCTTTCGCAGACTATCTGATTATATCCTTCTTCTCTCCCGGGTCTTTCATCTTTCCTAGCACTCGTCCTCCTTAGCCTTGCGATATCTCTCGGGCGTCTCACATCAGGATACGTTGGTAGACACGGAAAGAAAACTTCAGGGTCTACATGGGATGCAAAAGATGGGTTTGATACAGGTACATACCTAGATGGGAGTCTTCTTGGACCCTAACTGGACATACAACTGTATCAGTTACACTTGATGATACCTTATAGACTTGGGAGAACGGATCTATGGCTGCACTAGTTCGGTATCGGCATTGCATTAAGATTTTATTAGCTTGAACCAGTTTGCTTCTCGTGATTGTCAACAATTTGTGTGCAGATAGCCTCGATGCTTCCGTGGGACGACTGAGTTTTCCCTCCAGTAGCCTTTCCTGGAGCCAACTAAGTGCTTCGGACGGTAGGCTGTCTTGCGCATTCTTATTCATCCCCCCCAACAGCCTTCATCCACTCTCCAGGGCAACAGGATCCTAACTATGCACAGTTAGCAGAACCGGACGAGTACGAAGCACGGAGAGATTGGGATTCGAATGCGTCTTGAATACTCATGTTCCGATTTCAAGGAATCGGTAAGTTGGTGTTCTACGTCAAGCCTGAGAAACGCCTGGCACAAGAATACCTCCTAAATAAGCCTGAAGTAAGATACCTAAGGTATCTTATCTCAGGCACCTTATGTACCTTGTAGCATTATGCAGCCAGGAAATACCCTGGCTTGCCTGGCTTGCCTGGCTAAGGTACAGTACCTGGTTAATTGATACGTCGCGCTTTCGCGCCACGCCGCGTATTAAGTAATCAAGAATGTGGCTAGAGTGGCTTAGGTTCAACCGGTGAAAGGTCGAGTCCACTTCGTCCGAACAGCCACACCATCTGGGAGTCAACGAGCCAACGTCAACTGTCGGCGCAGGGGATTTATTTTTGACGTCGCGTTTTGGCTTCAACTTTCAACAACCATAGGTGGCTACCTACCTAGGTCGCTCTGTCCTCAAGCAACCTGCCGATCAGTCGCCTTATTCGGCACCTGCACTTCAGAGGTCCCGTCCCTTCCTGCTCGCCGTCTTCTTTCCGTCGCGGTCGCAACAGTATCCCACCTTGTCGAATCGACCGATCGCACCTGCGCTCGTGCCCGCACCGGCTTCCGCCGACTCACGATTCTCATGTGACTGGCACCCGAATACTGTTCACGATACCCAAACCCCTTCAGATACGAAGAAGAGAGAAGAATCCAGAGGAACTGAAGGGGGCAGTCTTTCTCGTTGACACGCACCCGCGATGAATCCAGTCGCCAATCTCGGCCAGCCTGGCCAGGCTCCCAACGCCCAACAGGCTGCCCAGATGCAGCAGCGAATGGCAAATATCCCAATGTACAGGCCGGAACAGATGCGCAGTATCTCTCTTTTGACAGAACAAGAGAAAATCAAGTACGAGAGGGGCCTCGCCTCACTATGGCGCATGCATGACAGTGCTCCTCAGGGCTCACCCGAAAGCAATGAAGCAAAGAAGAAGATCATGGACTTTGGAAAGATGCTCGCAATGAAGATGCATGAGCGGAAGAATCAGGCCATCCAAAATCGCCAAGCGCCGCAGCTCCAACAGCCCCCCCCGGTGAATCAGCAGCCTGGAGCGGGAGTCGTGGGACAGAATCTGGGCGGAGCTGGTACAGATACGTCTGGACTTCCATCAAGCAGTGGCATTCCGGCATCCACAGGACCGGCAGCGGTTGGCGGAGCCGGAAACCCGGCTGCCCAGAATGCGCCGAGCGGAGCTGCTAAGCCTGCAGCACCACAGGGCAGGCTTCCTCCCCATATCGCGGAGCACCTCAATCAGATAACGTTCCAGCCGCCGCCAAACGTCCAAGAACAGGATAAGACGAGATGGATCAATGACCTAAAACTAAGGTACACCAAGGCTCTCTTAACGATGGAGAGCACGAGGCAGAACGTGACACGGTTGGATCAAACGCTGAAGGAGAGGCAGGAGAAGGGCAATCCTCTGTCGCCCGAGGAACAGAAAAGCGTGGTTGAGAAGAAAGGCTTGTGGCAGAAACAATATGGCGAAGCCCAGAACTTTCTCAACCAAGCCAGGAAGCAGTACGTTGTGGCCCAACCCCGGCCTCAGCAGCTGAACGGAGCACCGCAAGCTGGCGGGCCCGGCGAGAACGCTGCGTCCAATGTCGGAGGCAGCGCCGGTGGGTCTACAGGGCAGAATAACTCGATGCAGTCATCGACTGCCACGGTTAATGCTGCTATTGAAGCTGCTAAGAATCAACAACTGGCCGCAGTACGCGTGCCAGGTGCGAACGGTTTGCCTGGGCAGCAGCCATCAGTCCAAGCACAACAACAACAAATGCCCGCTTCACTTGCGCAGGCACAACCGTCCCCCGCTTTAGCTCCTCCATCACAAATTCCCACCGCGCAACAGCAGCAGCTTCAACAAACTCTACCAGCGCAAACAACGTCCGTCAAGATGGAACCAGGAACCCAACCCGTTCAGCCTCCGGCGCCGCTGAATACTGCGGTTGCATCTACGGTTGCCGCGGGACTTCCCTCGGCTGGAACTCCCACGCAAGCTTCCGCTCGAGTTCAAACTCCCCAGAGCGCAACCCCAACCGGTGCCCCCCGACCGCTCTCGCATACCGCTGCGCTTCACCTTGCTAACCAGCGCTCGGCGTCTCTTCCTGGCACTCAAGGTGGTCCCCCGACTTCAGGATCTCAGCCGCAAACCACCCCAGGAGCCATTACCACGACCCAGCAGGGACATCCTCACGTGCACCCGCAAACCGCCACTACTCAGCTTCCATCCAAGCTACCGATCCCCAAGGTACTCCCCGAGAAAGCAACCCAGATTCCCACCCCCGCAGCGAACATGGGAGGACTAGGAACAGGCCGACCTAGCTATTCCGGAGGCAGTGGCACTCCCGGAGGTGTAATGGGCCAGCCGGTATTGGCTAAGACCCCCGCCTATCAGCTCGAAGGCGATGGTGAGCGCGTTCTGAACAAGAAGAAGTTGGACGAGCTAGTGCGACAAGTTTGCGGCGGCACGGCCGAGGGACAAGAGGGCAATCTCTTGACTCCGGAGGTGGAAGAGGTAGGTTCTTTCGCTGTCATGTTAAAGCCTCTTGCAATACACCCCTGACCGGAACTACGGTACACTAACTAAACTTTGTCACGCAGTCTGTACTCAACCTTGCTGACTCGTTCGTCGATGATGTGCTGCATGCAGCTTGCCGCAACGCCAAGGAACGTGGCTCCAAGGTCCTCGAGATTCGCGATATCCAGCTAGTCTTGGAACGCACATACAACATTCGAATCCCTGGATACTCCAGTGACGAGCTGCGCATTGCTCGCAAGGTCCAACCAAGCCCCCAGTGGATCGCCAAGATGAGTGCCGTGCAAGCCGCCAAAGTCATGCCCGGTAAGGGTGATATTTGAGGGTTGCAGCTTGAGAAGTGAATGTAGTCTACACGCGCAGTCACGGTGTTCTCACTGCGAGACTAAGTCGGGTGGACTGAGTCGGGTGGACTGAGTCGGGTGGACTGAGTCGGATGGACTGTCTAGGGGGGGTTCTGAGATTTGAAGGGTGATGGCAATTTGCACGCGCAGTCACGGTGTTCTCACCGTGAGACTGAGTCGGGTAAACTGTCCAGGGGGATTCTACGATTTGAGGGGCGATAGCGGCTGACACGCACAGTCACAGTGTTCTCACTGTGAGACTGAGTCGAGTTGACTGTCTAAGAGTAGGTAGCTCTCATCATGATGCTTTCTTCAGGGGCCTTGTACATGGGTATGGAGTAGGAGTCAAGGATTCCATGGACTCGAGAAACTATGGTGGAATTTGCTATTCGTCTTATTCGAGGATCAATAGTCAACAATATGACCTCGTCTATCTTTACCTGAAGCCTAGCAACGATTTGTCGCTTGCACCAAAGAGCTTGGTTAGTCCAGGCGAGATGTAAAGGGAGCAGGCACCTAAGAAACGGATATGGAGCAATCTGTACCCTAAGGTAGGCAGTCTGCCGGACCGGCAAGGCCAACGTACCTAAACTCTGCTATACATCGTTCTTCGAGACGTGTAATAGCCGCAGATTTTTGGGCAAAAAAGATAAATGTAAATCCAGTTAGCATGTCCTCAAGTGTCTTGTTACTGAACTACAAATAGACGCATGCAGCGGTAGGACGACTTGTGGCATCATCCGTTTTACTGATGGATCGATCGAGTAGACGAGACAGAATCACCATGCACAAACCATTGACCCCATGCCCTCAATGTGTCTTGATAAGCAGGAGCCTTGATGCTAACACGGCTTCCTGAAGAAATCGGTTGGATTATGTTCTTTGGATGCGGAGTCTAGGCGCGTATAGCAAATGGCCATTTCGTTGCCGGCGCTACCTTACCTTAACCAGGCACAACGGGGGATAGGGTGCGGCAGATACAATAGTAAGGTAGCCGAATACTCTCTCTGTAGCTAAGTTTTCTTGGTAGTGGGGTGGGGGTTTGCTCCTCGTTGGTCTGGCGAGCTCCGGATGCTTTCCTAGCCCAGCAGGCAGTTTAGCGCCATCCTGAGCAAGAAGCTCCCGAGCTCAAGCTCAAAAATGACGATGGACTCTTCGTTTCCCCTGTTGAAGAGGGTTGTTCCAGTCCCATGGATGGATTTGAATGCAACACGCCCATTCCTCATTCTCTACCTGTCTTTGGGGGAAAACTGTAAATGGTTCAGCAGAGAAGGCGGCGACGACCTTGGGGTGACAAAAACACCCAAAGCATAGCTTCCTCGGCCAGGTCCATGTCGCCTTGGCCGTCCTCCTCCTTGGGAAAGCTTGTTGTCCTTATCGGCACTAACGAGAAAGACCGCTGGGGCTGACGTCTGTTTACGTAGAAGAGATAGAACAGAGAGCAATATTTTGCGTTAAAAAAGATGGGATTAGGGCATGTGAAACAAACAAGCAAGAGTAGCCACTAGCCAGGTAGGTAGGGAACGCCCATTCCGGGCTATTCAGGTTTACTCTTGCCAAATTCCAAGGTCAAATGATAGGGATAGTTGGCGAGTGGCCAAAATATAGGCAAGCTGAGAGGCCCAGAATAACGTATGCGAGCCAGGCGAGCCTATTGTCCCACCTCGCTGCGCGTAGTGGGCACTCGCCCGTACTGTGCAGGCAGCACATCAACAACGTCACTTGGGAGGCTGCTGACAAGCCACCAGGTGGAGCCCGGAACCGGAAGGGAGGGTCTGGAGGGTGTTTTTTTGTACCAGAGTCACGAGCCACGCTTGCCACGCCAGCTTGGTACCTGGTCATTCGCGAGTGCCAGGCGCGTAGCTCCAAGTCACTCTTCCCTTGCCTTCCATTCCCGGTGGTCCGTGTGTTCTTTTTGCGACTGGCCCATTCACTCCCAATCTCCGTCTCAAGCTTCAAACCTACTTGCCTCAACTCTGGAACCCTAGCATTTCCATCCCCGACCAGAGACAAGCGCGATTGAATCATTGAATAATCGAGGGGATCTTCGTTTTTTTTTCCCGTGGATATCGTCCATTTTCTTGTTATTGCCGTTCTGCCTCGTCGCCCTTTGGATCTGCCGGGTCCTGCAGATACCTTCCAAATATTCGATCGATCTGGCCCGGCGAGCCCGTACCTGGCCAACAAAGGAGCGTGCTTGTCGTGCCCCGAGACAAGCTAACATCATCATTTTCCTATCAAGCCACGCTCTCCTGAGCCCGCACACGTCGCATTACGATGCCTGGAAAAACCCCCGATAAGGAGCCCGTCGAGAACGGTGGTTACCGAGGAGGCAAGGACATTGACATGAAGGACAAGGACGAGGCCTCGTCACTGAAGCACAAGGGCAAGAAGTCCATCAAGGACGGCGACGACGAGATGACGGTGGTCGTTCCACCTTCCAAAGCATCAAAACAGTCCTCGGCGCCGCCCACAAACGATGTCGACGGAGACGTCAGCATGGACGACCCGGAGAAAGCTGAAGCTCTCGAGGTCAAGGTCGACCCTGTGGCTCAGACCATCGCTGGTAAGTCACCCCATCAAGCCTCGGGAGTTGGCGTTCCCCCTTTCTAACCTAGTACTTTCCGTGCAGATATCAAGAGCAATTTCGCCCTCTTGGAGCGAGCAGTCAGCCAGTTTGATGCCAGATTCACCCTGCGTGCTCTCCGATCCATTTCGTCCATTCGCAAGCGCCTGACGCCGGACATCCTCGCCCAGGTTATCTCGGAGACATTCGTACCGGCTTCCCCGAGCGCGGCCGTCGCCAGGCAGCTGCTCGCCGCCATCGATCGGGAAGACGTCGCCCTGGGACGGTCGCACGGCCCGGAAATGGAGATAGATAGCGAGCCCAAGGCGGTCGCGAAGAACGGCTCCAAGAAGGATGGCAAGGATGTCATTCCGGAGATCGACGCCTTCCTGGCCATCCTCGTCCAAGTCTATCTCTACGACTCGAAGCAGTTCCAACGCGGCTCTGATTTCTCCAAGCAGCTGTCCGAGCGCATCCAGTCTCTGAACCGCCGGACGCTTGACTCGCTCTCTGCGAAGATGTACTTTTACTACTCGCTCTTCTGCGAAAACATTGCTCCACTCCCGCCATCCTCCCAATCTCCCATCGTCGCCATCCGCCCGATCCTCCTTGCCGCGCTTCGAACCGCCGTCCTTCGCAAGGATGTCGACACTCAGGCTTCGGTCATCGTCCTCCTGCTTCGAAACTACCTGCTCACATCCCACATCTCCCAAGCCGATCTTCTGGTCTCCCACACACAGTTTCCCGAAAATGCTGCCAACAACCAGGTCGCGCGCTTCCTGTACTATCTTGGCCGCATTCGTGCCATCCAACTCTCGTACACAGAGGCCCACCAGCATTTGACAGCGGCAACTCGCAAGGCTCCTTCCAGCAACTGCGCGTTGGGATTCAGCCAGACTGCCACCAAGCTGCTGCTCGTTGTTGAGCTGTTGATGGGTGACATTCCCGACCGAGCCACATTCCGCCAACAGACAATGGAGGCGGCTCTGCATCCGTACTTCCTTCTGGTCCAAGCCGTCCGTGTTGGTAACCTTGAGGATTTTGAGACGACCATCGCGGACCACGCGGACACGTTCCGGCGCGACGGTACCTATACCCTGATCCTTCGCCTGCGACAGAACGTGATCAAGACAGGCATTCGTATGATGAGCCTCAGTTACAGCCGCATTTCGCTTCGTGACATTTGCATTCGCTTGCATCTGGGCTCGGAGGAGAGCGCCGAGTATATAGTGGCCAAGGCAATCCGTGACGGAGTAATCGAGGCATCCTTGGACAGGGAGAGGGGCTACATGAAGAGCAAGGAGGTTGGCGACGTCTATGCCACGAGGGAGCCTGGTGAGGCTTTCCACGACCGCATCCGGGCTTGTCTCGCCCTTCACGATGAGAGCGTCAAGGTATGTTCGCATCCCATACATGATTAGACCAAGGCTAACAGTCGACGATAGGCAATGCGATTTCCCATGAACCAGCACCGATTGGAACTGAAGAACGCACAGGAAGCCAGGGAGCGCGAGCGGGAGATGGCTAAGGAAATTCAGGAAGGCGACCTTGATGAGGATGACCTTGGCGGCGAGTTTGAGGGCATGTGAGCCTCTTCCCGCCACTTACGGCCTACTCATCTGCTTTGTTTTTTTTTCCTTTTCAATCTTCTTTTCCTTCCATGTAAACTTTGCAGCAGGAGGCAGAATGGGATAGGCGAGAGACTAGGAGCACCATGGTCTTAATGGTCGGACGCGTCGATTTGGCGAAAGGTGCTACTTCATTCGATTGGCAACAGGGGACCGAGATAGCGTTTCTTTCTCTGTCTTTGGGAACCGATGCCGACCCAGTGATCCTGGCGAAGAGGGGAAACATCATGTGGTAGGAGGAGCCTTGGCGGCGCGGAAGATTTGACTCCCCGTGTACTAGATACTGTTGGCACCTTTATGGACGCAAATCAAAGAGGTGATGGAAATTGTGATATATTACCTGTTCTGTGACTAGACATGCACGTATCAGCCTCTCACCAGCCGAAACCATCTCTCTCTCTCTCTTTCCCTTTCTCTTTCTATCCGCCCCTACTTTGCTTCTGTGGCAAGT
>FTLB01005277.1_pt1 | contig 16705 bp, 19 predicted proteins | sample 1658291 | NCBI WGS metagenome assembly FTLB01 (sample SAMEA3914812, study PRJEB12502) | metagenome | biome: forest; material: soil | place: Canada | collected 2011-07-07 | depth 0.1 m
ATCCTGAACATACCTATCCCCGGGGATACGGGAGACGAGTGTCACGGGATGTTGGTGTTGTTGTTGTGGTTGTTTGCTGCAAAATGCTGCCGACGCTGGAAGAGGGCGGCAGAGGTTGGGAGGATGCGTAAGAGTGCCGCCGGGTTTGAAACGGCAGTGGAGGGTCGTCCTTGGTTTTGATGGGAAGAGAGTGATGGGAGAGGAATAGATGGGTTGGGTATTCGATGGTAGAAATAGAGTTGGGGATGGGATGGGAATCGAGGGGAAAGAGAGGAGGAGCTGAGCGAGGTCGATGTTTGATAGGTGAGGTGTATGAGTTGGCTTTAAGTGGGATGGATGGATAGACCAGAGATGGGATGGATTGAGATGGATGGGACGGATGGGAAACGGCGTGTCAATCCGTTTGGGACGGGGGTGTGCGTGTGTCTTAATACTTCTTTTGGAGGAGGGGGGAAGGGACGAGGGAGGCGGCGAGCTTGCCTTTTAATGTCACTATACCTCTGCTTTACCTTACTTTATACCTTTAGCTACCGTACTTGTACTATGTCCACGATTCAATGGAAATTCGAACCCGGACCCGGATCCTCTTGCTGGGTCTCTCGATCCAGCCGCTCATGAATCAATTGATCAGGCGAGCAGCTCCAAAAAGGAAAGGGGAACCTGGCAGCTTTCTTTTGCTCTGGCTTGTCTACACTGGAGTGACTGGCTTGCGGTGCCTTGGCTTGCTTCGGTTGCTTGGTTTGCTTGCCAGGGGTGTCTTTCTACGAATTGGGCCCTGGTAAGCCTGGTTGACGTTTTGTCGCGTGACCTGACGCAAGATGGTGGAAATGGGGGTGGAATTGGCCGAGCTCTCGAGACAAGGTCAACAGCCCATTCAGGCAGCTTCCCTTGCCAGTGGTTGCGTGATAATCATAAACTCTATCCAGTCGTGTCGCAGCGAGTGGCGCACTACCCACCCAAGTCCCTCCCACTTCATCTATGCGCGAACGGCATGTAAGTGACGGCGCAAGTTTCTCCAATTGACCTACCGAAAGATCGCTCAAGTCGCTGTGCCCATCATGCACCGCTTTGTCCCGCACCTACCTTACTCTTGCTACTCTGGTTCTGGCTCTGGTTCTGGCGATGACCTACTTGTACCTGCTTTCGTCCGTCAATCCAAAAAGACCGTTTCTCTTTTGCGCAGCCAACCTGCCAAATTGTTTCCCTTTCCGTCTTCCCAATTCGCAATTCGGGTCTCCCCACGTTTGAGGCAGCTTAGTTAAAGTGGGCTGAAATGCGTGTGACATAAGGATCCACAGGCCTTTTCGCCCCCCTGAAGCTGGAAATGCGGGGTGTGGATCCGAGATGCTGCAAGCGCCTTGCCTGGTTCTCGCTAGTCACGTCTGGGGGAGGCTTGGGAGAGGCTTTTGGAGCTTGCCGCGTCCCCTTTTTGAAGGTGTGAACGTTGAGGGAACGAATACGGGGGGGTGGAAAGGGGAGAATTGAGTTGGTGGAGGAGGTGTGACATCAATTTGGGATGTGCAATCATACGGCGCAATCTCAAGGTGAAGAGACGAGCGCGTATTTTCAACCAAGAAATGCCACGCTTTTTGGGATCCTTCCAAGAGAGAGACAGAGACAGGTGAGGTGATCCGGTCGAGCCGTGAGACCGAGAAAAGACATAATCCCCCTCACCTGCCCAGCGCGAGCCAGTTGCGCCTGGGGCTGACCCGGGAAGTCCCCATGCATAGTGACTAAAGTCCACATATTCATTCTGTCTGTCCCCTTGCCTCCAACGCCTCCCCAACAAACCGAGTGGTGCCGAAGGGGCAATGACTCAAAATCCCACCCTCTACCTACCTTACGTACTCTCTCCAACGCCAGAAGGGTCCGGCCACAGAGAGAGGAGACACCGTGGGTTCCCGAGCGGCCAAGATCGCGGGTCCGATTCGCATTCCGGTCTACGTGTTCCGTATTTTGCTTGCGCCTCCTGATTGTAACTAGGATTGGTTTTATTTGGTTCTGGCAACAAACTGGTCACGAGAGCTTTGGGCTGGCGGGGACGGAAGTCAAAGGGGGCTGGCTGGACCTTCGAGGTATGTAAATGGATTCCAAGGGTCCATGTCTTCAAGGTGCCTTAGTCAATGTACTACTTTGTACAGTAAAGCACGATAAGGTGCCGAGCACGCGACCGGCGTAGATACAGTAAGGCAAGGTAGGTAGGTATGTAGGTAGGTCGTTATGGGAGGTAGCGAATGGTTGGCCCGTTTGGCACATCAGTATCAAATCATTATCACGCAACTTGCAGCTTTGTCCCGGCTGTGCATGTCGTGCAGCACTATGGTCGCCGCCCAGGCACGCTGCGTCTGGGCGTTGTTTGCTCAAGGTACTGCACCGTAACATAGATACATACAGTATTACGTCTCACAGACACTTGACCCCGGTCTCGTAGGTGCTGACCTGACTGACATGAGCACATTGGCAATTGAGTCATACCATCAACTCCAGTCCCCGGTCGAGCTGCCCACTGTCTCCTCAATTTGCGGCTCTCTACTATACAGACATACCATGTCGCTTTGTAAATGGATATTGTTCTAGGCTTCGCATTCGGCGCTCGTTTGGCATAGCAGAGGCCCCGACATCGGCCGTGGCAGATAAGATCAAAGTTTATCGTTATCAGCTATGTCCCGACCACGTTCGGTTTTGTAGCGCTGAGGCTAGTTAGTGGTCCAAAAAAAGCCTACTCGGGACTCCATAATGATAGTTCTTCCAGACCCGGGCGTCACTCGCCTCAGTAGAGAATAGCGCCCACAGAGCCTGTGCCAAGTCCGTAATGCTTTCAAACCTGCGCGCTGATTAGTGGGGCAGGCTTTGTAATTCGCATCTCCGGCCGGTCACATAGATTCGACATCGCATCCAAAAGGCGGCCGAAAAAAAAAACTTGCGCAGTCTGACACCGACCTACTCGCACCTCAAATCCCGTCCATTGCAGCCCGACGAGAGACATCTCTCTCGGATTTACCGAGTCAGTGATCCGGCGGTCTCCCGAGTCTCCTCCCGCTCAAAATGTCGCCCTCCGTCCTGGCCGTCGACTTCAGCGACGACTTCAACCCCGCCGCCACTTCGAACGGAAATGACCCCTCTTCGCAGCGTACCCTGCTCCTCGCGGCGCCTTCCGTCGCGTCGCACGAGGACAAGATAAAGACCCTGTTCGCCGACCACAACCGCAAGACGACCGACCTGCAGATGCTCGATCGCCTCGCCGGCGGCCTCATCACGCTCCCGACTGCCACGTACGACCTCATCCTCGTCCTCACTGGTGCCAAGGGGGAGGCATCCCAGTTCCTGGGCCGCGATGTCTTTGCGAAACTGGTGTCTTCTATGAAGCCCGGGGCCAAGCTCCAGAGCGATGACGGGAATCTGGCCGCCGGCCAAACCTCGCCCGAGGCGCAAGAGGCCTTGCTCGCGGGCCTGGTGGGCGGCGCCGATGGCTTCACCAAGATGGAGGAAGAGGAGGTGCTCGTGCCGCTGCGGTTCGGCCTGAAGAAGAAGAACAACAACAGTGGAGCCGCCAACGGCGTCTCTCCGCTAAACGGAAACCGAGATACACCCAAGCCCGTGGTCAGCCAGCAGGCGCCTGCGGCTCCCGCGGGTGTCGGTTTCGTCGTTGATTTCAGCGACGACCTCGACGTCGACCTGGACGACGAAGACGACGACGACATCATCGATGAGGACGAGTTGCTCGGAGACGACGACTTGTACCGGCCGATTCCCCAGCGTATGTCTTCTCGCACCGCCTCTCTCCGGGGGGGCGTTTCTTCTTGCTCAGCCTTGCTAACCTTGCCCTTATAGCCCCCGAGTGCCGCCCCCAGCCTGGAAAGAAGCGCCGCGCCTGCGCGGACTGCACCTGCGGCCTGGCAGAGCGTCTCGAGAAGCAGGATGCCGCGCGGCGCGCCAAGGCCGACAAGCAGCTCAACGTCCTCAAGCTCAAGGTCGACGACACGTCCGAGCTGGACTTTACGGTCCAAGGCAAGACCGGCTCGTGCAACTCTTGCTCGCTGGGAGACGCATTCCGCTGTGAGGGTACGTAGAGAACAGGCTGTTCTGGCCCGATCCACCCCATTTCCTCGTATCCCTTCTCCATTGTACTAATCCCATGACAGGCTGCCCTTACATCGGTCTCCCGGCATTCAAGCCCGGCGAGGAGGTGCAGATTCTGAACAACATTGCCCAGTTCTAAGGCGGCTCAATCATACTCGATCGAGATGATTCATCATTCGGAGGGCCAAGCCCGAAAACAAAAAATTCTTTACACCTCGCTAGCCCTCAGGCAAGAGGATATCGAGGCACGGCTACGTCCCTACACATGGGAACTTGTGCGCTGGGTCGGCCGAGATATTCCTGCTGCCGCGTACGGAAGAAATGAACCCATGAAGTCTAGATACCGACCAGCCAGCAGAGCTAGAATTGGGGGGGAATACCTTATCAAGAAGGGCTGTTGCAACAGGACGGCGCGCTGCCGTTTCCTCCCTAAAAATACCCGCCGTGGCTGGCTTGCCAACCCGTAACGAAATACGATAGACCTTTTTTTGTACTTAGTACGACTATAGAAACGTTCAGGCAATAGCAACCGCGTCACAGTCACCCGAGGCACACCTTGTGTCTAGGCAAGATCTAGGTCGTATATACAGAGAGTTTTAACTACCTAAGTATTGCTCGACATGGAAACAAAGATAACAGAGAAGCAACCTGTGCCTATGCAACCTCGAAAACGCCGCATTTGAGACTATTCTGTCCCTACCCTCCCATTAAAACACCAGTTGCACATATCTACGGCCCTGTAGCCACATTCGCGAGACGCCCGTAGTCCACCCCGTTAGAACCAGACCCTTTTTTGTGTAAGGGATGGAAAACGCGGTGCCATCTGCTCGTTTCGCTTGCTTGGCCACGCAGCGGTTATCATGGCTGGCCTGCGCGGCCATTGCCTTTCCGTTTCTCTTTCCCATCCGCCTCCTCGTCGCTCTCCTCGCCCACGGCGTACGGCTCCTCTGATTGCTCCTCAGTCGGTGTTGCGACGTGCAGATCGTCCAGCTCGCTCTCGTCAAAGTCGCCGGCCTCGATGTCCCTCCCGGTACGCTTGTTCCGGAAGTTTTCCAATCCGGTGCCCCGCGGCCGTTCGCTGACAGACGCGTACCGTCCTCGCGCGCTGGAGTCGGCCGCATGCAGGCCGAACAAGCCCTGGTAGCCGCGCCGGCGTCGGTCCCGCCACACATAGTAGCCCCATGCGCTCGCTGCGATGATAACGATGACGAGGACGATCTCTCCAGACTTGCGGTAGGCCTGCCACTTGGCAGCATCGAGCTTGGCCTTCTCGGCTTCCTTAACGTCGGTTCCGTTGCCCGCCGCGCCGCCGACGGTAGTTTCGGGGCCCTTCTCGCCATCCAGCCGGCTGTCGGTGGGGGTACCGCCAATGCTGCTGATGTCGACGCCCATGAAGCGATCCAGCATGTCGCGGGTCCGGCGAGGATAGTCAAAGGGGACCATGTGGCTGCTGTTGTAGAAGAGCACGTAGGTGAGGTTGCGCGCCTCCTGCCAGAACCCGGCAGACTCGCCCTCGAACGTCCAATCGCGGCGGGGTGCCCAGTTGCCGGGTGAGAGCTCGAAGCCCTTGCCGCCGTTCCACTCCATGTTGCCGATGAAGGCCTCGGTGCCCAAGTGGTTGCAGATCAGATCCTCGGCGCCGGAGAAGAGCAGGATCGGGACTTGCTCGAGGATTTCCGGGAGGAAGCGGATCGAAGGCTTCGCTGTCGTGGCTCGGAAGTGCGACCCTACGTTGCCGTTGCACTCGGTCCAACCCTCGTTCTTGTTCTCATTGATGTGCAGCGCAGTTGTGACCTCTTTGAGACGCAGGTAGGGGGTGACGTTGACCAGGTCTGGGGGCCAGTTCATGCCGCAGGATGGGTATGTGTCCTTCAGCCGTACGTCGTACATGTTGAAGCATTCCTGCTTGCCGTTGCTGCCCTTGGTTTGCGTATACATCAGGATGTCTTGTAAAATCGCTTCGCACGAATTCATGTCGACCTGATCGCCGCCGTTGGCTAGGTCCTTGAGGCAGGCTGTGTGCTGAGTCTCCATCTTAGTAGCCATGCTGCTGCCTTTCTCGACGATGCCCTTCTCGTACGCGTACTCGAGATACGATTCGTATTGTTCTGCTGGGGAGATCCATCCATTTCCGATGAGAAGACCCTTCAAGTGCCACTGAGAAACGGAAGGCCGCTTGTTCCGAGCCAAGATTTGCTTCGCGATGTATGGGATGTGTTGGCCGGCATAGGATTCTCCGGCAATATAGAGCTAGGGAGTTATATGGCATGTCAGCGATAGGTGCACGAAAGCGAACGCTCGCACTGCTGTATTTTCACTCACATCATCGTGTTGGTACTCCGGGAAAAGAGTGAAGAATTCCTCGAGAAACACAACAAACTGGTCGGCCATCTGATCCAGCTCCGTCACGTAAGCATTCGAGTCGACATAGCTGTATCCTGTGCCCACCGGGTTGTCGACAAACAGCACGTTTGCGAATTCGTTCCACGACCCATCGTTGTATTCCAGCGTATGGTCATCCTTCAGCCGGTAGGGTCCGATCTCCATCAGCGCGCCATCCTCCGAGCTGCAGCCAGGCCCTCCGTTCAACCAGATGACCGTGCGCTGCTTGTTCGCGATATGCTTGTTATGAAAGAGCCAGAAGAAGAGATTGCCGTTATGCTCTGGGGTGACCTCGATGTGGCTATACAGCGGGAAAGGAGGAGACGACCGGTTAGTTATCAGAACGGTACGATTCGCATTGTTCTCGGAGGGGTTCGGGGTCAAACTTACCCAGCATGCATCTTAAGCAGAGGACCTTCCGGCGCGCCCGGGAGAGACTGGACAAAATAGTCGCCGGCGGCGCGGTTTGCCGCCATGATAGGGGTCGCCAAGGACAGGCAGAGGGTGGCGACGATGGCCGGCAGCTGTTTCCAGCCTGCCAGACGAGAGCCGCCCGCCATGGCTCTGGTGTCTCCTGGACAGACGCAGCGGGAATGCGACGCTGAGCGAGCTGACGATAGACGCGATGACAAAAGGAAAAGGGTATTACGGTTGGAGGGTCGAGAGCACAGTTAAAGAGAGAGGTGAGGGCGCAACTACCGGTCCGCAACAGCCGCGATCATGCGTCGCAAAAAGAAGGTAATGAAAAAAAATAGGGACGGTAGCAAAGCAATCCGTATTTGCAATGCAGGATCCCTAGGATGATGGATGAGATGTGTCCCTTGCAACTCCAATTGGAATGGAACAGCTGACGACTCCCTTGTCCGGGCTTTACCGGTCGGTTGGTGGTTACAGCTAGGCCAATAGTTCTAGCCCGCTGAACAAGGAAAGCTTCCTTGCGGTTAATCACTCAGCACCCCCGGGTTCTTAGGGGCTCAGACTCTTTTTAGCGGGTATCAATCCACAGAATGCAAGGAGTCAAGGTACATACCTTAGTTGGACGCTCGTTTCAGCCGCTGTTCCGAAACTGTACCAAAGAAAAAATAAACCCCACCAAGAGCCGAAGGGAGCTAAAGCGGTGAGGCGTGGCAGAGACTTTTTGTATGAGTCGACGCCGAAAGTCAATATTCGAGCTTCTCCAGGTCCAAGGATTCCTCATAAAATCAATAAATCCGGCCCTGCTGAACCAATTCGATCGAGATGGCAGCTGCCATTGCCCCAGCGGCGTCCGATGCCAAAATGCCACCAAAAAGACCCCAAGGACCATCCCTCAGACAAATCCATGCGCAACCCGTGCCCATTCGAACCTTTCCCCTCCCTGCTTTCTACCCCTCTAACCCGATTTCCCTCCTTCATCTGGCCTATGTGTAAGTCTATGGCGGTTGAGACGTGGGTTATATTTTGATTTTATCTTGGTCCTAGTAACTAACCCATGGCTACTCTAGCTGGCTCAAGCAAGTCTTCCTCCCGCCTCCCAGCGAACCATCCGTGTCGATACAAGGCCATTGGAACGAGGATTCGCGCTCGGTGCTCATCACAGAGGAGAAATCCATGCGAATATTATGGGAGCAAGGATTCTGGGGAAAGGGTCATCTAAGTCGTAGCGAGCCCAACTGGCTAAAAAGAGAACAAGTGCGCCGAGGAATCATCAAAGGGGACGTCAGCGAGGAGTTCACTGTGTCTCGCAGGGAGGATCGCCAGAGACTCAAATGGCTCCGCGCAAAAGCGGAACAACAGGCGATCGAGAAGACCAAGGCGGCGGAGCTCAAAGCTCCTGTCGGCCCCCTTGAGCTGTTGGCCCTGCCGAACTCCCTAGCGGACCTGCAAGCCCTCCCTAGGATAGGGCTCGCCAAGATGCAAGCAGCCATCGTCGCTGGCAAGGATATCTCGTCAGCTCCGGATTCAACTGGGACAAAGCCCATCAATGGCGAGATCACCATGGAGCAGAATGGCAGCCCAGTGGTGATCGAGGAGGTTGTGAACAGAGAGTACCTACAGCTCACGCGGGAAGAAGCCTTCTTCCTGGTATTTGCTATCGGGTGTCTTACTGTCGTTGATGAGAACCAAAAGAGAATCTCGACAGAAGAGCTTCTCTCACGCTTCCGATCCTACTCCTACTTCCCGCCGAGGGCACCCGAACTGCTCTCTCCCAGCGATCCCTTTCTTGTCCAATATGCCGTTTTTCATCACTTCCGTTCTCTGTGAGTACCGACCGACTAGTGCCAAGGTCACAGGTGGCTAATCAATTCTTGTTCAAAAGCGGCTGGTGCCCCAGGCCCGGTATCAAATTTGGCGTTGAGTAGGTACTCCACGTATTGTGCTATTCCCTCGGACTCACGTGCTAACAAGTCCCAGTTGGCTACTCTATTTGGACGGCCCAGCATTCAATCACGGCGAATTCGGTGTGATCGTTCTTCCCTCATTCTCAGATCGGCGATGGGAAGGCCACCCTTCAGTGACCGAAAATCCTCCTAGGTCATGGCATTGGCTCATGGGCACTGTCCGTGTGCTATCTCATGTCTTCAAAGACCTTGTCTTGGTATACGTTGACATTCCTCCCCCGCCAGTATTTGATCAGGTTCTTCAGGACGGCGGGTTCGCAGCGGCGTTGAAAAAGTTTAAGATCCGCGAGGTGATGGTGCGAAGATGGTCGAGCAATCGGAATCGCTAAGGAATTATTGGGTTTATATGGCACACTACTGGGTATTAAAAGTTCCGGGCAAAAACTTCATCATGTTTAGAACGTACCAGGTAGGGAGGAAAACAAAAATCTAGCCAGATCAGAGGACTTTGTGGATGGCTATAACTTGATACCCCTCGCGATATAGGAGTAAGGAGTACCGGGGATTACAATGGAGCTTGAATTAACCTGCTTAGAGTTCGACCCTTTCTGTTCTGCTGGCCTGACTCTTGACCCTTCCTCGATTGCCCGTCCGTCTTGTTTTTCGACACGGTGACATGCACCCAACTACAGGATTATCAAGCTGTTACAGAGGCGCAGGAAACACGTTGTGGAAACTATAGGATGATCTGAGTTTCCTGTGCCGAATCATGGCATAATTTGAAGAAGATTATTCCATCGGAACCATAGCCGGCTCGGAGCTTTTGATGCCGCTCCAGAGGCACCGATACCGTGTTAGCGGAGTGGTCCGCACCCGGGCCTGGTGGGTCCACGCGGGCGGCGGACTGAAATTTTTGCTGCTTGCGGGAGCGACGTAATTCTTCGAGCTTGAGAAGCCCCGGTCAACTAGCATCTCTACCTAACGCAATCTATTTTCTTTTACCTCAGATATTATTCAAATTCGGAGGCCAATAAAGGGAAGAACACACCCTGCTCTCTCAACCAATATACTCGATTCTCCATACCGCCAAGACCTCTCCCACCAGAACCGTGACAATGGCGGGGAAGACTTACATAGTCGAGCACCTCGACCCAGAGCTCGGTCCCTGGTCGAGCCTGGAGTACCTGGCCATTGCCCACGAGTCGCAGGCCGCCGGGGCCAAGTTCTGCCTCTCGTCCCTCCCGCCCGCCTTCAAGGTGCCCGAGGAGCTCCAGGCGGTCCCGGCATTCACCGCCGAGACGCGGGGTGTCGAGGAGATGTACGCCCAGGACAAGACACGAGTGTGCCTGCTCGACCCTGCCGCGGCGAAGGATCTGTCGCCCGAGGATGGCGACACCTTCGACGCTTTCCTCTTTGGAGGGATTCTGGGTGAGTGGCGAGCCGAGTTCGTTTGGGAATCGGGGGCCCGGGACGATTTGTTTTTGGAAGACTGCTAACCCTGGCATAGGGGACCACCCGCCAAGAGGTGAATCTTCAAGATCCTAATTCTATGACTCCTGATGTATGATGTTGACTCCTCACCAGATCGCACCTCTGAGCTGAGGAAAAAGGGCTTTGAGGGCCGGCGCCTCGGCCCAAAGCAAATGACGACGGATACCGCAGTTCGCGTCACAAGGACGGTTGTCGAGAAGAAAGGTTAGTTCTTTTTGGTTAGGTGTGTCGACTTGGCTCGTTTCTTACCTTTCGTCTAGTTCCGCTCGCCGAGGTACCATATCTGGACTTCCCGGAGTTGAAGTTCAATGAGCATGAAAGCACCGAGATGCCTTTCCGCTACGTCAAGGGCGAGGATGGGCAGCCAATCATGCCAAAGGTGAGACTAACATGTCCGTTCTGGAGTCACGTATCATGGGAATGCTGATGATTTTAGGGCATGCTCGAGTTGATCGGGAAAGACGCAGACAAGGCCATAGATGATTTGTTTTAAATCACTTAGTTCGTGGAGTTCATGGTAACAAGACTCAACACATCTTTAATGAGAATAACATGCTGCCGGGCCCCGTGTGATACCGACATATCTGCTCCATTTCCCAATTCGTAGCCGATGACTTGGCCCAGAAATGAAAGACTGGATTTGATGCATCTGTCCGCCGATTCTCAAATATTCTGTCCCACTCCATGGCAAATCTCGTAACCAGTTCAGCAGGGGGGCCAGAATGTAAGACGCCCGGACAGGGAGTGAAAGCGGAAGCATCTACTGCTTCGTTCACCTTTACCGATGAGTTCTCGCTATACGATTGCATGGACGAGTAGAACCGGGAGGATGCCGATCAAGTGGTGATACTGGCTGCGTTAATTCGAACATCTTGTCTTTGAAAACCCTTAAACTCCAGCGTCAGCTCATGTCAGTGTGCAACTTGGCCATGACCATCTACTGCGATTCGCACGGCTGCCCGACTTGGCTAGGGGCAAGGGAGAATCCGTTGTTGACTACCCTGGCAGCCCCGTATTGAGTCCATGATAGTAGTCCTCCGTCCCTAAATTCAAAGAACGCCCTTTCCAGAGAAGCTCATCGGCAGCGTTAAGCGGATGAATGTTCGTCACTGGTCTAGCGTGGCGGTAGCTCCTGCAACACACCTTTTGTTAGCATTGACTCCTTATTTCCTCCGGGAGAGATACGAAGCAGGCAGCGGGAAGGATAAAGAGTCAAAGCCTGGGAAGGAGGTTTATACGCGACTCGTGATGGCCGTAGGGGCTGGCCCAGAAACCTCGATTCCAGTTACAGCGTGACCTAGCTCCTCGAGCCTACCGTCCCATGTCTTTACTGTCGTAGCTGCTGTACTTCTGCACGGGAGGGGTCCAGTGTGGTTAAAACGCATGCAAGCGAAAGAAAACAGAGAAATAGTAAAACTCCTCCCCTATGTACTTTTCAAGGAGCTGAAGGAAGGTGCGGATATCATCCTCATGAAAGATCGGCATATAGTCTCGGAGAATGAAGAAGAGTGGTTTACGGGTGATAGCGAGTGCGAAGACGGCCAATGGGTTAGGAGCAAGATGATGTGATACAAGAAGAGGGTGGCCCTTGCACCGGTGCCTTCGACAGTAATGAGCAAGGTAGAGGAGAAGCTTTGAGAAACTGGGTCCATATTTGGCTCATGGTCGGTTCCTTGACACAAAGTGTCAAGAAAGACACTTGCTATAACAAGAACGGCAGGTGGTTGTACACCTCCAGTCACCAGGAGAACACAGAAACAAAGTGTGCCTAACTTCTGCAGAAGGAGCATCACGTGTTGTTTTATAGCCCAACATTGATATCAATCTTGCTGGCGAAACATTTTTTAGTAAGTCCTGCCTCCATCTCCCTGGATTTCTGTAAAGTTCCATTGCAAGCATGCCTGATATAGGTGAGCCCATATCTATACTTACAGTCGTGTTTGGGACCAAGAGTCCGTATAGTTACGTAGATGACTAGGTGCCTTAGATGAAATAGCCAGCGGCCGTTAGCATTGTAGGCATTAGTTCTCAACAGCAAAATACTAATATAAGTGAGAGTAAGATCTAGTTAGGGTGATATATGCAGACCTCTTCTTTCATATTGAAACTTGAGTCATGCCTTGGATAGCAGTCTTCCGTGCAGTCTTGATATTACACTGTTGGATCACGCAAAATAGCAACAGTTCGATGGAGTATATAAACTGTTTGTCACAACCCCTCCAATCCGAGATCAACATTCTTGATAACAGTATTTGCAAACCGACGAGTATTGACTCATGCTTGTTGGTTTTTTGAGAGACTTGTGAGATGATTCTAGGACTGGGAAAGACACCTGGTGTTCATCCTGCCGATTCTTGAACACTACAATTACCTCGAAAAGAAGAAAAAATCGGAAGGTGAAAATATATAGAAATGAGGCGAGCGCTCTTCAAGAAATACCTGTGCTTGACTATCTGGGAGCCGCAAGGCAAGGCAAGTATTGACCAATAACAATGTCAGCAATAGTATTTGCGATACGCTTGTGACCAAGAGAAGACTGGCTCTACTTGTTCTGTACACTGTTATCTTATCTTTCCAGCCCCGCTCCTACTGGCTGATATGGAACGAGGGGTCTAAGATACGCCTCATCCGATTCACGAGCAATGATTCAGAGAAATCTGGAAGACAGATCCTCTCGTCTTCGGCTTGTCTCTGCATTCTGTCCAGAAGGCAAGTGGCAGAAGTTCTATCATGGCCAACGTAGCGCCTCCGCGCCTGGAGATCGACCCACCGTTGGTTAACTCCTCTAATCCATGGGCGACCAGTCTAGAAGACCTACGGAAGCTCTATGACTGCAGCTCTACCGGCGCCGTTACCACTCGGACGTCACTTATAGGAGGATTTGCTCATAACCCTGCCGTGCACCAGTATACCTTGTTCAACTTGGCCACCAACGAGTCATCGCCAGAGCCTGTGACAGAGCCTGTCTCTGGCGAGGGTCCTCTCGGCCGAAATGCCAGCCTCAACTCGCTCGGCTACAGTCCGATTCCGTTGAAAGAATATCTGCAATTCATCGAGCAAATCGCCAAGGACCACGGACGGCCGTCCAAGGGCTTCCTAGTGTCCGTGACCGGTGACCCGGAGGAGGTTGCTTCGAGTTACGGGCTCATTGTCGAGACCCAGAGGAAAATACAGATCCCGCTGGCGATGGAGATCAACCTCAGCTGTCCCAATATTCCGGGCAAGCCTCCACCGGCGTACTCCGGCAACGAGCTGGCAAGATACTTGGCGAGACTGCACGATGCGGTCACGGACCCGGCCAACCTACCTCGCATCCCGTTCGGCTTGAAGACGCCGCCTTACACGTACTCGAGCCAGTTCAAGGAGTTGATCAGCGCACTGGTCAGCACCACTGACGAGGTCGGAGGCACGGTATCCGATGTCAGTTTTATCACGGCGACGAATACGCTCGGTTCATGCGTCGTGTTCGACCAAGGCAGCGGGGAGTCCGGCGGAAAGCTGTCCTCTGCATCCAGCTTCGATACGGTTCTCCCGGGGTCGGGGATAGGGGGCCTTGCCGGGGCACCATTGCATCCGCTCGCACTAGGAAACGTCATGACATTGAGGAAGCTTATGGATGAGCAGAAGGAGAGACTGGGCCACATCCAGATCGTGGGTATCGGTGGTGTTCTGGACGCGGGAGGGTTCAGGCGGATGAAAGCCGCCGGCGCAGCGGTGGTCGGCGTGGGAACTGGACTTGGATTGAAGGGAGTCGGAATATTCAAGGAGATTGAAGCGCAACTCGAGGGCAGCTGGTAAACAGTCACGGGAGCGAGACCAAGCAGAGGTTCGCGGCTCGTAACTCGGAGCGAACCACGATTACAAGAGCGTACCCAGCGTAGGCAACCCTGCAATATAGACGGGAGAGCAGGCAGACTCATGATAGATGTTGTTATTGAAGGATAATCTCGCTCCTTGGTACCCTCATTGGATACCACGCAACGTTACAAGAAAGTCAGTTGGCCGACCGCCGCAGCTTCAATCTCTCAAGGGAGACACACCTCATCTGAGCGACACTCAGCTCATTCTGGACCTCGATGTAGGTAGCAAAAGGCCCAAGATTTCTCATTCCCTAGTACGGCGAAACTCCGATGAGCCCTTGACTGTGGGAATGGCATAAAGGGGGGGGTTCGAAGACGAGGGACAAGGTCAATTCGGCTGTACTGTATGAATGAGATTTGTCCGTCCGAAAAGAGGAGCGTTCGAAGCTCCCATTGGAGGAGAATTTCGTTCCTTGAAAATCCAGAAATGGGGAAAATGCGGGAAGATCTGCCCCGACACAGCGCGACCTCCACATGTTCGTCTTCTTACCCCGCGAATCGTTTGCTCTGGCGTGGTCTGGAAGCTGGCGCCTTGGCTGGGTTAACCTTCTGTTTCTCCAACCATTTGCGCCTATTGGGTCTTTTGTAGCCTCATCTAGGGGGGATGGGGGGGGCATGGGGCTTTAGAATCTTCCGATATTGGCGCCAACAGCAACAGCCTGGAGCCTGGCAGTCCCAACCGTAAAGCGAGAATATCGGGTTCGGATAGGTCATTCGTTTCCGGTATGCCGAGTCAACCGGCTACGATGGTCTCTACATTTTTCAGTATATCGCCACCAGGATAAATATGATGGAAGCAAGCGAGGCCACGGGATGTCTGTCCGGAAGCGAGAGACAAGGCGCTACCGCGTACCTGGTACAGTACACACATACACACATGTGCTCGCCGAGTTTGGATGCCGAAATAGTTCGAGGCAAGCCGCCGAGACATGATACATACACATCTGGCCCTTCAGGAGAAGATACAAATGTTCCTTTTTCAGTCTTGGCTGAGTAGCATCCATACTTGACCCGGCCTTGGGGGCCAGGGAATAGGCTACGGTTTCATTATTGTTTGCATGGATGCAATTGCCAAGTACATGCTGTGTGTATTCGAATCTATCATGGCCAATTGACCCATAGATTGCGGAAAATTCCATTTGTATGGCAAGACCCCATCCCTAAGGGTTGGTAGCCTTGGCGGTGGTCCCTTGAAGGACACCTTTGGTTAGGTACTGTAGGTACAGTACGGAGTTTGGACGGAGTAGGTACCTTGGATTGCTTGGCTTCTCCTGCTTTTTCCCTCCACTAACAATCGATGACCAGCCCCGTCATCCCGCCCACTGCGTCGTAGCACAGTAAAAGGCCGCCAGTGCTGTCGCTCCACCTGAACTTGGGGCCTGTAATTCAGACAAGCGTTTCCCTATCAGCCCCCCCCCGCTCCCCCATCCCCAGGATCTCCTAATAGACTAGCCAGAACCTCGCTCCTTATTGCTTCTCCGTGCCAGGGATCAACTTTACTAGCCATTCGAGCCGACGGATCTTTAATAACATAGAAGGCTTATCGGCGAGGCATTCGGCTGACCTTTTGGCACTCTTCTCTTCATTAAATCGTGAATCTTTTCCTCTTTCCAAACCGCCAACAAAAAGGAGGCGAGCCGATAGTCGAGAACAGACTGGACGAGCTGATACGCGACTGCAGAGAGCATCTAGGTAGGGTGGCATTTCAACCTTTTTGGCTGTCCCGATCGGTCGAATCAAGCGCTGTACCACTTGAGACGGCTGGAGGTCAAAAGACGAAAAAAAAACGCCTCTCACGAATTTCACCAGGCTTCGTGGCTGGGGCATGGACGATCACGATATCGACAGTCAAGCAACGTCAGGCAAAGTCTGTTCATCAAGCACCCGAGTTTTCTAGCTGAGAAGCAGGATTCTTGGCTGCACGTCTCGAACAGATATTCGCGGCGCAGAGGCAAATTTCTCCGGGGACCCGGGAGCACATCAGAACCAGTGTGATGGACAAATATCGAATCCAACTCCTCTAGCACCCCTCTTGGAACTAATTGCTGCGCTGCCATTTCCGCCTGCGCATGACGGTGTATCTCTCTCGGCCGGATATATAACTCGGTCTTGCGCCTTCGGATCCTTACTTGCGTGGTTGGCTCACCCATTTATACCGCGGTCGGAAAGCGGCGTAACTGGCCCCCGGTGCGAGAACTGGGAACTTTTCAAGGGTCTTCACCACCCTTCGTATCCTACTTGGCTTAGCAAGCTCAACACAATGGCTTCCGTGAACCAACTGGGGTCGGCCCCCACGCCGGCACGGCCGATGAGCGTGAATGGGTCTGCGCGCGATGTCGATGTGCGGATGCAAGAGACATCGTCCGCGTTGGTGACCGCCTCGGAGTTTGGCGGCGGACCGCGGAGGGGGGACACGCGGATCGTGGTTATCGTGTTTGGGTACGGCCAGGAAAAGATTGTTTCCGTATTCGCCGAAGTGCTGGGCAAGACGGTCCGGCTCAGGAGCTGCTTCGCCGAGGTGGCAGGGACCGATCACGACTTTGTCATCGGTATCCCGGCCGACGGCGCCGC
>FTLB01843387.1_pt1 | contig 16694 bp, 9 predicted proteins | sample 1658291 | NCBI WGS metagenome assembly FTLB01 (sample SAMEA3914812, study PRJEB12502) | metagenome | biome: forest; material: soil | place: Canada | collected 2011-07-07 | depth 0.1 m
GCGATGGCCACGCCGGCCACGATGCCGAAGACGGTGAGCACGCGGCGGAGATCGGGGTGCTCGACGCCCCATGCCCAGGAGACAAACAGCACGGCGACGGGCGCGGCGGACTTGAGCATCTGGATGAAGGCGACGCTCAGGAACAGATAGGTCAAGTTGCTGCAGACGAGACTAGCGCTATAGAGCAGACCGATCGGTACGATGGCGCGCAGGTACAGGCTGCCGGTCATCTTCACCTTGTGTCGGCCATCGAGCAGGCTGGTGGTCCGGGCCAGGATCTGCGTGGCGATCGTAGCGAAGACGAGATGCCAACATGTCAGGATAACGGCTGAGAGGTAAGGTTAGTCTTTCAGGTCTGCAGTAGTACCATCCATGCATCTTGGCACGGGGGGGGCTTCCGAGCGCTAGACTGCACGGCATTTGTTGGTGAAGTGAAAGGCATCACTCGGATCTCACTCACGATATTCTGCGGCTCGCGTTAGCATACGTACGTTGACGACCCATGAAGCAGGATTGAGTGAGGATTGATCTTACTGAATCCAGCGGTGTCGAGCAACCACTTGTTGAAAAGAATGGTGAAGTTGGAGAAAAAGATCCAGGCGCTTCAACACGGGCGCGGTTAGCCAGGGAGAACTGCAGAACGGACAGGCCGCATCGTGCGGGATTGCAGACGAAACAAAGCAGCGCAGGCTTACCCAACGAAGAAGGCCGGATGAAGAGAGTCTCTCCAGCCGACCGACTTGACCGGGTTCTCGATGTCGAGCGGAAGCATGGCCGTCATGGTGACGGTTCAGCGGATCACGAAAGGCCAGGCCCGAAGCTGGGCACTGATTTGGAGGGGGGGACGACGCGCCAGAGCAAAAATGGCCGGAAAGAGAGAGACCGGGGGGGAGAGAAAAAGGAAAAGAAAAAAATCCAAGGCCAGGGAGACGCGGCGCTCGCGGCACAGTTAGAGAATGAAGGAGGACGCGAGGATAAATCGCGACTTCGAGAGCGAGCAGAAGGGCAGCCAAAAATTACACCTGCACAATCTCCCTACACAGGTCGACCGACCGTCTATCTGTGCGTGCGTTGGTATTATCTTTTGGGCATTTCTCAGGCGAATTCATTGGGACGATGGCCACCCCTAGAATAGAAAAAGAGAAAAGGAAAAAAAAACTTAGACTAATTCTGGCCTAAGGAATAGGGGAGGAGGGGAATCTAGGGGATCTCGACTGGAATGTAATTTTTATGCATTTAGGGGCGCCGTGTATCCGTAAAATTTAGAGGCCAAAGATTGGGCGAGAGCCAGCTATGTTACATAAATAAGGCCACCGCGATAAGATCTTGGCAAATTGCTGACCGCGAGAATAAAATTACACCTCGAAACGGCTTAGGCACCACGATTTTAAGGAGCAAGGGAAGACATGGCCCCAATCAGGTTACCTTACCCAAAGATACAGTATACTTTGCATTTCCCGTTCTAGCTCTCTCGCCCCTTCTAGGAGCCGTTGAATACGGAGACCATCGATGAATATATTGGTTATTGGTTACCTTGAGTTGGTACTAACGAACCCTAGGCTGAGGTAGAAGAGAGAGAAGGGGGAAATAGTATCTTACCCAGCCTTACTTTACCTTACTCTACCTTGGGTAGATCACATCTACCCTTCTCCCTTACGCTTTAGGTATCCACGAGTAGATATTACATTATACAGTGAATACCTTGGCGCCTACACTGCCGTGGCTGCTAGTTCTCTTCTTCCTAGAAATCCCTACAAGAGAAGTCAAAAGGCCACGATTGAGCAAAGGGCAAAGTGAAAGTTACAAACTAAGGGCCGAACTACCTACCGTTGGAGCCCGGAGGCACGTAGCAAGGGAGAAGATCGAGGCTAATAGCACGGACTTTTCCAGCTTGGGCTAGCACGGTGGCATCTGCAGGACAAGACGATCTCCCATCTCCCCCAAACCATGCGATCTGCCACGGCGCCATGGCCAAATTCTTGACGTGTCAAGCATTCAATTTTTCATTCTCGAAGGGCAATCGAAATGCTTCTCTCCCCGTCGCGAGGTGCGAGCTCTACCCTTTTTTTTTTCTGTTGCGCTGGAGGATGAACCCTTACTTCCCCGCGTACAAATTCGCGAAGACGTCGAGTCGCGCGACCAGAGTTTGCACCGTATTCGTACTCTTGTGTACAGTACTCAACTTCACTGTAGGCACTTCGGACTGGTCTAGCGGGTCGCGGCCGAACGCGCCACTTTCAGGGGTTAGCAACCACTCAAAGGTGACACATCCAAGCGGTCCCACCGCTACAATTTACTTAACTCGAGTGGAATTCACTGTATAGCTATGATGTGCCTATCATATGCCTCTGTGTTGTACCTGACTTGGGGCATCGAGGAGGCACCAGTATCGAGTCAACCGAGTCACTACTATATTGTTTTGAGGCCAACACGACGCATCAAGCTCTGGAGACAGTCCTCATTATTAATGGGTATGAATGGGCAAAATGAGATCGACTACGCTGTGATCTGCTAGTAATCGGTAGACAAAGCTCGGCGAGACATATTTCTTTCACCGTGGCTGCAGTGTTCAGCCACAGCCAGTGTCAGTGCGGATCACGACACCCCCCACAACCCAGCGTGGCTTCTTTTATATAACCTTATTCTGTTTTTCCTCTTCTCTCTTATTTCATTAGTATGGTCCGTTGGCATATGTTTCGTTTTCCTTCTTGCTAAGAAAAGGGGGGGATGGTTGAACACAGTAAATACACAGGCGAGGATGTGACACGAAAGATGCAAGGCAGCGGCTTCTTTACTGTCTAATAAATACGTTCCAGAGAATTCCGGCACATGGCAGGTCCATCAAAGAGGCAAACAAGAAGTTTGAGTTGGTGCCGTTAACGTGCCTACCCTTACCTTCGCGATATATCTTAGACAAAGTACCACCTACCACGGCTTGTACAAGGCAAGCTACTCGACACCTAAGCAAGCTTGCTTGCCTAACATGGAGATATACCGAATAACTACTAAATGCACGAGATAATGGTTATACTCTGAACAGGTGCATTCTTCTTGATGCCTGGGGATATATACCTGATCTGCATGACGAGGTTGCAAACACCTCCCTCACTTACATAACTGTGAGTTGTCTTCCATAAACGAGGGTTAAGAATAAAGTCAGGGTACGAACTCAACCAACAGAGTAGACGCTTCACACTGTTCTAGACGTGTTGGACCCACTTCGTAACAATTTTATTGTAGGGAAAAAAAGCAGAAGCTGAGTCGGCGGGTTGCAAAAAGGTACAGTAAGGTATCAACTGACCACGATCTTTGCATTGACGTTGATCGAATCGCCTACAGATACACAGTGGCTTTGCACCTGGTTGGTTGCTACCATACTCGGTGCCGTGTGAATCTGAGACGATGAATGCCTAACGACCCACAGAACAAGATGTGGCACAGTTTTCTAGGTTTTCATGTCTGTTCCATTCTTCATTTTCTTGTACGCGGCCTGCCCCCGGAAAAGCGGGGATTGTTAAAGACATGTTTCCTCTCCGCCCCTGGTTTGGCTACATTTTGGCTGCCAATGAGCCAAGCCCGCCAAGTCATGATTTTGCCCCGGCACCAAGCTAGCGATGCCCCTTGTCGTCTCGGACTAGGTAGCGTAGGATACGAAAGAAAGGTTTCCTGTTCCCTTTGTCTGGCGAGCCTGGCTTGCCTGGCTCTGTAGTCGGCGGACCCGGCAATCCGCCTGGTCTGATAGGGGGGAAAAGCTTTTGGGGGCCGCCGCCAGCGTAACCCAGTTTAGTTTTCTTGCTTATCATTTCCAAGATTACCGTACTCCGTAAATGGTAAGAAAAAAAAGAAGAGTGAGTGAGGTCCCCACGTAAGTGGCACTGCGCCGAAAACTCTCCCGTTTATAAGGCTTTTCTCCCACCCCGGATCGCCTCCTTCTCTCTGCCCTACGTTGAGAACCGCGCGGGCATGCTTCGTCGAAAGGAGACTCAATGCAGCGTCCTCTCTTCACCATGCGCCGGTTCGGCTCCCAGACATATTTAATATACGGCGCCGTCGCGGCCAGTCTGTTTCTATCCGTTCTTTTATTTTCTTCCGATTGGAGCCCGGCTCCGACCATTTCGTCTGCGCTCAGCAAGACTTATGATTCTCTGCGACCGACTTCTGGCGAGCAAGCAGGGAAAGAAGCAACTGGGTAAGCTCGTTCCTTCCCATTCCGCCTGTGAAATCTTGGATTTTCCCGCTGTCGTTCGTTGTATCAGCCGCCCAACCTCTTCAATTTATTTTCCCTCTTCTTTCTTTTTCCTCTTGCACAACTGCCCACGAAACATTGGTGTTCTCTTGTCCCTTGGTCTCCCGCACAGCATGCAAAACTAACCTTGAGGCCAATTTTAACTAGATCTGTGAATGGAGCGCCCGCCGCCGGGTTTCCTGCTGTCCTTTCTGCGCTTTTCGCTCCTCTCAAGATACCCATTACCGCCCCGAGCTGGACCGATTCCGATGGAAAGGTCTTCAAGATCTCGCCCGATCCCGTCTGGACGCAGCCGCTCGGCAAGCGCCTGTGCATTATCGATATCGATACTCGCCCGCTGAACGGCACCGATGAGATCATGAACATGGGGGCTTTCAACTGGACCCAATTTGGTGCCACATCGGCCGGCATGATGGGACATTATCTTTATGGTACGTCGCCTCTTTAAACCCAAAAAATAATTAAAATTAGACGCGGAGGCGGGTGGGAGCCGGTTGCAATCAATTCAGCTGCGATCGCGGGGCTTGTCCCGAAGAAAAAGAATTTTAAAAACTGAAAATATCCGGGGAAGGCGAGGCCCCCGCGGGAGACCACTTTTGCTAACATATCTTGTCTGGGGAACAGCGCAAATTCACGGCTACGACTACAAGTTCGTCCGCACCCGCAACTACGAGGACCGTACCGCGTACTGGACCAAGATCTCGGCCCTGTCGGACACGCTGCGCGACTACGAGTTCGTCATCTCGATCGACGCCGACGCCCAGATCCAACACCCCGAGATCCCGTTCGAGTGGCTCCTCAACCGATGGAACGTCAGGAAGGAGACGGCTCTCACCATGACCACCGACCCGAACGGACCCCCGAACCTGGATCCGTGGGGACGCGCCTACGACAACTGCGGCTTCGTGGTGGCCCACAACGTCCCGCGGACGCACGAGATCCTGAAGGCGTGGTCTTCGTGCCCGGACGAGACGCTCCCCAACTTCGAAGGCTGCGCCCGCTGGAAAACGCCCTGGCCCGCGGAGCAGGCGGCCTTCGGCGAGTACGTTCGCTACATGTTCAAGGAGCCGCACGACCTGAACGAGGTCGACTGCGACGAGGCCAACGGCTTCCCCGAGAGCGAGACCGAATGCCACGGTCGCTTCATCCGCCATCTGTGGTCCGCGAAGGCGCGGACAAGGAATGTCATCAACGACGGATTTATGCAGATAGTCCTGCAACAGCTTCATGACCAGTTTGTCGCAGATGATTCCATCATCATCCAGCGCGAGACCAACGCTTTTACGAGGGACGCCTGAAGGAAAGGCGCGGGCAAGGAAGGGCAGGGGAGGGTGAGCGGAGGAGACTCCCGGATATGAGTCTCTCCCAGTATATATAAAACACAATGTGTACTACTATCCTAATAAAATTTTCATTCCTCCTGTTCGGACCCAAACCAGCCCTCCCCATCTCGAACCTCATCGCCTCTGCTCTCCCGTGTCTTGGAGCCTGCCATGACCAGCCCACCGGCATATGAGAATGGTGCAACCCTCACCAAACGGCCCTACGAGATTGCAGTACCGCCCCACGCTGAGGCCCCTTTTCGCCCTCAGCGCACCTGGCCCAGCGCGTTCCCGGGACGCGACAAGTTAAATTGAACCATGCAAGCCACGGAACCGATAAGGGGGTTGCCACACTAAGCTAAACCCGGCAAGCTCGCATAGGTTTTTGGCAGGGGGTGGGGCGGTTCCCCTTTCCGAGCCCGATTTCCCGGCGGCTGGGTTATAGGGACTCGGGTGTTGTATTTTTGGCAGAACGCTTGGAGACTTCGCTGCGTGCTTGGAGAAAGCAGACAGAGGCAGGAAGCGAGAAATAATCCCGATGGCGGGGGGGGGCAATCCTAGAGCAGAAAGTGTACTCGCTCGCTTGTGTACCTATCTTCTAGCCCTTTCTTTACCTCTGTGCCATGAATCCTTGAGGAAAGGGAACCGTCTGAGCGGCCTTCTTCATCGGCATTTGTGTCTTCGGATCCAACCGAGACGGGATCCTTGATAACTTTATACTAGTTAATCGAGCGTTATCGCTTTGGCAATTGCCGAGATAGCTAAGATAGGTACGTACTGTACCTAGGTAAGCAGAAACATGCTACATGTCGTCACTCCGCGTGTACGTACCTCCGTCGCCATGGCTGGCGGGGTGAGATTCCCTTCCGAGGGCGCGGTCCATGGCCATCGTGCTTATTGTATAGCGAGCTTCATGCGAGATACTGATGACCCCATAACCCTCTCCTTCTCAGCTTCTTTCATGTCTTGGATCCTCGTATCTATATCAAATCAGTCTCTACCCCTAAGACAGCCCGGCGCCTTCCACAATAAGATTCTCGGTATCCATGGTATTACCATATCCGATAATCCTATCCGCTACCGTTTTACCTCTTCAAACTTTGAAGGGGTCCACTGACCACTGGATATATGCGTTCGCTGCCCTCCTACCCCTGGCCATAAGAAGGGAGTGTAAATTTTGGCTAAACAGGTGGCCCTAAACAGTTTTCTACGATTCCAACTTTCATGTTACTTCTACTTGTCAGCTTGGGCATGAGAGTCACTTAGCTCAGCTGGCTCTTTTCATAAATGAGATATCTCGGCATAATCTAATAACCTAAAGAGGGAGTTTTTGTAGCGAAAAGACCAAATATATTTGTCCAATACCCCCACGATCTCATACCCGTATGCTCTATCCAGTCAAACGGTATCCGCTGCGCAGCCTATTCAATATAGCTCACGAGACCGGTACGAGTGTCGTACTTGAGCCCGATCAGCTCGATGCCCTTCTTCACCCAGGGCGAGGCTTTCAGGAGCGCCAGGTCCTCGCGGATGCTGCTCTCGACGCTGGACAGGGTGGTTGTTAGCGATTCCTGAACTGCCCCGCGGACTAGAAAGTAAACGTCGGAAACGTACCCGTCGAGCATCTCTCCGAACTTTTGGGCCTCGATCGCCTCCTTGTCCTCGGGTGCCATTTCCAGCAAGATCTTGCGAATGTCTTCGTCGTGGAAATGCGTCATTCCGCAGTCTGCGTCACGCAGGAGTCAGTTACGGAGCCGTGATGATGATTGTGTAGTCATCTCCTAACGAAGACCAGAGAGGGGGCGTTCCTTACCGGAATGATGCATGACAATGATGGCGCAGGGATTGGCAATGGTCTGGAGGACCGCAATGGAGCGCAGGAGATCAAAGACCCGTCCACCGGCGTTGCGAATCATGATCGTTCCTGGTCATGTCAGATTCGCACTTCCCCTGAAATTTCATTCAGATACTCTAGTTAAGGAAACCAAACTTACCCAGAGGGTCTTCAACGCCGAAGATTTGGTACCCGTTCAGACGGGGGTCGGAGCAGGTGATCACGATGACGGCCTGTCCGGAGGTCTCGGCAAAGGCCTTGAGCTGAGGCAAGGTCGGAGACGGCGTGAAGGTCTCGGCATACTTGCTACGAGAAAGTTAGTGACCAAAAGTTAGTGACCGTCTCAATGAACAAGACTCGACTTCCAAGGCTTGTGCGGGACCGACAAAGACGCACCCATTGCGGGCTACCATCTGTTGGACTGGAGGTGGAACCATTGTGAAGACGAATATCTTTATTTTGAGAAAAATCTGCCGGCGAAGAGAGATATTTCGGTGCAAGAGTTCCTTTTGGATCTGTAGCTACAATGAAGAACGGATAAAGGTAGCGAGTAGAGAAGATGCTGAGAACGAGAGCAAGACGTTTCGATCATACGGAGGCATCCTCGATATATATACCGATTTAGTCCCCATTCGCAGTCTGAGAATCAATCTTCTTCATCTCAATCTATTTAGTTTACTGCTCTGGTCTTCTCACTCGGTCTTGTGGACTTCCCGTTTCCCGAGTCCGGACAGATTCGAGGTCCACGTAAACGAAGCTGCTGGCTCGATACGATCTCACTCCCCTCTCGTCACGAGTGACTAACGCTATAACAAACACATCGAGAGTCCAAAAGTTCGCCGAATGGCATTTTGGTGTAGTAAGCAGCGCTCTCATTGGGCTGTTAGTGTGCCTCTGTGATTGCCTTACCTGTTGCTTCGACGCGACGACTAATCATAAAATATTTCTTAGCGCATCGCCGTCCCGGACCACGCAGTAACTTGCCAAGCCGGCGCCCGTTAAGGTCGCCGACGTGCCCTGTATCTGTGCCCGCCGGTGCTCAAATTCGATTTGTAATGTTACGTAGTCTTCAGGCCTCCGGGCAGGCGATCGGGTATCCAACAAAGTCTTAGCCCAGCATGCATCTCGATCGAGTCGATCCCGGCCAGGCAGCACGGCGACCGCGTACGCAAAACCAAGCAAAAGGGCCAGTCACTTCCCCTGTGCGTAGGGCAACACAGCCCTCGACTACTCGGGTGATTAGATCGATTACTTTGCTTGATTAGAATTTCTCTCCAGGCGACCGTGTCCTCGTCCACCTTCTAGGGTTCATGGCGTCTAGACAAAACTAAGAGTTAAGCTGGTCCTTGTAAGACTACGGAATCTATAGTGCATGTCACCGTGTTGCCGTCGACGGCCGCCTTCGCTCCCGTGATGGTGTATTTCGTAGCTGATTGATAATTCTCGGGGGACTTCGTGCACCAGGACGTGGCGCTGCTCCCCGTCGCGATCTGTATTCTCGTGAGCCTAAAGTTACCTCGGCAGGGTAGACATCGCCGATCGGGGCAGGTAGTTAGTTTCACGTACTATCTTGATATTCTTGAACATCAATGGCCCAAAGTCCCAAGCAACGTCGTAGCTGTTGGCAGAGTAAGCTACTTTGGTAATTCCTATCCAGGAGGAGGGGCGCGAGAGATAGTTACAGTTCAATTGCGAGCAAAGCCTGGTTGAACGACTTGCCACCTGCACGGGTATCAGCTAAGGTATTCGTTACCACAGCAGGTAATCAAGGCTTGGTGCAGGTATAATACAAAGAAGAGTCTCGCAGGGGTCAATTACCAAGTGGAAATGTGTTTGTGGCGGTCGTGCCGCTGGACAGGCGAGTGGTGGTGGTAGTCCAGGAAGCACCATCAGCACCCAAGGCGTTTGTAAAATTGTTCACCTCTCCGGCGTTGGTGTTGAACCCGCTGCCCCAGGGCAGATCGGGGTTGTGGCAGCAGCATCCAGAGCCAAACCACCAATTGCCTTTCCTCCCGTCGAGTACATTCTGGTACACCCCTGTGTTGTCCGTAGGCTGGAGGCCCGGCCATAGGTAGTAGGTCGCCGCTCGGGGGAGGGGTGGCACTACCATCTGTCCGGAGAAGTGCGTGAACTTGGCCGATGAAGGAGGGTAATACCGAAGAAAATGCCATGTGACTGCAGACCCCAGGCCGGGGAAGAGAAACACGGCGAGGACGGCGAGCACCTGTACTTGAGTCATGCTGGACTGTGTAGGAGATACCCGAGCCGAGTGGTATTCTAACGGGCTCAACAATGGCTTACGGGGCAGCTCGTAGCTTCGGATAGAATGATGTAGCATGCGGAGAGACCAGAGCAGCTTCTTATAGCCATTTCAGGTATTATTTCTCGCCAGGGTAAATAATCCCTCCCTTGGCGCATTCAACCGGAGTCTTGTATAAATTAATGAAGTAACACTACAAAGCTTCAAGATCTGTACAAGTTACTTGAAATCATTATTCTTCACTTAGAAACTACTTCCGTCGAAACTGAGGTGCGATACATTTCTGACTACTTGGGCAAGAAACATCGAGTACTGCGCGCCTCCGTGGGAATCAGGATACTTTAATAGCCTGTTCAGCCGAGCACGCCACAGCAATACATTTACAGTTACTCGGGCTTGTCAGCTTTGCAAACCCCTAATTCGAGTCTACCATTCAAGGGATACCCTGACCAGTCTTGATGACGCTTATCCGATTGAGCCCTTGTCCCTGACTCCCTAGTCATTTAGGCCATGGCCGGCGACCTCCCAGGCCGAGGCGGCGAACAATACGCCGACCTCATCCCATCTCTTACCCGTGATTTGCATTCCGACTGGCAGCTTGCCCTCGCGCCCCTTGATGCCGACCCACCCTACTGGAATAGACAATGTGGGATGCCCGGACGCATTAAAGGGGGCTGTGTTCCCCGAAACACCCAATACTGCTCTATATTTATCCAAGACACCTGCGTCTTTAGGAACATGCGGCGGGGCGGCGGTCGGGATCGTAGGCGAGATCAAGACGTCGTACTTGCTGAGCGCCGCGTCGTAAGCCGCACGAAGCTGGTGAACATGCATGACGCCCTTGGCTCGGAAGTTATGGGGATAGCGCGCGAGATGGTCGCCCGTCAGCAGAGCGGCTACGACGGCCGGATTGTCTACCGTCATCTGCTCGTACCACTTCTGGTCCGGGACCGGGGGCTGCACGTAAGGAAGGGAGTAGGAGAGCTGGTCTGTGGCCTTGTTGGAGATGAAGACATCGCCCATCTGGCTCTGGATGACGGAATCCCAAATCGCCTTGGCCTCGCTGTGGAAGGGGATCGACACATTCTCGACGACGGCACCGAGCTGGGCGAATCGCTCTCCTGCCTTGCGTACCACAGACGCGACCTCTGGATCCAGCTCGGGTAGCGCCCATGCTTCGTCGATGAGACCAACACGGAGACCCTTTGCTGCTGCTTCCGGATTCCATTCGCCGAGCTCTACCTTGGATGCGATCTTTCTATCCAGCAGCTCGTGGTAGAGCGGAACGTTTTGGCGAAGTGGCGTTTCCGGGGTCTGGCGGGGATCCATTCCGTCGTATCCAGCAATCACGGTGAGTAAAACGGCAAGATCTCGGATGTTGCTGGCCATGGGTCCACAGTGATCGATGATGGGGTGCAAGCCGCCGATGCCGCTGTAAGGAACCAGCCCGTGTGTAGGTTTGAGTCCGTAAATGCCAGAAAACGCCGCTGGCAATCGGATGCTCCCCCCTTGGTCACCGCCGAGTGCGAGATCGACGCCTTCTCCGAGGTCTTCGACCGGAAGCCCCCTCTTCTCTTTCCAGGCCTTGACAAACTTGATGGCCACCAGAGCTGCCGATCCGCTGCTGCTTCCACCAGTTGAATAACCCTTGACCCAGGGGCTCTCTACCGGACCGTTCGGTGACGTAGAGGACAACCCTGACATGCAGTACGACTCGCAGGTGGAGGTGCCTTTGATGACACCGCCCGCTTCCAAGATTCGGGTGACTACCGGGGCATCGACGGTGGGAATCGGATATGGTGTCTCGGAAGACAGCATATATGGACCCGTTCCACAGGTCAGCGGGATCCCAGCCACGGAAATCGTATCTTTGATAGCCACCGATCGTCCTGCTAAAAGGGCCTCCGGGCTGGTATCGGAGCCTTTTAGCTCGAACTATTCGTTGGCTGGTCAGCATATGCTGGCTTCTAATAGTAAGGTTAGCTGAACGACAAGACTGACTTTATGACTCCATCCATTTAGAGGGTTCTCTTCCTTGGACGGGATGGTGTAGTTCCTAGGCGCCGATGTTTCGGTCAATGTGGCGAGTCTCGGGTCAAAATACTCTGGCAATTCGTTTGCATGATTTATTCGTTGCTCGATGGCCTGGATGATGGCAAGGTAGTCCTTGGCATCTGCTGGCTTCATAGAGAACCCCCGCGTCGCCGCGATGGCTTGGAGGTCCTCCAAGGAGATGATTCTATTTCTCCAACATTAGCACGACAAGTGACTCCCTGTCTCTGAAACTTAAGTAGGCTGTTGCATACTCTTTCTTATTCATTCTTGGGTACTTTGGAATTATACTCATAAACTAATGTAACCAATAAAGCGATGCAGAGTCAAAAGTTAGAGACTCTCGGGACTTATACAAGACATTCAGCGCGCCCCCTCCCTGTGCACTTCCCCTTCCATTGCTTATAAGGTACGGAGTAGACTGGAGCCGGACCTCTGGCTTGTGCGGGGTATCGCACCAGCACCCGGCTTATCTAGTCCGCAAACCGGCAGCCAGACGGGAGAGGAGGTTGATAACGGGGCGGAGACTTCCGATGACTGCAATCGCAAGGGATTCCCATCCTGCGAGCTGCGGTGCAACATGAGGCGAGTGTTGAAGTGTGTAGGGAATCAAGAGGGGTTCTGGTCATGCGATCACTGTTCATTGTAATGGTAGAGTGGACTCATGTAAGAAACATGAGGCATAGGGTACAAGTTTATTCATACATTGTAAAAGGACCGACTCCTAGGCGAAATCGCTCGGCATCGTAACTTTGACTCTTCAAATTCGATCCGGGCCTCAGTTCGAGTCTCGCAATCACAAGAAACTACGGTAAAATTGCATCCATTTTATATCTTAACTTTTATCTCACTGGATATCTGTTCCCAGACACAAAGTACGGCTTTTCTGGTCTCTAAGTACTTGGCCCACGAGAAATAGAAAGTTCCTCGCTGCATTCTTCATAAAATTACAGATTTTTTTTCTCTGTTTAATTTTCCAACTTAATTATTCCAATATACTCATACTCATAGAAGAATGAGATGAGCCCGTTTGATAAGACTACTCACATACTCCTTCGAGACACCACTGACGCGAACCAGCGGATCTATCTGAGCGAAACCGTATGACCAGTCTCACGCCTACAAAACCTTGGTAAGCTGCTTTTCATGCCCTTGGATTCTTTGTTTTATCGGTGCTCATAGCGGTGCCTATAGCGAATCGTAGGAAGCCGAGTTGGCTTCCTATCGTTGCGACCCAATCAGTTCTGCTACACAAGGATGCCAAGCCCGCTGGCCGGGAAATCCCAGCGCACGTGAGCCTGAGCCTTAGGCCATGAAGAGCCTCAAAGCACTGGAATTTCGCCGTGCCGCCGCCATTTTCTCAGTGCATTCTCCGATGCCCATTTCTTAGTTTAAAAGAGTCCTCACCACAACAGATAAAATACCTGCGCCTTAAGGCCCTTGGAAATACACGGCCGATAAAATAAAGAGAAACTCATTCTCTCGTCTCCGGCCGGGGGGCAATTCGCAATTGTCGCCATGCCTACGAGACTCGATGAGCTGCCGTTTGATCTTCTCTATCAGATACTCTTCGAGGTTTCGCAGGATGGTTTTGGGCGTGATCAGACACTCGTAGCACTTTGTCTCACATGCAAGGCGCTACGAGAAATTGCGCGGCCTTTACTCGTCCACCATTGGCACGACCGCAGGGACTTGCTGGAGCCTTTCACCCGCCACCTGCTGGATCATCCGGAGCTGCGTCCCTATGTCAAGAAGATAACTTGCGAGGGCGACCTACTCTGCCCATTCCCCGTGGGAACCTGGACTCCTATTCTCCCCTACCTGGCCCCGCTGGCTTCGGAGGCGCAGAAAGAGTTTCCCGAGTTTGCCACGGCCCTGGCATGGGACAAGAGACTCGCCAACCGCGACCTAGATGCCATATTCACCATGCTTCTCGCCTGGGCCACGCAGCTGCAGGAACTGGACATGACTATGCCGGCCTTTTCTCCCCAGCAGGTTCCCTGCTTTCTCTGGCTAGTGTACCACGTGGTCGAGGTCGCCTTGCCCGCGCACAAGGACCCGGTAGCAGCGCTGCCTCTCTGCCGGCTCCAGAGCGTTACCCTACACATGATCACCTGGGACCCACCCAGGAGAGCCGATCGATCCATCTGCCTGGGCCAGGCGGGCTGTGTCTCTCCTTTGTTCTATCTCCCGAGCCTGCGGGTGCTCCGAGTAAAGAGGATCATCATAGCGAACCTCGAATCCGTAAGCGAGGAGCGCACCGGTGCCTGGTGGTTCCCCAAGCGCGCGTCTCCCATCGAGGAGCTGATCCTGGAGGAGGCCTCGGTGGAAGAGAGCGGCATCTTGGTCTTCACGCGGGCGTGCAAGGCGCTGCGGAAACTCAGCTTGGAGTGGGTGCCGCACATCGGACGCTTGCGCGCCGACGACTGGGTGCAACTGCACCTCCGCAAGCCGTGCTCGGCGGCGGTGCTCGCCAGGTGCATAAGCGACCACGCCGAGACGCTCGAGGAGATCAAGCTCGACATGCGCAAGGCCTCGCATAACTTTTTGAACTGGGGCGCTCGGCTAGACCCGATCGGCCTGGTGCTGACGCGCTGCAAGAAACTCTCGTCGGTCACCGTCGATCTGTCCACGCTCTACGGAACCCATCGCATGCCTGTCGCTCCGTTCGGGGGGCCGTCTCCCACTGGCAAGTTTGTTCCCGACGACCCGGAGCAGCAATCTCCGAGGCTTAGGGAGATTCTGCCCCGGACGATACGGAGGCTGGAGGTGCTGGACGCAGAATGGGTCAACGTCCACCGCCATCCGATGGCCGCCTGGCGGCAGAGCCAGAGAGCGCACCATCTGTACGACCTCGGCGAGATGATTCGGCAGGCCGGTCCCGCAGGGCTTTTCCCAGATCTGAAGACCATCAAATGCGGAGAGTGGCTTGTGGGCCTGGAGTCGGTGAGAGGCAGGAAGAACCCGCGATGTGCGAAACTTCGCAGCTGGCTGCCCATGATCGCCGCCTTATTCGGGGTGCGTCTCATCACGCCCTTCGGGTAAGCTGCTGCCCTGCGTTTTTGCCCGATGGAAATCCGAGAGGCTCACGGCTGGTAGCTATGAGTATACCTGACGGAGACGACTAGCATTGAACAGCTTTGCCAAGCATATTATTTAAATAGTCCTCTTAGAACAAGTGGCATTGGCAGAATGTATAGTAAATAAAGCCTGATTAGCCAAATCCTTGTTCGACAGCGCAAAATGCCTCCCAACTCTATCACTCTAGGAGCAAGGAAGCTAACATGGGATGGTATCAATTGCTACAATATGCATACGGTACACTTGGCATCCATCAAGGATCGGTGTCCTGAAACTAACACCTCCATTATGCGTAACAATGTATTTCGAAGTCTACCTAGATAAGCATCGAACAGTCCCGGCGGGGCTCCGTCTTCCCATCTCGTGCTTTGCCTCTTATGCGCCCTCCAGCCCAAACTGCGCCGTCCATTCGTGGCACTTCCGAATGTCGTCCGCCCCGACGGTGGGCTTGACGCCTTCGAGAACTTTGAAAAAGTCGCCCACGGCCAAGGCCGGCTCTTTCAGCTGCTTCGCCGGCACCTGCTTCCACGTCATGGATACTGCCCCTTGGTCCTGCGCGCCGCAGGGCGTGTACCACTCCGACCGATCCACGTAGACCTAGAGAGAGCCGAGTGTAAGCCTCTGCCCTTGCCCCGGATTCGTAATGATAACAAAATATAAAAAGAGGAAAAAAAGAAATGCGGGTATCTCTACGTACCTTTCTGAAATACTTGGCCGCGTACACCGTCTTGATCGGCACCATGAGCGCATCCTGCACGGCATTGGCAATGTCGCTGCCGGACAGCCCCTCGGTGCGGCGGGCGAGCTCGTCAAAGTCGCGCTCGCTCAGGGCCTTGGCCAGGTCGCCGATGTGGACCTTGAAGAGCTGCTTCCGCGCAGCCGCGTCGGGCAGCGGGATGTGGATGCGCTTCTGGAAGCGCCGGCGCACGGCCGGGTCGAGCGCCCAGGGGAGGTTGGTGGCGGCGAGGAGCAGGACGCCCGTGTTGTCGTTGCCGACGCCGTCCATCTGCACGAGGAACTCGGTCTTCATGCGCGCCGTGTCCTCGTTGCTGCGGCCCCCGCCGCCCTCGCGGTTCGAGCACAGCGCGTCGATCTCGTCGATGAAGATGATGGCCGGCTTCTTCTCGCGCGCCAGTTTGAAGAGCTGCCGGACCAGGCTGCACATTTGCACACGCAGTCGACGGTTAGCAAAAGTTTCCGCAGTCAACGCACCCGGGGGGAAGCTACGCACCTTTCGCTCTCTCCGTACCACTTCGACATGACGTCTCCCGAGCTGATGCTGAAGAGCGTGTGGTCGACCTCGTTGGCCACCGCCTTGGCCAAGTAGCTCTTGCCCGTCCCCGGGGGCCCGTAGAGCAGGATGCCCTTCCAGGGCTGTCTCTTGCCCTGGAACAGGTGGGGGAACTTGATGGGGAGCAGGACGGCTTCCTTCAGGGCCTCCTTGGCGCCCTCGAGCCCGGCCACGTCGTCCCACTTGATGTTGGGGCGGTCCTGCAGGATCGCGCCGGCGAGGGCGCTCCGCAGCTTCTTGCTGTCTTCGTCGATCTGCTCGCCGCCGTCCTCGCCGTTCTCCTTGCCCTTGCCCGTGCCGCCGGTGGAGCTGCCGTTGGCGCCGACCATGCCGGGCTTCTTGCGCTTGGCCTCGGCGTCGGTGATGTGCGCCTTCAGCTTCTCCGCGCGGTCCATGTACTCGCCCGTCTTGGCCCGGATCATCTCCTTGCTCTTGGGGTTCTTCTCCCATTTCAGCGCCAGCATGAACAGCTCGAGGCTCTGGTAGTACATCTGGTACGCCTTCTCATACTGCGCCGCGTTGTCGGCCTCGATGGCCTTGCGCACCTGGTCGATTGCGCGGCCGAGGAAGTCGGTGTTGGACATGTTGACGTAACGTCGTGTGCCGAC
>FTLB01004061.1_pt1 | contig 16626 bp, 10 predicted proteins | sample 1658291 | NCBI WGS metagenome assembly FTLB01 (sample SAMEA3914812, study PRJEB12502) | metagenome | biome: forest; material: soil | place: Canada | collected 2011-07-07 | depth 0.1 m
GTAATATGGCGGGTGCCGTGGCGACGTGTCGGGTTGGTCGGGTTGTGTCTGCTATAACAACCTCGCCGATCCAGCCGAAGGCCGCAGGAACTCGCTAAAGAACTCTAGCAAGATATCAACCCCCTCGAAAGAGCAGATCTTGGATACATCTTTTTTTTGTACAATGTTAGTTAGGGGGACGGCACGACGGTCAATGCATGCTGCGAGACACTTACAATGATCAGGGCGGACAACGACCAAGGCTCCGCATTCCGGATCAACCCCGTAGGCAGCATATGCATTGCACTTGCTTCCCTCGCCGGGTTCATCAACAAATACTCCCTGTAGGTCTATACATAATTATGTTAGCCAAGTATGCCCTCTCCGATAGAGAGAGTCGCTCGCCGTGATAGAGGCCTTACAAGGGATACGCCACCGAGTCCGAGATGGAGTGAACACCGGGGAGATTTGCTCCGGGTTGATGTCGGTTCGTTGCCCCGAGAGTATAAGTACCAAGTTAAACAAATCGTGACCGTCACCACCGCGGAATTCTCGGACAATCCGCTCCAGCCCTTGGGCAAGCTACCAGTCACTCGCGATTAGCACTCTCTGGTCGACACTCCAATCATGTTTTCGTGAAGAGCTTCTTTAGCTCACCTTGTCTAACGCTGCTGCGCGTCCATCGTCGCGAATGTCACCGGCAAAGACGACCAGGTGCCATCGCGAATCTGCCGGCAGGGCTCTGATCAGCTGCATTGGACGAGCATCACAGAAGCGCACTAACTGCATGCTCGGGAGCCTCATGCCCACTGACAGCCCGCTAGAGATTCGAGTCGCATCCTCGCTTGGAGATATTAGGAGCGACGCGTCATACTTGACCGTCTGACCGGCCATATATCGGCCCGACTTGATAAACTGCTCTTTGAGGTAGTCCTGGGGGATGTTATTTTGGCGGCGATACTCCGACGAGAATAGCCTGGTTAGATTTCGATCGAACTCTATGAGATCGACTGCAGTCTTCTGTCGCTCCGATACATATGTCTCGAGCAAGTTTGCTGATGCCTGGCCTCGAAGGACTGCTGCCAGTTTCCATCCAATGTTGTATCCGTCTTGCAAGCTGACGTTCATGCCTTGCCCCGCCTTGGGCGAATGCGTATGACACGCGTCGCCAGTGAGAAAGATGCGATGATTCTTTGCGAAGTGGTCCGCATGACGTTGGCCGATAGCATAGGCCGACCACCACACCGTCTCGACAAAGTCAATCTTGTAGGGTTGTAGGATGCGACGCGCCTGGCTCTGAAGCATCTCGAGCTTCACCTGGCTGCTGTCTGTGATATCGTGAAGTTCCAGATAAAAGCGAGTCATGTAATCTCCTTCTCGAGGAATGATGAGTAGGCTCCCCAACGAGGCCTGGAGGATGACCTTCTTGCGAATATCTGGAAAGTTCGTCCTCGGGTAGATGTCCATTACGCCCCAGAACGAATCAGTACTATCCCCAATCATTCTGAAGCTCAGACTCTTCCGAACGGCGCTATGTGCCCCGTCGCAGCCCTATTCAGGGTTACAAGTTAAAATCGAATCATTGCCCATTATCCGGGCTGGAGAGAGTTTGTACGTCTTAGCTCACCAGAACATACTTAGCTCGGAAGCGCTCCATTACACCATCTTTCACAGCCTCGACCGTCGTACAGTATGCTTCCGAATCCTCCGCTGACATGTCGTCGATTTCAACGCCCCGGACTTCGTAATTGTATGCGATGACCGTCTCTCCAGCTATGCGCTGTATTTCGTCCATCATGATGCTGTTGATCCTAGCCTGATTCAGAATCACATGAGGCTGATGGCTGATCCCAGGCTCCGTGTCTGGGGCGAAGTGTGTACGCTTGATAAAACCATCGGGACCGGGTGACCAGAATGCAATCTCATGTACATGATATGACTCTTTCAGCAGGTCTTCTACCAGCCCGAAGCTTTCAAAAATTTCGACTGTTCGGCATTGCACGCCGTCGGCCTGCCCCATTCGTAATGGGCCATTTCGTCGTTCCAATATCTTGAAGCTGATGCCGCATCGCGCAAGCCACAGAGCCGCGCAAAGCCCTGCGGAACCTGAGCCACATATTATAACGTCAAATTGCTGCGCCATTTGTTGAGTGATTACTCAGTGACTAAGTTTCCCTAGCAAGCCCGATCAATGGAGAGGGCGTACAGCCCGGTTGATAGGATCGGCCGTCGATTTGTATACGCCGGCTGTCACTACCGAGCTGCCAAAGGAACAATTTCCGGTCTGTAATGCTCGCATCTCGGCCGACTCGTGCGGATGAGCGGAACGATCCCGGGCCACAGAGTCTAGCGCTCGTGGGTACATGACAACCGCTAAATACCCCATCATCGGAGAGAATCCGGGCTCGGGTATAATCCCCGCCCACTTCACTCCGAATGTCAGATCCCAAGATAAAATTCATGAGAAATCAACCGATAAAAATTCCTGACTCTTTCAGCCTAACCTCATGCCAGGTTGCAATGAAACCATCCACATACGCCCACGATCTGCTCGCTGTCATGACCGCTTTCAAAGGCCAAGCCCAAGACTGGCTTGCAGAGAAGACATTTGGATGGCCGGTCGAGCCGCCGGTGAACAAGATCGATACTCACCATCATATGGTACCAAGCTTTTATGCAGAAGGTATGCCCCCACGATCTATCCTCCTTTAGATGTGGCGAACTGACTCAATTCTGCGCAGCTGTACGACGCAACGGAGGTGTGCATCGCGTCCTGTTACACCAGGCCCTAGACCGTATCAAACCGAAAGATTTCTGACTACTATCATAGGTGATCCGAGTGGTTGGCCGACCCCATCATGGTCGCCTGTCGGCTCGAAATTGCTCATGGGGCGAATGGGCATCCAGACAGCCATTCTCTCAGTCACCGCTCCAGGAGCTTGCATCGTGAAGGAACCCATGGAGCAGCAATCTTTGGCTCGCAACCTGAACGAATACGCGGCCAGCCTACGCGAGGAGCATCCAGGCTCGTTTGGCTTCTTCGCTTCTCTTCCCGACATCCGTAACACGGCCGCTGCGGTAGAGGAGATCGCGTTCGCCCTCGACCAGCTGCAGGCTGACGGTGTGACTCTCTTTACTCGATATGGACCTGGTAACGTATACCTCGGACACCGCGATGTGGAACCAGTCTGGGCAGAGCTCAACCGCCGACGGGCCGTGGTCTTTATCCATCCTACCCACCCCGTGGACACGAATCTCGTCAACCCCCATCTGCTGCAGCCCATGATCGACTACCCCCATGAGACAACACGTACAGCCATGGATATGATTCTGAGCCGGACGCTCCAGAAGTTCCCAAACGTCACGGTTATCCTTAGCCACGCCGGAGGAACGCTGCCGTACATCATCACGCGCCTCTCCACCCCGCTGAGGAGGACTCCTGATGTAGCTGCTAACTGGAGGGTTGGCACCAGCTTTGAGGACGCCAGAGAGACATACCGCAAGTTCTACTATGACGTTGCACTGTCATCCGCGCCACAAGTATTGCAGACGCTGCTGGATACAGTCCCACACGATCATATTCTCTTCGGCGTACGTAGCAGCTATTGATATCTATCGCACTCCAGCCACAGCCACAGCCACAGAGCATGGGCTACTAACTGATCATATTTGCTGATATACCATGTGACAGAGCGACTTTCCATATGCGCCGGCGCCGGCTTACCCCGCTTTCCTCGAGGACTTGGAAACTTTCGAGTTATCGGAGGAGATGCGCGAAAACATAAACTACAAGAATGCGCAGAAAATTCTTCCACGATTAAGGGCGAACACCGCTCATGTGTAGGCTTTGACGGGCGGTGGTCATTTGATACAGAGAGTCTGGCATTTCAACGTCCAGTCCTTTTACGCTGAGTATGAGAGACTATTGTGCTTGGATTTGCGACATAGTTTACACATTTCAGTCATGTGAACGCTCTGAATCACAGCAATATCTATTACCTCTCTCTGATCACCTTTCCTAAAGCTTTGTTAGCTGTTGCTATACATGCTATCTTCCCATCTCGTATGGGTAACAGACGCAATTATAGACAGAATTGCTATTACAGAAAGACATAGGAGTAGACTTGCTAATGTCTCTAATGGATCCTTGGTTGACGTGTCGTGTAGCTCGTGACTAATGATTTTACTCACGGCTGCCAGGTCTTTAAATAATATGTAGCTGGTTGTGGTGGGCTCATCCACTGAGTTATGGATCCTACCGACTGGGATCTGTGCGCGCATAAGGTGAGGGGCCCCGGAGGCTGACGGGTAACCGGGGAAGCAATACAGCGATACTCTTAGCTGCTCGCTAGCCTAGCCGAGAACTTCCCCTCCCTCCTAGTCGGGAGTTTTAGAAGCTCCTACAAGTATAACTTAGTTACTAGTCTACCGTCAGCGACAACAGATGTACAGAACGTCCGCCTATCCACTATTGCTAAAAGTACAAGTTAAAGGAATTCTACAATTCCGCAGTTCTCTAATATTAGTCCCTTTCCTAAACGAACACGTCCATAGCGAGAAAGACTTGTTTATAGCCCTGTTCCGCGGACTGGCGAGGTACCATTTATGTAAGTCCCATTCTTGCTGACTAAATGTGCGTGGTCCCAGCTCCGTCGTCATATTGCTTCCCCGGTTGTCCGCCAAACTAGGGAGCCTTCGAATGCAGCGTCCAAACTATTTCCTTGGCACCAATCATGATAGATGGTGACTGGCATAGCCAAGATATCCCCAAATTGTGTAGTGATTGATTGGTGGAATATCTACGTGTTCATGGAGCAACTTTCTCGAATTAAGATTGAGAGCCAATCCAGGGAAGCATGTTGAGCACAATGCATAAATGGAGAGCACGCGCAGGTGGTAGATGTCATATGTCGAGAATTACTGCCATGTATATCCCAGTTAACATTTCCTGCAGTTCTCATGCTTCTTACCATGCGTGTCCCCTATCTAACTTCTCTACTGCTGGCAGCCGATATGGTACTCGCAAGGCCCAACTCTGAAAGTTCTATCGCCCAGGGGGCTCCAGACACTGTTGTCATCGACGGCTATCGCCTCGTGGACGCGCGTGCTGCTCTTAAAAGCGGCGACATAACTCTCAATGCAGCCTTGAAACATCTCGTGGCCCAAGCCGATAGCTGGCTCGGCCAAGGCCCTTGGACTGTGACTTCTAAGACCAAACCACCTCCCGGTGGTACAATTCACGACTACGCCTCTCAAGCGCCGTACTGGTGGCCTAATCCCAATACTACAGACGGCTGCCCCTATATTCAAAAGGATGGGGTGCGCAACCCAGAAGTTGACGACTACCCAGACAAGCTCGGTTCCATTAACATGTTCAATTCGACATACGTCCTCTCTCTTGCGTGGTACTATACCGGCAAACAGGAATATGCCTACCATGCAGCCGACATTATTCGCACCTGGTTTCTCGACCAGGACACGGCTATGAACCCTAATCTCGACCACGCGCAGATAATTCCCTGTGCCAACACCGGCCGATCGATCGGCATCATCGACTTCTCCCAGGATTACACTGAGGTCCTCGACGCTGTCGCTATCCTCAACACCGGCGCCCCCGGATGGTCCACAGCAGATGCTGCGGCATTTCAAGAATGGAATAAGCAGTTTCTTCTGTGGCTTGCATACTCGCCCTTCGGAGTCGAAGAATCGAGTGCCACGAATAATCACGGCACTTTTGCAAATATGCAAATCACTGCCATAGCTCTGTTCACTGGCAACCACTCTCTTGCACTTAGCAAGGCGCAGCTCGCCAAGGACTTCATCAACAACCAAATCACATCCAACGGTTCGCAGCCGCAAGAGCTTGCCCGCACGCGGAGCTTCCACTACTCCAACTTCGACCTCACCGCACACCTGCGCTGGGCGTTGATCGCGCGGAAACTGGGGGTCGACCTGTTCCAGTACCGAGGCCCCAAGTGCCAGACGCTCTTCAATGCGGTGAACTTCCTAATACCAGCGGCGACCGGCGGCGAAACTAAGTGGATGTATCCAGAGCTGCAGTTTACGCAGTACGCAGCAACGGATAATGTCCATGCAGCGGCGCTGGAAGGTGATCCTAAGGCACAGGCCGCAGTGAAGATGTTGCTGGCCCCTCCTGGGGGTGACATTTTTCTCCTGAGACCAGCACCGCAGCAGTTAGATAATATTAATACCACATAAGGAGAAAGACTGTATGGTTATCATACAAGCGACTCCTAAATTTACCGAGTTTTGCGATTTTTGCAAAGAGACAGAATGCTAGACTTTAGTTGTTGAGAGTATCCACCGTCAAGTAGCCGGGCCGGCCTCGCTCCCGTGCCACGCTGCCAGCAAAGGCGCGAGAGGCTGGATACAGTGGATGTGGCCGCGGTTGGCCGCCCATAGCCAGATCTGTGTAGAACATCCAAAGATAGATATTCTTATTAACCACACGTATATGGGCCGTGGGGAGCACGAGGTTGCGATAGGAGGTAACTCACATGGCTCCTCGGATGCCAGGCGCGCAAGGGGTTTTTTATCTGTAAATACGAATAGAACGCTTGCAGTTTATATAATTCAGGAAGAAATCTGTATTTTATTTTATCTTTATATCTTTTTTACCTTGTTTCTCAATTTTCCAATTTTTTTTTCTCTTTTTATTTTTCAGAAAACCCGCAGATGAAAGGATCCAAGACCCTGTACATTACTCCTTGAGCTGCCAGCGCCCACTCTCGATATAGTCATTGATCCTAGCATTTTCTCTTACGCTTCTCCAGAGTGCCCACAAGCGCGGATACTTCTCTTCGGTGATAGAGCCAGGAGGAGACGGGATCCACTTCGAAATGAAACGATTCAGCCACGTAAAGGCGTAAATGTCAGGTAACGAGGCCTAGAAATACGTCAGTGCCCAGTCAATTCCACATAGAACGCTTGCAACAAACCTTGTCCCCTCCATAGAACAGACCCCTATTTGCCAGAATGTTTTCGTGTGCGTCAAGGAACTTGGGAAACGAATCCCAGAACTCTGCGGCGCCGCGCTTCTTCGAGTCTTCGTCGGTTACCCGCCACACCTTCCACATAAACATGCCGATCATGTCGCACCAAGCTGCATGATACATGTCTAACACGGCTGCTTCTATCGGGGTGGATCCGAGGCGGCCGAGGTCTGCAGCGAGGAAGCGCTCCATGGTGTGACTTTCAGCAATGGATACCTAGGTTGGGCGATCAGCAGCTGTCCTTTCACTGTCATAAGCTAGGTCTGTGTACCCAATCTCCTGGAGTCGTCTGAACATGAAGAACGGGGAGTTGTCCAAGCGGCGTGGATCCTTTTTCTTGGTCCCAGTCCTACAATGCCAAGTTAGATTCTTGATAGCAACATTTAACCCTGGCTGCAGCACTCACCTGGGGATACACATTCTCGTACTCGGCACCACTAATCTCAAGGATCAACCGGGTTGTCTCAGCAAGACCCTGCTGACGGCGGTTATAAACACGGTATTTGGCCATTGTTGGAGTAGATGGGCGAGAGAGTACTGTGACTTTCTCTGACGAGGAAGAATGGTGTTCGAATTTATAGTCAGGCGTAGCTTAGAGACCTGTAATGGTGTATACAGCACCCCTGCAAAGGTCGTATCTGCTGTACAACGACCCCTGGAGTATTAGCTTAGTCATCCCCTGTAATTGTACGAACCTATGTATTGAGGGATTTCCACCTACCTTAAATGTAGCTAGATTCAACATCCTCAGCCGTTCCCGGTTGAGGCACAGCAGTACTCAAGATAGGGCTAAGGTCTACGGCGTGACTCACTCGTCATGCAGCATTAGGCGATATATTTCTCGGACGATTCGTCCGGGCGATATTATTAGCCCGGTAAATTCTTTTACGTTCATATTTGCTTTGTAGTGACTATTTATAGCTTTATTTAGGTAAGACTGTCTACGTTGATCTGGGATGTAGAGAGCAAACCCGATGGTGAAATGAACTGTACGAGCTATAAGCTGAAGGATGCGGAAATGAATAGGGTTTCTTAGATTGATTGGTTAGTTAGTTTCTCTAACGTAAAAATGATGTTATGAGGACAGCTTGTACGGACATTGGGGACTGATGAATTCGTGAGAAATACAGGGGAGGGGAGGGGGAGATGCAGGAACGGGTGTAAGATTGCAACTTTCATTGGGCGAGCAATACGTCACACTCTGACATGGGACGATTTATAGAGTAGACCAATGATTGTAACATCGTTTGCGCTATATTGATACATATCTTACTAGGTATTTTACTGCGGAGAAAATATTCACGATAGTTTAACGAAGTGATAAACAGTGAAGCTATCGCCACTAAATGATCCTAGTTATAATATATGGTAAGATTGTCTTGCGAGTACGCTCAAAAGTTGGTATCAACTAGCTAGACTGCTCGGGCCTCGAGGGGTTAATCTAATCTCGTCATGTAGAATCTGATCGATTTGACGTTGAGTCTGCTAGGGTTGATTAGGACCTGCGAAGAGTAACTCTCCTGGCTCCGATTGTCCTCAACCTCTCTCCTAAGCGCATTTAACCCAAGGTTGATTGCATAGTCTTTTGTAAGAAGCAGCTGAATTGATTGACACCTCAGAAAGCACCACTTCAGTCGGCGCAGCAAAGTCCGGTAGCGTGCGTTCATGACGTCAAGAAATTTAGCGACGACTCAATGACAGGTCCAACAAGTCTATGACGCCTGAGACATGCTGAACGACATTTGACAAAATGAAATTGATCGCATCTCGACTTTCTTGCCTCAATGACTCTTTGATATGAAGAAAAGCGTTGAAATATAATAGAGCGACAGAATTTTTTTAATATTCATGCGGGCGATTTCATCCTCCACGTACTCTTCCAAACGGTTCTTGAGTCCACTGATCTTGGGAAATCGCGCCTCCTATCTAAGACAAATGGCAACCAATATACCATCCGAGTCGGCCAAGTGGCAAGCAAAAGAGGATGTCGAACAACCCCCTTTCGCGTCGTATAATATCCGACGGCAGGCAATCAATGAGGGGCCTGGTGTCCACCTCAGGGCTCACCAGAAACTGGTTGTGGGAAGTGTGCTTGATGTATGAACACACTGCTCCTCCGATTCGATGCTGCGGGTGGTATTGACGCAAGACTCAGCTCTTTGAAGGAAACGTAACTCTGAAGCACCTTTCCCTCTGGTCACCAACGGCTACATTTACCGACCCGCTCACCGTGGCGCAAGGCTATGACCGATTCGCAGCACAGTGGTACGGATTGGCCGCGCTGTTCCGCCCGATTCAGCTTCAAAATTACAAGGTCGTCTCGGATGGGAACCCCGTCGAGCTAGAGCTCTCCAATAAATACGTGGTCAAAGGTATCAAGCACGAGCAGGTCATCGATAGCAAGGTCGTCATTCTCATCGGAGCGGACGGAAAGATCGAAAGACTGGAAGATAGATGGAATGGCAAGCTGCCGGAAGGCGTCGTCAGTGAGGTGAGTGAAATTAATCATGTCGCTCTCCATTTCGACTCTACTCTAGACTTTCGTCGCCGTTGTAATCGCGGTTCCGTTTGCCGAGCACAATGACTAACTTAGTATCAGACATTTCGAAAATTGAATGGTGTTGTTGTTCCGAAGTTTGTCACGGTGCCAAAGACTCATGAAGAGGACCAGAAGCTGCAGATGGAAAAGGATAAGCCGCCGCAGTCCTAATTTGTAGGGAATGACTGCTGCCCGGCCGTTTTGTTAGCAATTGTCAGGCGATATTGTGGGTGGAGGATGTGAAAGCGGTGCATAAGACAAATAAGAGGCTCTTGACCGACAAAGTTCGATCACTTGAGGGTTCCCGGTAAGAGCAATGAACGCTCTTGACGGTAGCATCGTACAGCACCAACTTAGCTAATTACTAGTCAGGCCAGCGCAGTTGACGCATTTGGTGATTAAATGGCTTTACTCTTAGTTATGCCGGTGCCATGTCTGCTCCGTGATTGCTCCGCACACTTTCAACACTGTTAGTTGCTCCTCGCGTCAATCTTCCGGCTCCGTGCCGCTTCGCTGCTGCGGAGGAGTGACCAAAAGAGGACAAATCCTGACGCTAAATCCGATCTTGGCTGTATCTTGGATGTGGAGCGGTATGACCCCGCACTCGGGCTTTTTGTTCGCCTGTCACTAACGTGTCGAGGCGCCAACCTCTTGAGGCGCCAACCTCTTGCGGCGCCAACCTCTTGCACCAGCTAACCAGCCGCCCTGAGCGGCTTCTCTTTCTCGTTCCTTTCCTTTCAGCCACATCGAAGAACTCTCATACGCTCCGCCATGTCCGAAGTAAGCCTCTACGATATTAGCGTCGGCACCTACATCGGGGGCGTCACGGTGCTGGTCAACATTCTCAAGAAGGCAGCGTTGCAGCCCGATGCAGGCACCCTTCCATCGGCCCGCCTCATTGAAGATATGCTACCGCTCAGCTTTCAGGTGCAGTCTGTCTCTAATACAGTCAGTGCTTCGCTGAAGCGCTTGTTAAAGACGGATATCCAGTCATGGGAAGACAACGAGACGACTATGGAGCAGCTCATCACGCGCGCGGAGAACACGTTGGCCCTGTTAAAAAACATGGACCCCAAAACTCTCGAGGGTGCAGAAAATAATGTCTGCAAAGTCGCAGGCGAAGAGATGACTGGCAGGCAATTCATCCTCGGTTTCGCCATGCCGAACATTTTTTTCCATCTGCAGACTGCGTATGCGATTCTTCGCATGAAGGGTGTTCCGCTGGGCAAGGATGACTACATGGGACCTTGGCGCCGTCCGTAGGCCTTCGCCTAGATGAACGGCCGATTTATATGTTTGGATTCTCTCACGTAATCTTAATAGCGATCAAGAGGGTTGTACCGATCGGAAACTGTTTCACGCTGTCAAAAATTTACAAGTACATTGGTTAAACGCGTTGACCCCGCCCTTTTTCGCATGAGGGTGGGTTGTGGCACCCTTCTTGTTCGCTTGCCGAGTTCTACCTTGTGCGTAGGCTGGCCGGAACCTCGTATGGAAAACTGTACAGAGCATTTGAACTGGACTGAAACGAAACCGAAAGCTTTATTTTATTTGCCGCGGTCAATTCGTTGATGCGTTGGGGATTTCGGCAGGTGGTGGGAGACCTTCGATAGCAATCATCTAACGAGCCGGCTAGTACCCTTCCTTTCTAGTCACGCATTTCTGAAGCGATCTTCAGTATACATACACAAGCTAGCACACGTTGGAACAAGAGGAGGTGATAACAGTTGTTGTCAAATATCGATACAGTGCGTATTCGTCGAGCTACAATACTGCAAAGATTAGGGGTCATACAGATCTGAACACAGATTCTCCATCATAATATACACCGTGGCCGGCCTCGAACCGTCTAGAATGGCACTTGCCGCTCGACAACGCCACTATAATTCTTCACACTGAGCTCCCCGTCCTTCCTTTGCACCAGGCTTTCCTCATCGATATCTCCGGACTCGGTGGATTCCAATTGGGACCACGTTCGCGACCTATGGGTCATGTCGATCTCTTCGCCTGCTTGGCGGCTTCTCTTCCCGCTACCCTGCTTCATATTGTTCTGCGAGAAGTGGTATTGCGAGTCCGTCCTCGTCCTCATGACAGAGAGACATCGGGAGAACGCTGCACGCGCGGTCGGCATGGAAGCGCAGATAGTGCCCAGGCCGATCTCGATTCCCGATACGAATGACGCCTCCCAGCTATCCCACGTGATATTTTGGGAGTTGGCAAACTTCGTGAGAGTCGCTAGCCGAAATATGCTGACGATGGTAACCCTGCAGGACACGGCGCGCAAATTGTCAGCGTATGGACAGGCAGACGGGGAGGGGAGGGGATTCTGAAGAGAGAGTGTCCATATCTGCACGTACAAGGTCCCAACGATGAACATCAGGGCTACACCAATCTTCTTCCTCGTTCCAAGATTCAATCCACGGAGCGTATGTAGCGGGATTGCCAGCATCCACAGGTCCAAGGCGATACCAACAACGGCAACGGTCCATACGATGGGGTTGAACTCTAGGCACGTCCCTTGATGCTCGCCGTCCCACCTGGTCCACGCATAATCAACAGGGGTGCACTGGAAGATAATGGCAAAACAACATGACAACGTAAAGAGAACATTAAATGCCTGGGTCCCCCAGAGGATCTTGGTGGTTCCGGGCGTGGTGAAGATACGCATGTAGAAAAACAGGATGGACATCTTCAAGAGCGAAATGCTGAGGAAATAAAACAGCTCGACCATGTATAAGAACTGGAGAACTTGGGTGATCTCGTCGAATGAAATAGTCCAAATGTCTCTACCCATGCCATGGTCCGCTAAGCCGTAGGTGCCTACGACCGTGAGGGCGATGGCAAAGAGATGGGCTACGAGGATAGACCAGTCGTCCGCGCCCATCCCAACTGCTGTTCCAAAGACTTTGTACAGTATTCGCGATACAACGACGACGGTTGTGATACCGCAAAACACGTAGCCATTGGTGGCCATGAGTCGGGAAACATCGCGGACTGGAACATTGCAAGTTGTATCTGTGAAGTTTTTCGAGACTGCGCGGATGGATTCATCAGCATCGAGCTTGAAGGACGATACGGCATTTACGAGAAGGGTGCGAGAGTGAAAGCAGCCGGTACTAACAGAGCGCTTCCTTCACGGTGCAATTGCTAACAACGCAATTCGTAAGAGTGTCCTGCAGTGCTGCATCGTCACAGATACATGTCGTATTGGTGGCTGCACACGAAGAACTAGGTAGAGCTGAAATCAGACAGTTTATCTGAGAGTGATTGCTGTCAGTAAATAAGTTACGGGCGGCGTTCTCGATATTGACCACGAAAGGACCAAGAAACGAATCATGGACTTGCCGTGCATTGGGGAAGGGACGAAAGAGACGGCGTTGAATCAGTGCCGTCGGCTCGCACGCAAGGGAAGAGACAGAAAATCCCCCATAGCGTGAGGAGGCTTCGAGATATCAATAACTTCATGTCTGTCCTACACTATGATTCTGTCTTCTAGCCTGGTGTTGTGGTTGATTGGAGCGAAAAGCCCTCTTGGTGAGATCGCATGGATTACCTGGTAGGTGCATCTCAGGGGGCGGGCATGACAACCACATATAGCCCGCCGATGGCATGCTGCACTCGATGACAATAAGGGACTCGACAGATTGTGGCTTGCCAAGGGCCTATTTCGTCCTGTTCCCCTGAGAGGAGGGGGGTTGCTGGGCTAGTTCTATCTGCCAGGGGTTTCTATACCTCCTGCATCTTGTCAGTTGGCCAAGCCATTTCTGTCAGCAGTAGTTGCGTAACTGCTTCTCGAATGACCAACACGAATACTCAGCCCTACTATTCCACTGTGTTCGGCAACCACCAGTCTGCCGATAATGGAATGGCAAACCAAATGTGACCGAGGTCAGTGCGAGCCCTCGGCGCTGTTGGTTCAACACACAGACCCACACGGGATGTTCTTCCGCTGCTTCGATCACCGCTGAGGCCGGGGCATGTGAAGAGGATGGCTTGGCTTGTACCAGTTAGTTTAGCGACGCTGCATTATTAGCTATTTTATGTGTCGTTTCGCTGAATTTCCAGGTTGTTGGGTCGCACTACCGATATCCTTATTGGCCCAACGTCAGAGAGCAGCCTTCCAACTATCCCGCTTGTGTGTCTGTGCGAAACAAGCTGGGCCCCGCCTGAACTTACCGAGTCCTACGCAGTTAGATTCGCGAGGAGCACGGCGCGGTAGCCCGTAAATCCGGGGTCGTCAGAGCAGGCGCGAGGCCAAAGCTTCAAGCTATTGACGCTATGGTCAGCCCCCACTGGTGCCCGCACACTGGTGACAGTTCCTTACACATGCTAGTATGCTAGCCTGGACAAGTGCGCGATGAAACAAGCGAGACCCCGACGTACGCTGACAGAAGGCTTCACTCTGTCCTCCGGTCTCTGGAGGTAAACGAAGTCTTGAAAATAACTACAAAACCGAGACTGATGCTACCTCCGTTTATAAATCTAACAATGCAAGATATTGGCAGATTAAAGCTTCAAAAATTGTTCTATTTCTTTCTTTGTCTTTTTTTAAACGACCCCCTCCCCTAGAGATACACAGATTTCTAATAGTTTGCCCGTAGTCTCGCGCTTTTTTCTTGCCACTCACGTAACAGGCCTTGGCCGTCACATGTGGTGTTGTGTTTGTTGACGTTAGCAGGTGGTATGATCGCACTGTGACATGTTTCACATGGCTGCTAAAGCAGATCTGTAACCGCTTTGAAGTTTGCTTGGAATGGTAACAACCCGAGCTCTGCTGTACATTGCCGCTCGTAAAAGGCGTAGGCTGGGGTTGCATGGAACTAAATGATTGGAGACACTGCTTCGGGCCGAAGCCGCAGCAGTTCCTACCTCACAATCTGGCACTAGTCGAGAGACGGCAGAAAAGGACCGCGAGGCACAAGCGGGAGAAGAACGAACGCGAGGGGTCGCTCCCTTACCAAAAGCGATTCACAGACAGTCCCGGAGTTCGCCTTCGTTTATTAGGGTTGCAACCACTAGGATTGGTCTACCTTGCCATTTTCGGTGTCAGAAGAATGAGTTACGCAGGATGTGCCCAATCCCCTATTTTTTATTTTTTTTTATTTTCACAGGCGCCTTAACATCCAGCCAGGCCAACCTCTGTGTAAATTATCCGGAAAAGATAAAGAATTGAAACAAAAAAAAACTATTCCATAATGCGCCAAACCTGCTGAGGGATACAAGCAGACTAGAGGATCTCGTCCAGAGGCATTTATAAGGCTAAAGATATACTAGATCATTGCCTATTCTCATATTCTCCTTCTTGCTTTCGGTGGATAATTAATGTGCAGTCGCGAATGCGTGGAATCTACCCCTCCTCCAGCAATTGCCACTGCCATCGTTGCTCCATGTTATTCGGCGACACCCGTGTCATGCAAATGGTCGAAGTTCTTTTTGAAGCGGAAAGACCGGCAACAATTAGTGAAAGTTGGCGATGAAATGGTGTGGGCGCAAGGGGCTGGTTCAGGGATCGTGCACACTAGTGCGCTCGCCTGTCAAAATACTTCGTACTCTTCCTTCGCGCGAGAACAGCTTTTAAATTAATTATGATCTTACTCCATGCAGCTCAAAGCAGGTCCGTGAGCCTGTCACAATCCTCGGTTAATAAGGTCATTAACTGCCTTAAGCTTGGCCCTTACTTGAAGACCCAAACGAGCCAGGTACTTAACCTGATATATAGTCAGCTCACTGGTATATATCGAACTGCTAAAAATGAAGTGGCGTAAAATCGCAAGTGCGCCCGCTCACGGTCCCTACTCCATCCATAGCGCAGTCGGCAACGGTAGTGGCATCGTCACCTTCTGCAGAAACTGAACCAACCGGATCCAGATGCGAACGACGTCCGCAGATCTCCAGGCATCAAGGTCAAGAAAGACTACGATATCGGCACACAGCAAAAGAGCTCTTGGCACGCCTTTTACTGCTTACAGGACTTTCTTGGCTTTATCATTTCGTTTCTTGGTATTAAGCCCTTATCTCATCTCGTTGTATTATTTCCCCCAAAAGTTTTAACAGTAGAATGTTGACCTTAACCCTTCCCTCTTACCTTTCCCGCTCTCTTTCTTCTAATTTAATGGTAGCTGCGATTCCTCTTTTGGCATTCCTCTTTTGGCGCACCTCTACTTGCAAAAGGAATTTTAGCTTGCCGAGAAACCCTGTGTTTAATCTTTGACCAGTCGGCTTTTTCCAACTGGAAGCTTGAGTACGAGGTGCACTGTTATTTTGTCGTGTAGCGGGGCAAATCGCAGGTTCCGGTCACAAGCCAACCTTACGGGAAGCATTTTCGCGCCTGTGTGCGGATAGATATTCCCGTCATCTACATGATACGCACGCCTCCTAGGAGGAACAGCCTGAGAGTGGTGATAGTATCTTGAAAGATGCATGCGGGGCGGTCAAAACGAGCTGCCATGTGTCTACATCAATCCACCTCGACAAGTATCTTCAACGCGTTGTGCTGAGCTGCAGAAGCGAAAACTTCGTATGCCTTCATCATGTCGGCCAACTTGAATTCTAAAATCTAATTTTTAGCCATACGATCCGCATCAGAGAGATGCTGGGAAGCCTTACTATGTGTGATGAGCTTGGCAGGATCGACCTGGCCAGCCGTGACCATCTTGAGTAGCATGGGCGTGGAGACGGTGTCGACCAGCCGAGTAGTAATGGCTGCGAGACTTAGCACTGGGTCGTAGGAGAAGTAGAAGGATAATTGCTCACTGATATTGCGATCCCAGAGATCTTGGAGGAACAAATCCACCTTGGTCCCGTGGACGCCGACATTCGCAAGCGTTCCGCCCGGCGCGAGCAGCCTTTGGCCCATTTCGAAGGTGGCAGGAATTCCCACGGCTTCGATCACAGTGTTGCAGCCTTTTCCGCCAGTGACTTGGTGGACCAACTCGACCGCATCTCCAGGCTTGACGGTATGATTGGCGCCTAAGGCCTTGGACACCTGAAGTCGGTTCTCGTCCATGTCAATCATGATGATAGTGGACGGCGAGTACAACTGGGCCGTGATCAGCGCAGCCAGGCCGACTGGTCCGGCTCCGACGATGGCTACGG
>FTLB01843431.1_pt1 | contig 16620 bp, 14 predicted proteins | sample 1658291 | NCBI WGS metagenome assembly FTLB01 (sample SAMEA3914812, study PRJEB12502) | metagenome | biome: forest; material: soil | place: Canada | collected 2011-07-07 | depth 0.1 m
CGGGAAGAGGGAACTCTGGAAAATGCAAGGAGCAGATATCGGCAAGACTTCCAGGAAAGGCCAACCCGATGGGCGAAATGAGTCGGACGAGCTCTTTGCTGACCGAGATGGAAGCGGATGGATGTTTACGATGGGAAAAAGTGGAATCGAGATGACGGAAGCGGACGAAACCCGCTTAGCCCTTGGCCCAAGTGGGTCCTGGAGCCTTGGAACGGCCGAATCATCGACCAAGAGATGACTGGATCGATGATTGATGAGATCCTAACATCGATACACAGAGATTTGGCGGTAAATAGATAAGCACCTATCACGAGACCCAGCCACTTGGATCTCGCCTGCCCCAGCAATAAAGAAGAGCAAGTACGGAGTAGAGAACAAAGCTATACTCGTTCGACACGTCTTCAATATTATGTCAACGATGGAAATATACCCTGTTTGCAGTGATATTAGAACACAAGCTATCTGTGATGAGCGGTTAATGTCCAAAATATTGTTGGGATAGAATGAAGCAAAACACTGCGAGGTAAATACTAGGTATCTTTCCAATAATCTTATAATAATTACATCCTTGTGATTCCGGGATTTGGCATGAAATAAAAGGACAGCACTACCATCTAAGGTTCCTAGTGATCGTTTCAGGATACACCGAGTATCGCACGGACATAACTTCAGGGGGGGTGGTATTTATGACCCAAGCGTCAGAGCCTACGCAGCCCAAGAGCTGGCTTGCAGTTACAGGTTTAAGCAAGACTTCGAAATAATCGTGATCCAAATAAGTGTGTAATATGAGCAGTCCTAACTCAAAGCTCATATATATACTTTCACGCCAGTCATCCAAGGCCGATAGATGCAGCACGATCAACGATTTCAGGCATCATGGTATCGCGCGCTCATCAATGTCAAACCTTTGTGACGCCACTTTTAACTCTTTACTCTGAACTATTTCGAACGGAGATGAGTTCTGGCAATTTTGTCACGGTAGACTGCCGGTATCGAGGCATTCATAGCTCATGCACTACAGTGGTGTTTGACAGGGTCAAATTACCTTGGTCTCGAAGCTTTGGTGGCCGGTCCTGTTGCAGCTGGGATGTATAAAATCGAGTTCTATTCTTTTGAGAGTTGGACCAGGTTTCAGTCCTTGAGTCATTTCTCAGTCCTTGCAGTGTAACTTCTGGCTGTTATAAGAACTGATGTCTGAATCAAAGTTCAAGCTGTCTGCGTCACGAATAATGTGCACTGGGATTGTATACTCGATAAATATGTCTGCGGGACTGTATTTTCACTTCATGCCAAAAATCAACGGGCCACAACACATTCTCCTTAGATTCGGTCAGGCTGGAGATATTGAACATTGGACTCGTAAGTGCTTGTCTCACTGTTATCCTGCATATTCTTGCAAGTTTTGGAATAACGCGCCTCCGAAGATACATGGTCTAGCTAGGATGGAGACACCAGAATTTCTGCCCTGCTGTGAAGTTCTCACTGAGTGGTATATCCGTGTCCGGATACTGTTTTCCCGCTTTCACTTAGTTCTCAGATACAGAGGGACAGGGTGCATGAAGAGAGTTCGAAATGCCTCTTTACATTTTGTTACGATGCTGCTGCAGCGACGGGGCATCTGCTTTACCAGTACTATTTTGTTTACTGGGTACGGTATGGAACCGAGTCTTGCAAATCGTATCAAGACCAAGGCATCCTACATAAACGTCGACACACTTCACCCCTCGACAGTTACGTTGCAGTCATGGCCTTATCACCGCGTTGAACATGCGCGCTAGCCCCGTGGATATCTAGAGATTTGTGTACTATTCGGAGCTCTTGCCAAAACATACTGGCATACCCACTGTCTCTATTGCCTTGTATCATGATACGGGCAAATGTTGCATGTTGATGGGCCACTACGGTAGGCAAAATTCTCAGTATATACTCTGAATGTTTCGAGCGTCATCTGGGCACCTGCCATTGTGCCATGCTCTCGAACTTTGCTACGGTTCCCGACTGATACGCTATGTCGTCTAGGGATATTCGGTAGATGCTCTACCCAGAATGCCGCCCGCTCCACCATCTTGTCCCTTTCACGCAATCTTAAAGGCAAATATGATCTCAGCATCGTGCTCAGTTTCGTGAACCGAAGAAGAAGCAAATTGGATGAGCATTACATACGCGCGTCTCGAATGCGCATTTTGTGGCAGCCGCCTTCCTAAGACCGCCTTCATAAGACCGCCTTCCTAAGACAACCACCCGCGCCAGAGGCTGACACACACAAAAGGGATAGCTTGAGGAAAATACGGCGTATCACGCTATTTCCTGCTAGGAAGACCTCGTGCATATGTTGAACCTGGTTTGGTATACTCCAAACGGGTTTAATCGGTGTTCTAACGGGAGTTTGAAGGGGCTCTGACTAAACTTAATCCTTGCCCCTCACTTGGAGAAACAATGCTGGGGCAATTAAACAGTACCTTAGTCTAATTCACCCGACGCTACCAAGGCGAACAATGCTAGGTACCGACCCTAAGCTGCTAGAAGGTATGCACCCGCGGCACTGCTATCAGCAAACCAACGCAGTAGGCCAATCGCCCTGCCCCCTAAACGTGCCATCTCGCTACGTCATAATCCAACTAGTACTTACTACACAGCTCCAGGGTGCCGCAGGTGGCTGGTGGCTCCTCCGCATTCTTGTCCACATCCGTACCCCCTCGTGCCCCTTTTGCCCCTCCAAAAGCGAGACAAGGAATGGGATGGTTCCCCTTTCTGTCCTAGCGCCTCTCAGTAAACGAATAGTATTCGCGGTACAATATCCTACAAGCTTGCGCTGCTTCGTGTTCAGATGACCCGAACCAGAGGAGGCTCAGGAAATATCCGTCGGGTCGAGTCTTCCAGATCCTTTTTGAGCTTGCATTTAAGGACCGTACGGTGTGATTTCGGCACGCGATTGCAATTTCTGAGTCCAGCCAAAATAGAGTGCGAGACAGAGTTCGGCTCTGCCATCAGAGTCAACCACTGTGCATTGGACAGTACAGCGGAAAAGGGGGGTCTGCACTGGATATATCATGGATAAGATGGCCACATACAACCGCAAAGCTCTATGTTAGCATTCCTGTGCAGCCGTCCTGCATGATAGATGTGTCTTGCCTCATAGATGTGCGACTGGCACCAGTGCAGACACACTTAGCAACGATCTCCTACAGTATGAGAGGACTCAAGTCAAGCCGAATAATAGTAAGAATCTCCCGGGAAACGAAAAATCGTCAAAGGGCCGATCGGGTCAATTCAAGGTTGGAGAACCGTGCGGCCCGGTCTATTTTCCATCGGGAGGTTAGGGGAGAGGGTCGCTGGGCGTTGTCGCTTGCCTCGAGATCGCGCAAGCCGGACACAGGATAAGCATCAACTAACCTACTTGAGGTGCTTTACGTTCTCCATGGAACAAAGGAAGTAGCTATATCCTTGGCAAGCGGGAGACCTGCCGTGCGTGCGTGCCTGGGAGGTCAAGTCGCCGTACGTGATCCTCCTTCAGTGAAACCTTGAGCGATGCCCCCAACCGGGTTCCCCGCAGTATCCAAAGCCACCATGGCGTATCGTCAGCGACCTTAGTGGAGGTTTACAGAGGCTCCGATCGGCTATTTGCCCACCTTTCGGCGCCTCCCCCTCTTCTACCCCAGGTAGCTCCACAACCGACGGATGGGAGACCGTGGGGAGAAGACGACTTCGACTACTACCGCGGCGATCCAAGTATTAGTGGTATTTGGGGGGGTGATTGACAGCAGGTCTCATCTTGGTCTCATTTCGTCTGTAACCCACCGTTTGTCGAATAAATAGACGATCATCCTCCGACCAAGTTGCCGATCGGTTTTATGGTTTCTCTCTACACTCTGCCACGCAGTCTGTTGCATCGCCCTGGTCTCTACCCAGCCACCAGCTGACAACTGTTACTTATCATCACAATGGGTGTCAAGGAATATCTCAAGAGACGCTCCCTCAGGGTTCGAGATGATAAGACCACCAAAGCCGCCGAATTGAGCTTAAGGGAGTCCCTCTATCCCATTTGCCTTGTCACTGTGTATGTGTTGACCCTAACCCGTGTCCCCTTTGCCCCGCTGGGATAGCCGGCACCATGCCGGCATCGTGAGCGCTGAAAGAACCTGCCATCTAACATCGTGCAGACTCTTCTTCCTCTGGGGCTTTAGCTATGGCTTGCTAGACACTCTGAACAAACATTTTCAAACTTCTCTGGGGATCAGCAAGGCGAGATCCTCTGGCCTCCAAGCCGCCTATTTCGGGTATGCAACGCAGCCACAGCATTGATTCGGGTGCTTGTGAAGCAGATTGGTAGAAGGGTTAGGGTTAGTGCAAGGAGTCTGGCCGGCTAACAATGCTCCAGGGCCTATCCCCTTGCGTCTCTAGGACATGCGGCTTGGATTCTTCGACATTTCGGCTACCGAGCTGTATTTATCTGGGGCTTAAGCCTGTACGGCATTGGCGCGCTCCTCGCCATCCCAGCCATTATACACCATTCATTCGCTGGGTTCTGTATATGCATTTTCATCATTGGCAATGGCCTGGGCTCTCTCGAGACAGCAGCAAATCCATATATTACAGGTAAGGCGCTTATCCTTCTTCGTGAGCATAGACAACACAGGCGACTGACGGCAGCCCAAAGTCTGTGGACCTCCAAAGTTTGCCGAAATCCGAATCAACATCTCCCAGGCCTTCAATGGCATCGGGACTGTGATTGCCCCCGTTCTTGGGTCTTATGTGCTCTTTACTTTCGACGATGCGCAAGCGCTTCAGAACGTGCAATGGGTCTACATAGCTATTGCCATCTTCGTGTTCTTCCTCGCTGCGGTTTTCTTCTTGTCCAATATACCCGAGATCACCGACGCGGACATGGCCTTCCAAGCGGCCGAGACACATACCAGCGCGGATGACCAACCATTCCGAAAACAATACCGCTTGTTTCACGCCGCCTTTGCCCAGTTCTGCTACACCGGCGCGCAAGTTGCTATTGCAGGGTGAGTCAACTCCGGCTTTCTATTTTGGCCTGCGATCGAGACTCAAGTCCACATGCTAATTCGCAGTAGTTATTTCATCAACTATGTCACCGAGACCCGCGCGAATACCGACTCGGCCTTGGGCGCCAAATTTCTCGCTGGCGCGCAAGCTTCGTTTGCCATTGGCCGTTTCGCCGGTGTCCTCATCATGAACTTTGTCAGGCCGCGCATGGTCTTTGGCGTATTTCTGACCATGTGCATCGTGTTCATCGGACCAGCCATTACGCAGCGAGGGAACACGGGCATGAGCATGCTCTACGTGACCCTCTTCTTTGAGTCCATCTGCTTCCCGACCATTGTCGCCCTCGGCATGCGGGGCCTGGGCAGACACACAAAGAGGGGTTCCGGGTACATCGTGGGTGGAGTATTGGGAGGCGCCTGTGTGCCCCCGCTCACAGGTGTCGCGGCGGATAACCTAGGAACCGGCACTGCCATGGTGGTGCCTATGGTATTCTTTGTCGGAGCGTGGACTTATGCTCTTGCGGTGAATTTTTGGCCGTGGTACCGAGACACCGCAGATGCGTTCACTACGACCGAGATCGGGATGCAGGGCCACCATGAAGGGGTTGATAACATGCAAATCGGAGACAGTAAGATGGAGCTGGACGAGGAGAAAGCCACTGTAAGCCACCCAGAAGAGCCTCCAGCGGTGCACCAGGAGGAAACGGTCGCTCGATAAACAGCGGCGATGCAAGCCAATGTCTGTTGACATTGGCTTGTTAAGCCTGGAATTTATTGGTAGAAGACACTGGCCGATGAATTGTCTTAATATAAGTTGATCCTATATCTTCGAATCGGCTCTCTCGTCCCTAGAGCGTACCTGCGCTACAAGTGCCAGTTATTAGCGTCTTTCCTCTCCAGCGGTGGGAGTCCAACGGAGCGGAGCGAGGCGTTAGCTCCGGCTCCGTCCCCTGTCCGCTGCCTCGAGGCCCGGGGATTAGCACTCGGCGTATTCGCTCTTTGTCAGCCATCAATGCACACAAAAATATCGGCGTTACCCCGTATAGCTTGCCCCAGCAAGGCGGACCGGGTGCGCCGTCGTAGAGGGATTGAGCAAGACAGTAGAGCGGATATATCTCCTCTATCTCCGTTTCCAGCGGCCGAAGAAGTCACTGGTCGGAGGAATCAAAGTTGCTTACATATCTCGTCGGACTTTACTTAGAGGCTTACTCCGTGTACGCCACGGGACTTCTCTATGTGCACACTTTTGGCAATCTAGCTCAAAGGAGCAGTCACTGTCTATAGCGTTGAAACTAACCATTATAAGTTACAAAAATTCATTCTAAGGCTTCCAACCTTCTAGTAGCTGATGGGTCTCAAGCACCTAACAGCGGCTTTTTTTGTAAGAGAAATTTTCTGCTTTTAATGTGGTGGACCTAAGCTGCCCTGTAAAGCTTAGCGGAGGCCAAGTGTGTATATAAAGTAGTTCTGGGGCGTACACGGAGTAAGCCACTTACTCTGAGATTCCCTGTGAACGCCCACGCGTAAGAAACAGACAACTGGAGCCGGAGCGCCAAGTACGGTGCGGCGGAGTGTAGATTTCATATTCGCTACACAATTCTATCTTTGTGACTGGGTTAGGAAGTATAAAGGACTGGTCCCCTTCATGAAGTGCAAGTTCTGTTCCAGCATTCTTTCGAAGCACCATTCTCAGTAGGGTACCGAGCATCGCGAATCTCTTCTACCTGTGAGTCTTGACCCGACAGTCTCCGACCAAGGACCTCGCATACACTACTGCCACGCATTTTAAGAAAAAACTGCTGTATTACCTCTCTCTGCCACTCAGCATGTCGGAGATCAGTCTTCCCTCGACCTACCGTGCCCTACAGTTCACCTCATCGACCTCTCCGCCTAATGTTGTCTCTCTTCCAACTCCTGCCCTGGCTGCGGGCTCCGTTCTAATCCAACCCCTTCGGACGAGCGTCGTGTCATATATCGCGGATATTTTCAGCCGTGGCAATCCTAGAGGCTACAATTTCCCGCTGCCAATTGTTCCGGGATCATCAACCGTGGGAAGGGTCATCGCCGCCGCGAGTGACCTAGCCTCGCTTAAACCCGGCGCTCTCGTCTGGGTTGATCCCGTGCTGCGGGCTAGGGACGGTTCGACCAAGATCCTACACGGACTAAATGGCCCCCCATCGGCGGCAGCGACCGCACTCATGGAAGGCGAGTGGCGCAACGGAAGCTGGGCCGAGCTGGTCCGGGTGCCGGGTGAAAACGTCCATATACTGGATGAGAAAACGCTGCTCGGAGCGCCGGCGGATGGCGGGATGGGCTACGGGCTGGATGACTTGGGCTACATCTCCACTCTGCTGGTTGCCTACGGTGGCCTCCGCGACGTCAACGTCCTTCCGGGCGAGATCGTTCTCGTCGCACCTTCTACCGGTTCCTTCGGTGGTGCCGCCGTCCATGTCGCCCTCGCCCTGGGTGCAAGTGTGATTGCCCTGGGCCGCAACACCGAGGTGCTGGAAAGGCTGAAGGCTGCAGCTGACGTTAGCTACCCTTCGTCGAAGCTGGTCACGGTACAAATGACCCCCGAGCTTGACCAGGACGGCTTAAAATCCGCTATCGCTGCAGCCGCTACCAGTATGGGCAGCCGGGATGGAGCCATCGACGTCTACTTTGACATCTCCCCCCCTAAGGCATCCGCTAGCCTCCACATCAACGCGGGTATACTCTCGCTTCGCCCCGGCGGCAGGGTGAGCTTGATGGGCGGTGCCGCTGGCGATGTCGGGATTCCGTATTTCCAAATTATGCTGCGTGGTCTGAGGCTTCAGGGCACTTTCATGTATACAATAGGACAAGTGGATGAGATGATCCGACTGATCGAAACGGGGAAACTGAAGCTCGGCGAGCGGTATTCTGGTGCCAAGTGTGTTGGACGCTTTGGTCTGGAAGACTGGGAGGAAGCCTTCCTCGTGGCGGAGAAAGAGGGCGGCGCTGGGAGATTTGTTCTACTGGCTCCGAATGGCAAAGAAGAGAACTAGGAGGCTGCTTGGATTATTTTAGAACTCTCCGAAAAAAATATCGCTGGTTTCATCACGTTTTAATGACGGCAAATCTCTCGCGTGCTCATGAAACACAGTGAGCGAGTTTCTAGTAACGGACTACGCGAAACGCCCGAACCAGTACCCCCGTGATACCGTAGGGAGAAGCGCTGAATTTCTTCAGATAGACGGCAGGTAACATTAACGATTTTACTAGGTATACGACGACTGAACACATTGCAGGTTCAAACAAAATCTACTCGGTCGTAAGCGTCAGTGGGAGCAAGCAAAGTGTTCGGCGAAATTCTAATTATTTCAGTGACCAACGGTCCAGGCAAAAACACCCGAACTGTAAAACTCTACTGAAGGATCTTGAGCATGGCCCATACACGAAAACTCTTACAAATGTTATAAAATTAAAACTCATCAAAGGTAGATGCTCTGGAAATAACTAGCCGAGGGTGGCTACAGGGATTCAAGGGCACGGATGGAATGTTGGATCGAGACCACGAGATACCATCGAGGCGCCCTACGTCGCCCTTCGTTGACCATCTCCTCAAGCGTTCATTTCATCATGGCCAGGTACCTTAGTCAACCCTATACACGAGATGTCAGTCTTTGGTTCAGCAATCTGCTGGGGGTAGCAATTTCAATGTTACTTACAGCCATCGAGATTTTCGTTCACCATGTCACCAACCTTGCACTTGTTACCCACTGCCGCGCTCTGGGTCTTCAGTGTCGGTGCCGAGACGTAAGTATGACCATCCATGGCCTTTTGGAGCGAATCGTCCTTCCAGCCGAACACGTAGTCGGCGTGAGAAGAATAGCCACTGGTGTCGCCGTTGGACCAGAAGAACGGCTGACTTCCGTCTGCTGGCCAATCTGCCTTGTTGTTGAAGGCCCTGGTATCCCAGATAGTCTCGAGGAGGATTTGTGGGATTTTGACGGGGTGGGTAGACGGGCAGGCGCCCCCCGACTCGAACGTGCCAGAGACCGGATACGCGACGTGATCTGCGTGGTTCGGAGAGTCCAGGTTGACGCCGTCCCAGCAGGTAGGGAACCGATGATTGGCCATAATGCCGGCAGGACAAGGCGTGTCTGGGAAAGACAGGCTCTCCGGCCCGCGGGTCGCTGCATTTTGCATGCAGGTAAAGGTCAGCTGGCGGTATTTCCGGGCCTGCTCACGATCCTTGAAGGCGGCATCGCCCACGATCATGCGGAAGCCAGGCTTGAATGCGGTGACCTTGGACTTTTGCGCAGTGTCGAATAAGGCATCCGTCATGTAATATACCATCTGCGAGCACGTCCGGTTAGTTGGCTCTCGATATAATTAGTTAGGCATGTGCTCTCACCATGCCACCTTGCGCGGCGCCGTTGTCCTGCGCAATCTGGGGAACTCTTTTGAAGGTACCATTCTTGGCACGGAAGAAAACTGTGGCGGTCCAGTAGTTGGAGAAGTCCTCGCTGAACTGGCAAGTCGTGCAAGTGGCAGTCTTGGGAATATCGTGCAACTTCGGGTCCATAGTGATGTTGAAGGCATTCTATAGGCTCTGTGTTAGAGTTTGGAGCGAGGAGTCTTTATTGGACATGATGATACCTACACCACCAACAACCTGATGCAGATGCGGGCTGGGAAGGACACCAGGGTTGACTAATGGATCCAGTCTCATCAAGGTCAAGGTTGAACAAGGAAAGCGAAGCAGTGCGCTCGTAGGCGCGATCAGCCTAACGGCCGCTAGGAGCGCGGTGGCCTTCATGTTGACTGCTTCGGTGGGCTGCTGTGGTATGGATGACGACGCTTTCCGGTGAAGACAAACTTTGACAGACTAAGGCGTGGCCGGGCAATCGCCATAGTTATGGACCAGGTTACCCTGTTAGGTCATGTCTCCCAAATGAACTACCGCTTCGTCGAAGCGACTCCTATAACGAAACGAATAACGGACAAGTTGACATACGTTGCTTGGTTTAGCGATTGGACGTATCGGCTGTCAATGTTAATTACGTCTAATGAAGAATGATTGAAGCGAAAGACCTCGGCTCTGTAGCAGTCAATGCCAATCGGCATTTGCGACGCCGCTATTTATGTAACCACTATATCAAGAGGCATTCGACAAGGATTAAAATACCCGATCGGATAATCCAACGATTCTTGGCAGCCCTCGCTGTATATAGGTTCTACCACAAGACTTCCCGGCAGATCGCCAACATTTTTGTAAGTTGCAGATTCTAGACATTGACTCGTCCGCCCGACAGCGTCCACAATGAAAGTTTCGCTTGGACTGTTTACTCTCTTGGTGACGGTGGCGCTCAGCCAGACCGTGCCCGATTGTACTGCTGATATGGTCGCATCCGACGATTGTGCGGCCGTAATCGATGCCAATGCTTGTTACAACGAGTTTCGATTTTCTGGCACACAAACATTGAGCTGTATCGCTGGCAAAGATGACAAGGAACGGAAACGAAGGGTACGTCTGACTCTCCAACTTTGATCTTCGGGGCGATGTTGGGTGATCTAACGGATAGCTTCGCGCAGGCATGCAAATGCTGCGGCTGTGTAGGACAAGCAATGTGTGCGTGGACTAGTAAACAAAAGTTTTGCTAGTTGATGAGAATACCCTGGCACATTATGTGGTAACATGACAAAGGGATGAGTTCGGGGGTCGGGGGGTATACCAAAAGAGATAGCCTTCTTCCAATGTACGTTTACTTCGAAGAACCTGGCGAGTAGCAGGGTCAGACTGTAGCATCAATCTAATTCTATCATTAATCGACACTCTGGGAGAGTAGGTAGAGAATCCTAGCCAGAGTGACTAATACCCTCTCCGAGATGTACGAGCAGTTAGCTTCAGTGGGCAAGAATTTCCTAAAACCATGCGATGACTTATTCTTTATACCAAAATTATCTATCCACAGCCAGGATGCAGTACCTACTAGCCAAATAGTAACGGGCATCCATGGGAGTTGTGAATCTCGATGTACACCTAGCGGCATCCCTGAATCGTAGACCGAGTCGTTGGTAGATGCCACCACGTCTGGGGCCATGGTAGGTCGATGGCTGAGATGACCAGACTTGAGGGATGTACTTGAGCGTGCGTACCTGCCAACATACATCGGATCTGTGAGAACACCAATGATACGGTAGGGACAGTGTGGCAGTCCATAGCTGCTCGGAAATAACAGATCACTGCCTATGCATTCGCCAGAGGCACACGGGCGTGGAGGCTACATGTCTTTCTTAGCCTCCCAATCCCCTGTCAGCCACATGACAAGGTCCTTTATTGAGTCGACGCCCACCACCGGAGACTTTTGAAACATAGCTTCGAGATTGACGGCCGTATCATCCTTGATGTTAGGAATTGCGGCATCGTAACTGTACGCCTCGAAGAGGATTGCATTCCACGAAGCATTCATTGCGCCGATGACGTCCTTGGAATACTCATCACCAACGTACACTTTGTCCCAGCTCTGGGCCTCTGCTTTGGCTTCATCGGCATTTCTACCATCCCGGGCAGAGATAATCTTTGCCAGCATAAGCTCGGCAGCGTCGAAAATAAGCCTATCAGGCTTTTCGGCGCCAACATCATAGGACATGCAATGAAAGTCGATATCATAGAGTTTCTGAGATATCGCTCCGGTTCCGATCTCGGTACCGTGGCGGACGGGAGAGACGTTCAATCCAAAGGATGAGAGAATCAAGGGAACGCGATCATCCGAGTTGGTTACTACGCCAATGACGATCTTATTGAAGAGTCTCTTTTGGTTCAGACCTTTCAGGGCCCGAAAGCTGGAGACCATATTTTGTTCTATTTCATATCCATCGCTGGACGAGAACCGGCGAAGCAAAGCCGGTGCCAAATGGCTTGGTATCGATTGATCGCCCCGAATTATAGGCGCAAACGTTTTGTGAATGACCTGCATGGGTTCGATTAGCCTTTCGACAGTAGCATTTTACTGATAAGAATTCCTGAAACATTGGTTCAGGGGAGACGGGAGGAGGGCGCAGTTTACATTTGTCCACCACCTGGTAGCACCTAGACCGGTCGTCTTCCCGTAATTTGGATGCTGTTTCGTTTCATCCTTGAAAGCTTTGCGGAACGAAAACTGAACATCATCATCACTAAACCCCGTCAGGCCACATTGCCGCGCAACTTCGCTGTATTGCTGGGCGATGGGTTGCTTGACTCTGAACAAAGTGCCAAACGCGTCAAAACATAATAGAAGATTCGGCCTGGTCATGTTTAAGGCTGAGCTTCTAGATCATTGAAGTGTGCCACAAACTGCCCCATATTAGGAAACAGTAAGAGAGAGAGCTTTTGTATACGCCTCAGGCATTATACGTCGACGTAGGTGAGTGTGATGTCGGAAATAGCTTCGGCCTCGCGTAAATCTGAGATAACTAAGTCTCGAAGAGCAATTATGTAATCCATAATTTACCTAAAATGGTCAAGTTAACTGTAACTAACTTTACCTAGTTAGTTAGTTAGCGGGCCCTAATTAGGTAATCCATCACACAGCGAATAAGTGAGACTAACCGCTACTAAGATATCTTCAAATACTAACTAACGTAGGGGAAGTGCCACAGGGAGGTAGGTACCCAAGTTGCAAAGCTTGCCAAGGTATCTTACATAATTGCGGGTTTTTTTCTAATAACAAAAAGGTGGATTCCGTCTTTCGGCTTGACCCCCCACGGCACTCCGCGTTCGCCCATGCAAGCAAACAAAAGCCGACAAAGCTACCCTTGGGCACAAGCTATGTACCTGTTGATCTGCCGGATCCAAGTTCCCCTTCACCTGCAGGTGGACCCTTCAGGAAACCCGAGTTCCATCATAGCGGATCGAGGCGGCTCCTGATGTTGAAAGCATGGCTCATTTCAGGGAGAAGGGACGCGGCCAGAATCATCGTGGCCGCCTGGACACATCAATTCCGGGAAAATCAAGGGCATTCAGGTCGTCAATATCTGTAAACTGACTTGATACGTACTCCGTCCGTGTCGAGTGGACCATGGAGCGGTGGGAGGGCCTTGTCGCTCAAATTAGATCTGAACTAGTTGCTCCCAGTGCCAAGGCCTCGGAGCCGACATATCACCATGGAGAACGTGATAATTCGGTGTCATCAGACTGGAATATTAGCAGATGTCGGGTATTAGAGCGCGGACAGCAGGTACATTGGTGCGAGACCCAGGACATCTTGACAGGCCACCTTCAACTAGTACTAGTAATCCGCAGATATCGGCTCAATACCTCGCCGTATGCTCGGATACGCTCCTCGTTCTACGACTAGAAAAGAATGGGCTTCTCCAGCTAGCAGGCTGAGGCAAATATCCCTCACTCGAAGCCGAAGCCATTATGGAACCCGCTCAACTGACTGGGTTGACAGGGTCTCGCCCGGCGGGAATAACATGTATCCAACCAACTGGGATACACGATACAACCTTGATCATACCATCTTCCAGAATTCCCTAGTAGAGTCACTGCAAGCGGGCTTTACCGAAACTTTTTGCGTTAAGATTGGACGGGCTTTAGCGTTGACGGAGTTCTAGATCGCCAAGGGTTCAAGATATGATGTCAGAACGGTTAAACTGGTATCCTAAACTAAACGCGCTGTGTGCGAAATTGGAGAGGATGGAAGAATGGTTTTCAGCTAGGAATATGACGCCTCTTCAATATCTCTTCCGATGCCTTATCCTCGTGTTTGGATCTTTGTATGTCTCCTTACTGATCCTGTAGTCCGCCGCAAAGAGCATGAGGTTCTATTCTTGTATTGACAGGAAATTCTGCATGACTATTTCCGCTGGCTGATGCTACCTTGTTACCGGGTACAGAAACTGCCCTGCAAGTACAGCGGTGGGAGAGCGGAACGCGTAAGGACAGGAAATCCAAGCAGAAGATTATGGGAGCGAATCGCATCAAACCGAATTCGCGAAGCTAAGACTAAGATGCAGTTGCCGTAACAGTGACGCCTTGTCTCTTTTTCCCTCTTTGGTTTATTTTTTTTTGTTGGATAAATAGAAACATTGGGATAACTAGAACACAATTGAATTGCCGAACACTTCTAGCCAATTGTGGGCTTAGTATGTCTAGTCTGCAGTGATTCCTTGAGAATGCTGGCTTAAACTTAACCCCGCGAAAGGCAGCTATACCCAGTTCAGATCCTACGCTGAGGATGTTTCCTCGACTATGCTGATCGAGATATCCCGAGCAGAGCCCAGACCAATAGCGAAATCTTGCAATCAGGCTAAAAGCAGAAGACATCGCATTTAGCCTGAAGGTTTATCGAGGGTCTGAGAGACTAATGGCCCCGGATACAAGCGTGTTCTGCAGTGAGGCTTCCCTTCCCTTAGCCGTTCCTGGCTTCCGCTTGTGCTCCGCGTCGGGAGTAGTTCGGGTCTTGGCCAGAACATTCTCCCTAGACGTGGGCAAAAGCGTCGCATGTCGACAGCCGACAGTCTAGTGACCAGCGAACTTCATTCGAACGCCCGCGTTAGTTCTCACCTTCTGACAAATGGGCCTGCGGGGGGGGATCCAGTGCGGGCACTGTAGCATTCATTAGCCAGCCACACCAAAAGACTTGGCCGACCTACGAACTCCAGCAACCCCACGGGCTCACTTGTGCCTCCCCGCACGCACTGTACTTAGTCGCAGTTAGTTATACTTGTAGATATGGCCAACGTCGTGTACAGTTGATGGCCTCAAAGACTGATGTACATATTTATCTTGCATGTATTGTGCTGGTCAAGCGAGAGAGAGCAGGGGAGGCAGTATGCTGAGAAGGAGAAAGGGGAAAGAGAGGTCTTTCGCTCTGGTCGTCAGATTTGGATGCCAAAGCATTGGTGACTTCGCTGGGTTCTAGCTCGTCGTGCAGGGTTCATTGCAATAGAGCTTTCCAACCGACATGTTCCGCTAACATGCGATCCATCGGGATCGACTGTGCGCCCCCTAATTCTACTACCGCGTGGGGTCCCATCCGGGGGTCGAGCATGATGGGATACAACAACACTAGGCTCTCCTTGCATTGCAGCTACCATACCGTGGTATCGGATTCCTGGGCAATGATAAAAAGGCCGTCCGGCCCCCTCGACGTGCCGCCCGGGTCGTCATCGAAGAGCTAGAACACAGCTCTCACAACTTTTCCATATCCTCTTCCCCGGTCTCTGAGCATCAAGTTGCAACCATGGAAAAGCTGGACGATCACCTTGATCATATGAACGCCAGCCAGTTGGCCCAGGCATCCGATGTCATTGCCTTGGCCGAGCGTGACACGACGCCATGGTATAAGAAGAAGAACTTGCGGACGTTGTATCTTACCCTCGTGCCCGCGGCGCTTGGTGTTGAGACAACCAGTGGATACGACGGCAGTGTGCTCAACGGGTTGCAATCCGTCAAAGCGTGGCTTGAGTGTACGTTTATATTCTCAGCTCGCCCTCGTCGATACGTAAATCCAGTTCGAGAAGAAGCTGACCATACTGTACGACATAGACTTTGACAACCCCCAAGGCGCCATTCTTGGAATCATCACGGCTGCTTTCTCCTTTGGCTCGTTGCTCGCGATCCCATTCGTACCGTGGGTGAACGATCGCTTCGGTCGTCGCATGAGCATCAAGCTTGGTAGCTTTCTCATCTTGGTTGGCGTTATTGTGCAGACGACGTCAGTCAACAGTGAGTAAGACCCTAACCCTAGCATCAAGACCCACCGCGGAGGAATCCAAAGCAGAAGGCTCACACACCCACGCACAGTTGCCATGTTTCTCGTGTCCCGGTTCATCCTCGGCTCCGGTATCCCATTTGCCATCAACGGCGCATCGCAGCTGATTGCTGAGCTGGCATACCCAAGGGAACGAGCCGTCATTACCGGTCTGTTTAACGAGTCATGGTACGTCGGCTCGATTCTCGCGGCCGGTATCACACTTGGAACCTACACAATCCCATCGACTTGGGCATGGCGCCTTCCCTCCTTGCTGCAGATCATACCCTCTCTGCTCCAGATTGTCTTCATCTGGTTCGTGCCCGAGAGTCCGCGTTGGCTCGTCTCTCGCGATCGCTCTGAGGAGGCATTTGAAATCTTGGTCAAGTATCATGCCGAGGGGAATGCCGATGACGCCTTTGTAAAGGCAGAATTTCAGCAGATCCGCGAGACCATCACCATGGAGATCGAAGCATCCAAGACCACCTGGAAGGATCTCTTATCGTCGCGCGCCAACATTCACCGCCTGGCGATTGCGGCGTGCGTTGGTCTCTTCAGCCAGTGGTCGGGCAATGGCCTGGTCTCATACTACCTGGCCAAGGTGCTCGCCACCGTCGGAATCACCGATACGCGCAGACAGAATCAGATTAACCTCAGTCTCCAGTGCTGGAATCTCGTATCTGGAGTCTCCGGTGCCTTCCTTACCAAGCTTCTCGGACGCCGACCCCAGTACTTGACTGCCTTTTTTGGTATGACAGCCGTGTTTGCCTGCTGGACGGGCGCCAGCGCCGTGTATGCTCAACATCCGAGCAACAATGCCGCCGCCGGCGCCGTCGTCGCCATGATCTTTATCTACTACGGCTTCTACAATCTCCACCACCCCCTTACCTACATTTATGTATGCC
>FTLB01796030.1_pt1 | contig 16605 bp, 16 predicted proteins | sample 1658291 | NCBI WGS metagenome assembly FTLB01 (sample SAMEA3914812, study PRJEB12502) | metagenome | biome: forest; material: soil | place: Canada | collected 2011-07-07 | depth 0.1 m
ACTCACATCGAGATGTTTTCAACGTAAATGTTGCTATAGGTAATATCCGAGACAGTCGAGCCGGAGTCGCCAGCGTCGGTCTTGATGCGGCAGCCGTTTTGGCTGTTGACAACACTCGAGTCCCTGAACGTGACATTGTTGACGGTGATACCGCTGCTGATGCTGCCGATCGACAGGCCATGGCCGCCATCGCAGTAGAGGTTTTCGAAGACCATATTTGACCCAGAGTTGACAGCAACGCAATCATCTTGATTGTACACGGTAGCGCCGGACACGTACAACCCGGTAGTACTGGAGACGTCAAAGGCATCGGTATTGTGGCCCAGGGCGCCGCCGGAGCTGTCAAGGGCGTTGCCGGCGCTGTTATCGAGGATCAGGTTGGTTATGGTCATGCCGGTGCACCCGGTAATTTCGAATAAGTGCGTGGGCCAGTTCTGGATCTTCATCTCCGAGAAGCTGCTGCTGGTCATGTCATCGATCTTGATAAAATGGTCGGGCTTGGCAGAGCCGCCGTTGGAGCCTTGGCCATCCCAGTACTTGGAGCCCTGGCCGTCGATGACCGCCCCAGCGAGACCAGCTACCTTGGCGTGGGTTCCTTTGATAACAATGGGCGTGTAGCTGGCGTCGGGCGTATACTCAACTGTCATTGTGCCAGCAAACAAGAGAGCACCGCTGGTAGGCACTGTAACAGACAAGGTGCTCGAGGCGGGGATGGTAATGCCGCTCAGCAAGATGTTGGAACAAGCTGACATGGATGGGGTCACCTGGGCGTAGTTCGTGACGGTGCAAGTCGTACCGCCAACGCCGGATCCTCCCGCGAGAGTGCTGATTATGGTGGCCCCTGTACCGGGCTGGCTTGCCTTGGCGGTCGAAGTCGCCTTGGTCGAAGTTGCCAGGGTTGTAGGGGTCGAAGTCTTGCCATTGGTGCTGTTAGCATTCCACCAAGACAATCAGGCCTGTGGACCAGGTGTAGGACGCAACAAATAAACTTACAGCGACTGTTGTAGCGTGAGTGGTAGCTGCGGCGCTGACGAAGCAAGTACATGCTTCTGAGATGGTCTGAGACTTGCTGGAACAGGCCGAGTTGAAGATGGAAGGGATAGCGGTTGTAGCGGTAACAACACTCTTTGTGTAGGTGGCACAGAAGCTAGTAGCCAATGCCGTATTGGAGACAAAGGCGGAGGCACATGGGTGAGTATCCGGGTTCTCACAAGCAAGGATTGCCGGCACTATAGCCACGATCAAGGAGATTGTAGAGAGCATCATGACAACCGGTGGGTAGGAGCTAAGAGGCAGCAAGCTAAGGTAATGTGTATAGGCGCTTGTTCTATACGCCAAGACTACGGCAGTGTATTTCAACGCGGCTTGGCGTGTGCGATAGTTATAGAGATTGAAGGTACGGGAGAGGAGAGCTCTAGCGGAAAAAATTGGTCCACGTATCACGGAGCCACATCAACCCTGTCCCTTGTCATTGTAGGACAGACTATCACGACAATAAGTTTTCGATCAAGATCTGGGGAAATCTGGGGTAATGAGCCCCACCCAGCCGCTGGAATATTAGATTCCGTTTTTGCTTGGGTATGCGACGGCGCTGTACCCATATGAGTGAGGCGTCCGAAATCCCAAGTCCACCAATCAAACCCCGTAGATGTCGCGTTAGCCAAACTCGACCATCTTCTTCTCCACGTGCGAGTGGTCTTGATTCAACGGAACAATGTTTATCTGGATAACTTCAATGATGCGATCATATTTCCACGATAGCGAGAGCTCTGATCCATGTAGACTGCTCCGTTGGATGGGGTTGCAGTCTATCCAAAGTGTCCCACAGAATCAAGCTATGAGTCCGTTAATATATCCCAACTTTGTGCCCCCGTGATGTTTCCATCAACCCGTTTCTAAGCATCCCGGCCCGGCCAAACCGGTATTCCAAAGTTCACATGAGGCCAAATTTGCATGTACAGCTGCGTGGAATAAGTACCTACTGACAAGTAGATAGTTTAGGCGACAGCCATCTATGCTGCAAGCCAGGTGACACCAGCTTGTTGGTCCTGAGAATCCTCGCTTAGATGATACTTTAAAACGCCAGTCCCGCCAAACAGGACTCCACGTGCACGGTTCATAGCCTGGACACTTCATAGTGGATGGTGTCACTGGTTAGCCATGAGCCGGCGTCTCGAGGCGACTAGGTAGTCAAATCGGCGCGTCTTCCTGTTTGGAGTGTATCGATCCGATCAACTATCAGGGTCCCGCAGCATAACCAGACTGCTAGAAAACTTATCCCTTGGTCTTTCTTTGCGACCCAATCGCTTGCTATTTGGGCATTGACTACCTTGTTTAAAAATACAGCGCTAATCTAGCTTTTCACTCTCGGGGTAATAATGTATTCTAATGGGAGCCGAAGGGGTTAGTTACGGTTGACAATATCGAATCTAGCGAGGTACCGAATTGTTGCAATGAGACGTAGAACAAAGTTGATTGACTAGTACTACTGTACATGCAGAGAGAGGGTTGTCCACCGATACATACTGCGATACATACTGTCTGGACGCTTGTTTGTACCTGTGCGCACTGGGGACTGCCCTGACACTTCTGATCACAACATGAACGAGGCAAGTAAAGTATCTAAACACAGAGAAGCCACGAAAAAAGTCCGTCCGGCCATTCCCATTTATTCATCGTATCTGGAAGTAAATGTTATAGCAAAAGCGGCGGATATCAATACCAAGTTAAATTGTAACTGTTTTCAGGAAGGGGCGCTCAGTCTCCTGCTGCAAATGAAACTCAAGTCGCAAGTTATCAGCCACGGGTCAGGAATTGGGGTGCGGTTTCAAGACCCGCTGACCCGCCGCCATACCGGGACGCAGGTGGGGTCGAGCTCGTGGATGATAGGCAGAAACCGCATTCTGTCGCCGATGTGCCTCTCGCTGCGCCGCTGCGCCTCTGCGCGGGGCTAAGCGCCCTAGGCATAATATTCAGCGGATATGGTATCTGGTGAGATTTCCCCCCCAACAACACCAAACATCGCAAGAGAGAGGGCAGGCTTGGCCATAAACTTGAATGATGGAGGCGGTAGGACTAGCCATCGGTGTCGCAGGCTTAGCTGCCCTCTTCGATACCTGCCTGGGTGTGTTCGACAGGGTAGGATCATACAAAGATTTCGGGCGTGACGCACACTACCTATCCACACGGCTCAAGGCTGAGAAGCTTCGCTTCGAGCAATGGGGCCGCGCTGTCGGTATTGCCGACGCAGAGATTGCGGATGCTCATCACCCTGCTCTCAATGACCCACACGTCCGATCAACAGCGAGAGATCTCTTGTATCTCATCCAAGAGATTAGTTTGGACACGGGTGATGCACTGCCATCACAACACACCCGGGGGAACACTAAGATTGGTGAAGCTGGAGTTTCTTCCGCTGTTCAGGCTCCAAGCAATTCAGAAACTTCGAGATCCAAGGGGCGAAAGTTACTCTGGGCGTTAGGGGGCAAGGAAAAAGCCGAATCATTGGTAGAAAAGCTCGCGGCCCTAGTATCGCTGCTGCTTCAACTGGTTCCCTCAAGAGACATCGATGGTAATCCTCCTGGGTATCTACCACCACCAACGAGTCAGGTTCTGTCCGTACCAGCAGCAGAGAATCCAGAGGCTCTTGGGCAACAAACAGATGGCCATTCAAATCAAGGAGGTTGGATTCACGATGTGCGACACGCTTTGCAGCAGATCGAGGAGAAAACTGAAGGCAAGATACCATATCGAAATATATCTCTCTACTTAAAAACTGACAGTCATAGCTGAGACAAGGGAGAAGGTCTACCGGTGGGTGGGCCAATACTCGTCCAAGGATCTGTACGAAGATTCTCTTCGGCGAAAACTTGCTGGGACCTGTGGCTGGCTGCTGGATTCGCCGACGTTCCGCGAGTGGTTATTATTGGACAACACTGCTGGTGCGGCAAAATTTCTATGGCTCCACGGTCCAGCGGGATATGGGAAGACCGTTCTTTGCTCAACGGTGATCGAGTATCTCACCAGCACGTCAACGGCGCCCGTCGCATATTTCTTTCTTTCGTCAGAGTCTGAAAGCCGTGACGATCCATACTTGGCCGTCCGATCATGGATAGCGCAAGTCATATCCTCGGACTCGAAAGCATTTGCGGTTGCCCGTGACGAATGGCATGACCAGCATGAACAGCTTGCGTCTAGAGCGACAATCACAAATCTCTTTCGTGAGATCCTGCACGTCATTCCCAACTACACTTTTGTCTTAGACGGCTTAGATGAGTGTTCCTGGATGGGACAGAATCACAACCAGAGCAGCATTCTTAAGGAGTTCGTTGAGCTCATTTTGCACACGACAACGGACACCCCGGCCCGGGTTATGATATTTAGCCGTGACGAACCTGAGATTCGACAGACCCTTCAAGGGCAGGGCTGTACCGAGATCACACTGTCGGTAGAGAACGTTGGGCCGGATGTGTCATTATACGCTAGGAGCATCGTCGGCATGAAACTACCAAAGAAAGACGAGCCTACCAAGGACGATCTAGCTCGCAGAATGGCTGACCGCTGTAAAGGGCAATTCATTTGGCTGAGGATGCAGCAAGGCTCCCTACGCGGCTCAAAGAACAAAAGGCAGCTTGAAGCGATCATCGATGAGGCCCCATCTGGTCTCGAAAAGCTGTATGAGAGGAATTGGGAGCGAATCCAGCGGCTGGCAAACCGAGACAGAGTACGTGCAATGGCGTTGCTACGCTGGGCGGCATTTGCGCTCCGACCTTTGACTGTCTTGGAGATAACAGAAGCAGTACTCGTGGATGAAGATCGCAGCGAATTTCCGGTGGAGGAGCTACCTGACGTGATCGACGACGACTATGTTCACGACGAAATCTTGGGTGTATGCGGATCTCTGTTGGAAGTGAAGCTTGGTTTGGCTTCTTCTACTCCAGCATCCCAGACGGTGCATATTGCGCATTTTTCCGTGAGACAATACCTCCTCACAATTTGCCTAGACCAAGGCCGTGCTCTTGGTGCAAACGAAAGGCTCCGGTCTTCAAGTGAATCATCAGAAAACATTAGGCTTGCTGAGCTATGTCTGGCATACATGAACTACAACTGGACCTGGAATGCACGGCAACGAGCGGACGAAACCTTACCAACACCCGCGTTTCTTAATTACGCGGCTGTGGCTTGGTGTCGCCACGCTTTGACGCACAGCGCAGATGATGTTAGGTTGATCAAATTGATGACCGCCCTCTTCGACAAACGAAATCCTAGATGGCATCAGTGGGCACAGGAATTTCAGAAGAGCCACGGCGCGATAAGCAAGACGGCTACTAGATTCTCGCCACCAGCAACCCCGTTGTTCTATGCCTCAGGATTTGGACTTGAAATCTTAGCGAAACATCTCATCGATCAATCTCCAAACACCGTCAACTTACCATCTCGGTCTGGCGCGACTCCTCTTGGGGTTGCCTGTATGAACGGACGCGTTAAAATAGCAGATATGCTACTCGCTGCTGGCGCTGATATTGATGCAAGGGATAAAGCTGGAAATGCACCGATACACGTTACATGTCGATCCGGTAGCAAGCAACTTCTTGCTCTCCTTATAGAGAAAGGAGCCAATCTCACGGTGACAAACAATGCCGGTCTGAGACCCATCAATCTTGCTACATTAATGGGGCATGTCGAACTAGTGAGACTTCTCATCGATCATGGAGTTGATGTTATGACGCCTGGTAGCTTCGGGGAGACCCCGCTTCACTTTGCGTCGTTCCGGGGTTACACGGATACAGTCAAGATTCTCCTCGAGAATGGAGCCGATCCTTCAGCCCTCGACGGCAGACACCGGACACCACTCAACATAGCCTCCGATTGTGGCCATGCCGAGATTGTCCAGATTCTTCTCGAAAAGGGTGGTTATATTTCAACTCCTGACGAAATTGGATCTACGCCGCTTCATTCAGCCTCCCGCAACGGAAATCTTCAGGCGGTGAAGGATCTTCTTGGCAACGGCGCAGATATAGCTGTGCAGACTATGCAGGGCTTGACACCTCTCCACATAGCCTCCGAACATGGCCGTGTCGATCTCGTTAAGCTACTCCTCGATAATGGCGCCGATATAGCAGCTGGAGACACAACTAAGGCAACGCCACTTGGTTCAGCCTGTAAGGGAGGACATATAGCAGTAGCCGAGCTTCTGCTTGACCACGGATGTGATATAAACGCCCGAGATGTTGATGGAAATACACCACTTGTTGTAGCCTCGGAGAATGGGCATGCAGAGGTCGTCAAGCTCCTACTTGACAGAGGAGCCGATGTGACAGTTGGAGATACTGACGGAGACACACCACTTGCTCTAGCCGCTATGGCTGGACACCTTGGAGTGGTTAAGCTTCTCCTCGCAAGAGGAGCCGATATGACAGCGCAAGACGTCGAGGGAGACACGCCACTTGCGTTGGCCTGTATGCAGGGACATACTGAAGTTGTACGACTGCTTCATGAAAATGGGGCTGAGATGACGACCCCAAATTTTCCGGACCGAGCACCGCTTTTAGCGGCCGCCGAGTATGGGCACATTGATATAGTCAAGTTCCTCCTTGATAATGGAGCCGGTACTACGATTCGAGTTTCTAGGGAACGAACACCGCTTGGCTTGGCCGCTCAGGGCGGGCACGCTGATGTGGTTGAGCTCCTCTTCGACCACGGCGCTGATATCACAGTACCAGACTTGGACGGAGATACTCCCCTTCACTTAGCCTGCATGGAAGGGCATTTTGACGTGGTAAAGTTTCTGTTGGATAAAGGGAGTGACATCACAAGAAAAAACGACAAGGGTCGCTCACCACTCTATCTAGCCTCATCGAGTGGGAATACCGATACGACCAAACTGCTCTTAGAAAGGGGGGCGGAACTTGCACGCGACAAGACTGGGTGGACGCCACTGCATATTGCGTCGCTGGAAGGACACCTTGACGTTGCTCGACTGCTTGTTCAATCTTGGCCCGAGCTTACTTTCGCTCAGGATCGTATTGGAAGAACACCACTTTTCGTCGCCGCTGCCGACGGCCCTTGCACAGTTGTGGAATTTCTGATGAACAGTGATTCATCCATGGTCCACGTGCAAGACCGATACGGCATCACACCACTATTTGCGGCAGCCAAGGGTGGACACGACGAATCGATAAAGCTACTTGCGGCGAACCAGCAGTCCACGATGGGCTTAGACAAACTAGAAGATGGATTTGGGCGAAACTTGCAGTGGTGGTCGAGGATTGTGGAAACCGGTGGCCCAGGTAGCCAGTTCCCGCGCGATACCGAATTCGAGCCGATCAACGTGCTAAACTGGTATTGCGAGGCCTGCTTCCTCAGATCACAACGTGGTGGACTTTTCGCCTGTGGAACTTGCTATGAGTTTTACCTCTGCATCGAATGTTTCGATCTTGGTCTCAGATGCTTTGTTGACTCCCATCAGTTTACTCTGAAACGGACTGAGTCCCACTTCTTAGAATCGGCAACACCGCCTCCATGAACTGAATTTGTTAGTTGTATTTTAATCTGTTATATCTTTTGCACTACGCCCCAATGTCTTTTATCTTGGTGATGCTCTCCTCATCGGGGTCTTGTGACTGCTGGGAGTCGATTGTCGACCACCTCTGAGTCCTGAGAACGTGGATACGGACGTCCTCAGACAAACCACTGCGGGTGCCATGACCATGTCCTTCATTGTGTGTGAAATAATATTGCGACCCATCTGATGTCTTCAACATGGATAAAGCTTTCACGAAGGCCAGGCGGGCGGCCGGCATACAGGCACAGAGGGTTCCGAGGCCAATCTCCAACCCAGAAAAGAAAATGCTTTCCCAGCTGTCGTACGGGATGTTTTGTGAATTTGCGAACGAGGTGAGCGATCTAAGGCGCAAAATACTGATGACAGTAACGCTAGAGAGGGAGGCAAACGTCAGCGGCGACTGGTGTCGTCAACACGAGGATGCGCCTAACGTAAGATTCCACTTACAGTGTACCAACGCAGAACATAAACGTGACATCGACCTTCTTCTTCCAGCTTAGATTCAGCCCACGGAGTTTGTTGAACGGGATTGCAAGCATCCAAAGGTCAAGAGTGATACCGACGGTGGCATTGGCCCAGCCGATTGCGTTGAAGTTCACGCAGGTTCCTTGATGCTCCCCATCCCATCGGGACCAGAAGTAGTCGATCGGGCGGCACTGGAATATTGCAACCAAGACGCAAGCGAGACCGAACAGTGCGTTAAAAATCTGGGATATCCAGAGCACTCTTTTCGTTCCTGCCGTGGTGAAGATGCGCATGTAGAAGAAGAGAATCGACATCTTTAGTAGGGTGATGTTTATGAGATAGAAGACTTCGGAGAAGTAGAAGAACTTGAGGAGGATCGTTATATCGTCGAACGAGAGAGTCCATATGTCTTTCCCCAACCCATGGCCTGCTAAGCCATAGATCCCAATAACTGACAGGCCAATGCCGCAGGCATGAGTGGCTAAAATAGTCCAGTCGTCCCACCATAGGCCCCCATCCGTTCCGAACGCCTTAAATAGCATCCGTCCTAGAACGATAATGCCGGTAATAGTTACAACAGCGGTGACGCACGTCGTCAACTGCCTAGAACGATCGCGAACGGGAGCATCGCAGAACTGCTCTGTAATGTTTTGGGTGGCTGCCATGTGAGATTAGTAGCAAATCTAATTTAGTTTTCCTTTTTTTTAAAAAAGAAAAAGAAAAAAAAGAAAAAAAATGAGAGGATTGCGCGAGGGGTTCAAAGTGATCAACTAACTCAAGGCTTCTTTGACGGTGCATGACTGTGTAACACAACTTGTTACTGTCGCTTGCAACTGTTCATTGGTGCAGACACATGTCTGATTTGTGATGGAGCAGGGAGAGCTAGCTAGAGCCTGCTCAAGGCATTGTATCTAGGTCGATGCGGCGATGATAAGCAAATACTGAACATTCCAGTTTCAAAATACAGAAGAGGCGCATACCGAGCAGGCGGGCAATGCTGAAAAAGATGATGAAGCGGAATTTGCCTGAGCGTACAGAGGAGGTACGGCGGCCAGCACCGTAAGCAGTGCGTATAATATCGAAGATGTCAATCGCTTCATAACGATGACTATACCCTGAGATAAGTGGCATTAATAGACCAAAGATTTGAAGCCCACGGAGAGACCAGTCTGGGTGGACCCTAAATGAAATATAGCTGTTCCTGACCTGATGTCCTGCTCCTGAGAAGTGCTTCCTTAGCCGGGGTCACACCGGCTGCTCAGACCTATATGACGGGCAGCCTTTCCTGAACTGGTCTAGCCAATGCAATTTGCTTGGGAACTTTGAAGTCGCGGATTCTGCATGCATCGGATTTCCATGCCGGGGCTGTCGCAGCTTTCAAATGTCAAGACAGCGGAAGACGCAGCTAGCTTCGGGATTCGAGCTGGGGTGAACGACATAGGCTCTTTCCAGAAACCACCCCATGCAGAAGTAATCCGAGGGAAAGTTGCAAGTTGCCTGTCCAGCTCTTCTGTTTCTATATGCAAACACCTAGGTCAGAAAGGCTTTAAAGCGCGAATATTTGACAAATTAAGTATCTATCGTGGTTGCCAGTCTTCTCTAGATAGCCACTATAACTCACACCGCATGAGACTCAAACTGACATGTGAAACGTGAGATGCTTATGGATTGCGAACTCGACAAGGCCTCGGGGATGCGGCCAGCTGCAAGACCTTCTTACAGCGGTATAGGGTCCTAGGGTTACTCGTCAGGAGGCCATGTATTCAGTCTCCTATTGGGTTGTCGATCCGTTCAAAATTCCGGGGGGGTTGTCTGTGCGTAACCCGGCGCGCGACGAGTGCCCTGATCAGTCACTCCAACTAACTTGATCAAGTTAGATCTCCGTTCTGCCACTGCTCTGGCCCCCTGTACTACTGCATTTCCCCTTGAACCGAGTCGCGCTAGCTGACCAAGGCTGAATTCTCCAGGCGTAGGCCCGGGGTAAAATATACGCCGTCGATCAATCTACATAAGTCTTCCCCCGCCACCACGTGCTCATCCGTTCTATAGCCGCTCTGGTACCGCTGCACCCCTTCACTCCACTACGCAACCCCTTCGACCTCTGACGATATTTTAGGGCCAGGGCCGCAGGGTAAGGTCAAGATACAATAGGTACTGTATGGGTATTTAAAGATACGCGAGGTTAAGCTTGGGCCTACCCATTTTGTATACTAACCAAATAGCGAACTTGACATTAACGCTTTAAAATCGGGGCCGGTAGGGTCATGCCAAGATGCTATACACAGGGGCAAAAAAAAAAGGGAAAAAGGCCAAACTTGGAGTTTACCATGTTTCTGTATTATCCAGTGAGCTAGTATAATCAACCTAGCTTTGACGTTCGGGAACCGGAGCCGGTAAGATGAGGCCGAGAAGCTGGAGATACACTTGGTAGATTGGATACCGCTGGATATCCACCAGAGATCGACAGCCCCTGTTGATACTAATCTACCACCTCCTAGATCAACCTGTTGATATACTCCTTTGGAACTAAATGGCCGATCCGAATCCAAGTAGGGGTAGCTCCTGGCTTCTATATATACTGGCATCAATCGCCTTGGAAACGCAGATAGTTCTAGATTTCGATCAGTCAACTCAATCATTTTACTACCTTGTGCAATCTTACTTCCAATAGATGCTAAGCTGCATTGGCACCGGTGAGCACGTTTGAGGGGTTAGCATCCTCCTTCCATTTGTCCCCATAGTATCTGTTGGAGACGCAAAACAAGAAATAGGTGAGAACTTCAGAGCCCCTCCTTTCTCGTTTCTCTTTACTTTTAGGGCGGATTGTTATCAGTTGTGTCTGGATGCGAAAGCCCAGTCTTGATAGGGTTTGTGCGATCCCAGATTGTGAAGTCGGAGCTTTACTCGAAGACACTGAGAAGCTTGAAAATTAAGTAAGTGTCTTGTGCTAGTGAACCAGGTCTATAGAAAAATAAAAGCAGGGAAACTCACGAAGCATTGTCCCTCGTATATGCTTGGTAGCCGGCCATGATGCCTAAGCACGCTGACGCTCCCGCGCCGTCGTTGTCGATCAATCCCGAGGTGCTCGCTTTCATGATGGCTCGTGCCTCTCCGCGCCGCAGCCGACGAACCCCCCTGGCGACGACCCGTCGCGCTTGTCTATCGAAGTGGACGTTTGCTGCGGAACAAGATGATGCGCCACCCGAAGGCGTTACGGTCCGTATCATCGTTGCAACTGCTGTCGTCTATAAGATTAACGTCGATCTGCGAATCTTTTTGGTTGGTGTCGGGTGGGTTGGACGGGAACAAGTTCTGGGGCGGCACGGGCACTGTGCTGATCTTGATCTTGATGTTGAGATCGTCGGTCGGGCAGCAGAAGTGTCGTCCTGCTGTCCGCTGGCGGGGCAAACACCCCTGTCATAGTGACTGCAGCGGCTATAATCCAGCAAGAAAATGCAGTCGGGTCCCCTGGGCCCTTTAGTCGAACTCGGGGTCCACCTCGTTGTTCTTGAAGGATCCGAGATTTGCTGCCATCCTGGATGCCAGGTCCAGGCGTCCAGTGGCAGCTAGATGCGTCGACTTCTTCCGCGCAGCACCACGGCTGCTACCAGCCGCTCTTGGTATCGCAGGTGCCTGTAGACCACGTCACCGACTTACGGCCTTGTGATATACGCCAGCTTTGTTGATGAAGATGTCCGCGTGGCGGAAGCACTTGTCCGTCACCGAACCGCTAACATCTTTCCCGGATTCGGACCTGTCGCAGCAGTATCTGACCGTGCCAGTGTCCGCACAGGTAAAATTATCACCACTGATGAAGCGATCTATGCTCGCGAGGATCTGCACCTGGTTGCTGAGGCACTTGGCCGAGTTGGAGCTGTCGCCGTGCACGAAGAATATGTTACCCTCAACCCACTGGAAATGCTCCAGATCGGGCATGATATCAACCTGACAGAACCGGTTGCTCCGTTCGCTCCGCACGCAGTTGATGCTCTCGCGGAGCTGAGCCGTGCCGGTCTTGCTTCATATAAGATTTGGCGTGTAGTCGCCGAGGCAGCAGGCAGCGGACGCGTCTGCCCAGTACCTCCAACGCCGTTTTGGGCCGCAAATTTGCACAGTCCCGACAGCGGGTTCAGGATGGTGTGGTGTTGGTCGCTCGCCAAGTTCGCGATAAACTTGGCCTAGCCATGCAAAGCGATTGCACCTTAATTAATTCTGGTTACAAATATTGCGTCCCAATCCCAAATTACCGGCCCACGTATACGATTGGCATCGTTTTCAGTGTGTGCTACGCTGGCAGTGCCAGCTCAGCTAGAGATTGGCATGGGCGCAATAAAAGCCACCACGACTTCCGCCTCTACTAATAGTGCAAGAATTTCGAAGGTGAGCAGGCGAGAGTCCTCGACAGCGTCTCTAGAGGCAAGGGCGAAGGTAGATGCATTTAAGGATTTACCGGCGGGCGGGATGAAATCTATAGTACGGGTTCCATCCCAAGGGGCGCAGTAACATTGGGTGTAACTACATTGTTACATAAGCTCGATAAGGTACACTACTTCATTTGTGAATCTGCCTTGCTAGTTTAGAAGCGAACCACCTTTCCAAAACGCCAGCTGCCTTACCCCACAGCCACCGTAGTCAGTACCATGGCAAACCTACCTAGGTGCTCCATCGAGCGAGAGGTACAGTTCACCAAACCTGTATATCTGTCGGGGTTGGCACTGAATTTAGGGTCAGCGACAGACACAAAAACAAGCATTCGATGAAGTGTTGCAACAGATCCCGAGGACCATGATAGAGGCTGCGTGGTATAAAAAAAGGCGACAGGAAGTATTTGTCTAGCTCGCAGCACCCTAAGAGTAATTGGGCTGAAGGGGGGCGCAGTTACTGTTGGTTGATCGCAAAGGCTGGCGGCGACTCGCCGTGCCACTGTGACCATCGAAGGCCAATAATCGAAAAAGCATAAAAGGGCACATTCACCAGACTCTGCTGAGCTGCTGTTTCCCACATTCCATATGCCTAATCCCACATGAGAGAACCCCGAGGAATATAAAGAAACATGGCATACGAATGGTCAGAAAGCGACTTTTTCATCCTTCGTCAAGACATTTCTCAATTACCCACTCAAGGCTGGGGAAGACTATATTACCTCGATGAAAACACCAATGCCATCAGTATCAAGGAAGTGAAACTTACTGAGCTCTCCTCTCATCCCATACAGACATATGACGTGTTCGAGACCGACAGCATCCAGGACGATACACAAATGATGGGCTACAGCCCGAATTATACAAGGAGATTTTACCTTGGTTTCCCAGACGAGGTGAAGAGCGGCTTCCGCCAGGCTGTCGACGTCTGTCGGGGTCTCCCTTCCCGGGCCCCTAAATCAGTGGAAGCAGTAGACTCGGCTCTCCACGCCGCAACCGGAATCTCTCTACTCTCGTCTCCCCTCATGCGCGAGCTCCTCCTCTTCATCGCCATCGGCTGCAACTTTCTCCCTTCGCGCAGAACCCGCCACCAGGCCGAGACGATTTACACCATCGCCACCGCCGGGCCGCCTTCGTCTGAATCTCTGCCCCGCGAGATCCGCGGGCATATCTCCTACGGTGGGGACACTGGAAGCCCGCGCGCCGAGGCAGGTCTCATCAGGGGCGGATGGAAGAAATCAATTGGTAGCTATAGGATCCTGTTGGCCTTGACGGAGGACGCCTTTTCTCGCGACAGCTACCTAGAAGGAGACGCCCGAGATCTGCTTAACCTGTTAATCGAACGGGGCGATATAAGCTTTTCGTCCGGCCCAAGTGGCTTATTCTGCTCTTTCCTCGTCGACCTGGCAAATGAAGGGAGTCTGACGGTTCTACGGCTCTTGCTCGGCAAAGGCGGGTATCTACCCATTGAGAAAGTGCCCCAACAGACCCGTGCGGATATGCTTATGGCTGCTGTATCTGAGGCGAGCTCCGCCAACTTCCCGAACCAGCAGCCCGTGATCGCCTATCTTCTTGGGGAATTGAAAATCGACCCGGATTCCCAGGGGCTTCACATGGCGGGAACCAAACCAGGAGTGTCCCAGATGCGTCAGACAGCCTTGCATGTGGCTGTAAGAAATGGGTATACCGAGACGGCGGATCTGCTTTTGCAAATGGGAGCGAGCATGGATGCCAAGGACGAGGAGGGGAGAACGCCTCAGGAGAAGTAACCGCCGACAGCGTGATATAGATTTGCATGTTAGGTGGTTCAATATCCAGCAGATTTAAGCGAGGTAGAAGAAGAAGTATATGTCAATGAAGTGTAGCAATTACTGGTAGAATTGCTGACTTGACTCATGTCCAACTTTCCAGCATGGGGCTACCCTCGATGTTTGCGGAGCGTGGCGCGACAGGTAATTTATCCAATAAATTGAGTATTGTGATTGAAGCCAATCAGCTGTTCCTAGCTAGAGTGGCTGCCTTAAGTAACAGTAGTTCAAATATCATGACAATAAAGGGCGTTCGGTCCGCTGATAACTGCCCTAGCTTTCATCCCAGTCTTCCAGGCAAGCATTGACTGTAGCTCGAATATCCAAACTGATCCGACCACTTGCTCAAATTCTCAATATGTTTCGAACTGATTCCTCTGTTTGTCTTGATGAAGATTGTTTCGAAGGGATGGATACTTGCACCGTCATACGCACCCTCGTGTTGAGGGTCCCATGCGCCTAGCGGCTCGCAGAATTCTACCGCATTGCCCTCTGGCGCCGTTTGGTATTTGGTGAGAAGGACGTCAACTTTCTTTCCCGCGCCTAGTATAATACCAGTTGCTGCAATCTCAGCTTCTACGGCGTCTTGCCGGTTTGCGAAGCATTGCGACAACCCTTTCTCGATCCAATCCGGATCATCTTGCCTGTAGTCGTCGGGGCGCGGGAAATCCTGGGGATGTGAGTAGAGGACTTCCATCCAGTCATCGTGCCGTGGGCTTGTTGGCGGCGGATTCAGTAATAATGAGAGCCCTTCACTATCGGTTGCCCAGACCATGGATTGTACATGCGGCGTCGGCCAGCAATTAAGCGAGATACCGACCAGCTGTGGCAAAATTAGCAGGTCAGCCTTTGCATGAGCATGTCTGTCTCGGCATATATGCATTAGAGGGAGCCAAAGGCGCGGAGGTAACGGCACCTTTACGTCTTCGGTTATTCTCGAGAGCAGTCTTTCCGTCCAGCAGATATTATCAGCCCATGGTGGCATAAACGGACCACGCACGCTGGAATTCATAAGAATGAACCGTTTATAGTGTTTCCACAGATTGTAGGATGATAGCACCTCGGCATGTGCGCCGAGATCGTAGCAGGAGTTGTTTCTATGAATGAATCGGATACTCGGGTCGGATGGGAGAAGCGTATCTGCGTCAGTCTCGCCATTGAATATGAAGATAAAGTCGGCCTGATGGTGTAGCCCGTGGGTGATGAAGAACTGAAGGTTCTGTCGCGCCTCTGGAGTCTCGCTGTAGACATATGTAATGAGGGGCCTGTCGTGTTCGACAACGCTTCGATGCGAATCGGTGGTGGAAGTATGAGAGTTGGGAAAAAATGAGGACGGGTCTATCGTATTGAGTGCATACGATGGCAACCAAAACTTCGCCTTGTCAGCATTACCTGGTTAGTCGTGACCAGGTGGGAAACAAGATTTGCACCGTACCAAGAGCATTAACCCAGCAGTCCATACAACTAGCAGAAGACAGCCAGAAGTACGAGACCGAGAATGACTTAACATCGTGCCCTAAGTTCCTTACCGCAGTGAAGTTCGAGCACTGGAGAGCATGAGGAATGCGGGAGCGGCTTGGGAATGGAAAGCGAGACCAGATCCAACATGTCTAATTTATTGAACTAGAATATGCGACCACACTTTAGTGCTGGGCTTGTCGGAAGTGTCTAGAGACAAGTCCTTTGTTCGTTTAGCAGATGCAACCGGAATGCCGACAAAAAACAGTCTGGTGCCGCTAAGCGTTTTCTACAGCGGCTGGGCTCAAACAAAGGAATCAACAGCCGATTAACGTGTTTTAAACAAAGAGCGCCAATTTCTAAGGTGCCGGAGTAGGCCAGAAGTGGCCCTATAAATCTGGATATCTTGTAGCGTAGGGACCTTTATAAGACATTTACCGAATTCGGTCTGTACCTTTCCTTACTTGTTGCCCAACGTCATCTTAGGCCTCTGGCGGCTGGCTTTCTTTACCAGGCTTTGTGCACGACCTCAGACATTTTCATTTCACTTAGTTAACTAATTTTCTCACCCGTTGCTTTGTGATAAAGCTACGCGTATATAGCAGCCTGGCGACCTCTGAAGCAGCTTGAGATGGCAGATGACCAGCGAAATCATTACTTGGAGACTTACAATAATCCAGGTACAGTAGTCTTGCGTCACTTGAACCGAGTTCTCGAGCTAAGTAGAGAGCTGTACGGTCGCGTCTGAGATTTGACCGTTCTTGCTTGTCAAACTGGGAATACTGAGGTAGTTAGAGCCAATTCGATTACATTGTTACCTTATTCGCTAGCAACAATATAATCTTCCGATCTATTGTTTACTGCAGCATTTTCTTCCTTTTTTTTTTTT
>FTLB01043919.1_pt1 | contig 16586 bp, 9 predicted proteins | sample 1658291 | NCBI WGS metagenome assembly FTLB01 (sample SAMEA3914812, study PRJEB12502) | metagenome | biome: forest; material: soil | place: Canada | collected 2011-07-07 | depth 0.1 m
GGGCGTAGCTTTGTGTCAGTGGGCAATAGCCGCTCTCCTTGGACCACCCAAGAGAGACACCCGTTGCGAGTTGTGGGTATGTCTGCGGCCTGTGTCGGACAAGTGCACCACCGAGAGCCGACGGTAGCATGCGGTACAAACTGGGCAGGAAATTGGTTCGGAGACTCATTCAGAAGATACTTTTGCTGCCCAGTTTCTACGAATATTGCTTGTAAAACTCGGGACCCGATCGATGCTTACAGCGCGCATCAACTTAGACGAGTTAGCCAAAGAGATAATATTCCTGTATGCGGTCGCCAACAAGGTGGACAGTGGAGTTAACTCGTAGCAGCTTCATACCTCAGCCCAGCATCCGTCCAGAAAAGCCCACTCACCTACTCTGTACCCAAGGATCTGGGAAGCGGGTACAGATTTCTCTCCGTGATAAGAGCAGTCTATCGTCCCTATGCTCCATACTGCTGATCACTAACTAATTTCCCCATCTGTGAAGATCATATTACAGCCCTTCACCTCAGTCCTGTGTGCGAGTCTGCCGCGGTGCTCTCTCACATCAGAGTACCGCGGGGGCGAAACCCCCAGGACCTTGGGTAGAGACGACCGGGGTAGACGTCGAAATAAGCTCGCAACTTAGCCTCAGCGACCTTATGAAGGCCATGTCAGGTTCAGATGTATTTAACCGGCGCGGAAACCTCACTGGGTGGCCAGAAGCTCGAACGAGATTGCGAGCCTCTACGTTACGTCCCCACCATGTCGGTTCGAGGGCTAGGACCGTGATTGCCAGGCTGGGAGGGTCGGAGTTTCTGCCATACTCCTGCGTATAGACGGGACCTTGAGATCTGGCAGACTGTTGACTCGGTTTGGGTGACCTGGGCACCGACGACCGTTGCATTCGCTGTCCCAGAAATCAGGTCAACTAGAATGTGCGTTTCGGTGTTTCGAAACAGGCCACCCGAGATGAGATGAAGGTGTAGTCTCACAGACGACGTGATACAATGGTGTAACGAGATAAATCTTGAGCAATGTTTCTTCAGGAGATAAGGATGAGGCGCTGCTATTATATGACTGGCAAATCCCAAGGGGTATGATGCCTTGCGGTTACCCAAGCGGCCATGGGATGATCAAGATGGAAACCAGAGAATAGTTACGGGCATATCGCAGAGCGGATACTGCTCATGCCCTGGCAGTGTCGAATGATAGAATGTTCAATGGGTTGTCAGGTCCATCAATGGCTGTCCCTGCCCACTCTATGCCAAGTGCAGTACAAAGAGTGATGAGCATCATATTTATCTCGCACTGGCATTTTTGCGTGTCTGGAAATCTCTAGCGTCATATTCGTGCCTCTTCCATATAACTTTATATGCTGCTGAATCTTGAAAGCCGTCTTGAGAGGTGCCTTGCCCACGTTGTTCAGAAAGTTGAGATTCTCACTCATGAAATCCAGGTACCTATGAGGCGCGGGTACCGAGATACATATCTATATATCATCCTCTGTTTCGTGTCTCTCAAAAGGCTCAAGATAGCGCGTCCACCTTGAACAGCTTGGGCAACCTTGCAGTCCCAGCTTCGCGTTGAGCTAAGTTCAAGGCTTGACTGGGCTGTAAGATGGACTTTGTGTGCCCTGGAGATGAGCTCTTCTCAGACTACAAGTGGTAGGCTCAGCAAGCGATCTTCAAAGGTACCCTTCTTGCCTACTCGCTCAGAGACGGTAGCTAGAGTATCGATGTATTGTTGAACATCCTGGGCTGCGTGTATAACACATCAAGATCGTCAGTCCCATCGTCAGCTTGGGCTTTTGTGTTGTCCGAGCGAGTCTACCAAGAGTTCCAGCCCGCTGGCTCGGCGTTCAACGCAAGAATCTCTCATCGCACCTGCAGTGGTTCATATTGACCTGGAGCTTTGTTGACTCTCTAGGGAACAGAGCACATCGTCCGAACCATCTTTCTGGCATTCTACGTCTCTCACTCTATTGTCGTCGGAAGCTGAGGTTGAGCTATAACGAGAACAATGAATCGCATACAGGGCGGGGCGGGAATGTCGAGGAGCCAAGCATTCCTATTCTACTATGAGATTAGACTGGACCGGCCCGTACCGAACATACGAGGGTGTCTTCATTCTTTGACGTGTGAATAAGAAGGAACTCGTTTGATGCCCATTTACCGCGGTCAGGGGTCAACTGCAAAAGCTAGTAGTGTTGGATTCTATGGAAAGGTCATGTCCCTAACGAGCAGTATCTGACATTAATACTACACATACATGGTGGAGAGTCTAAGAAAAGAGATATGTACAATATGGCGTATCCTCCTTCCGCGGCAGTGGTGGTGGGTGTATTAGGTGGTTATTGGTCGCGCTGCCGCTCAAAACTAAAATTCCAGACTTCAGTCCTGCCGTCTCCGTGGGCCGGGTCCTGGGCGCCCACGTGCTGGAAAACGCTGGGATCCAGAGCCCACTTGGACAGGCCCTGCGACGCGGCGTGTCCCTCCACCATCTGGTCTCCGTTGTAATCGTAGGGGGGGTCTCGCAGGATCCCTTGCAGGGCGCGGACATGGCGCTGCGGGAAGACCAGACCTTGCGCGCAGCAGCCGTACCGCGGCATCTCGCGCACGCCGTGGGCGACCTTGGTCATCGGGTTCAACCGGTTGATCGAGATGCGTCCGGCGAAGAAGAAGAGGGCGATCAGGGACGGCAGCCAGACCCCCAGCACGAGCACGACCAGGGACCTCGAGGACTGGGTGGACCTCGAAGACGGCGGCGGCCCGCTCGCGGGCTTGGCCTTGGTATAGGGGATCCGGCATCGCATCCGCGAGGCCCAGATGACGAAGATGACGACCACGTAGACGAGGATGATGTTCCGCGAATAGGTGAACCACTCCTCGCTGTTCCAGCCCATGTACGTCTCCGAGTAGAACATGCGCAGGTACATCCAATCCCTCTCGTTCCTCTCCGTCTGCTTCTCGACGTGTGCCAGGCCCTTCTTGAGCCGGGTGAACCAGTCGCGCGAAGCAACGATATCATCCTCCACTAACGCAAAGTATTTCGACTCCTGCCGGCGGCACGCCGCGGCGAGTGCCGAGTGGTCGAGACGCATGTTCTCGATCGGATCACTGGAGCGTCCGAGGCCGGTCAGGTCATAGGGGATCGTGCGGTACAGGTCGGTGCTGACGGTAGGCACTTGGTTGTACACCAGGATCTCGTCGGCGATGTCCTCCAGCCATGGCTTCCGGTACGCGAAATTGGATCGGGGCGAGGCATCCGCTAGTAGGACGACGATGTGGATCGACTGTCGCTCCTTAATCGTGAGCGAGTCGGTAAGGGTCGCGAGGGTATACGGCAGGAAGGGGTTGGTGCGGTTGGCACTGGGAATGCCGATGCACAGGAACTTGTTACGGGCGCCTCCGGGAGGGGGCTTCTGCGTGGTGTTCCGGAGGTAGTGCTCGGCTTCGGCGGCTCGAAGGAGGGAGAATCGCGGCTGGTGTGCCTTGCTGGCATTGTAGAAGATGGACGAGGGATCGTCGTACGAGTTGAAGTAGCAGAAGAAGAGGATGACGAACCAGAACACCCAGAAGACGGCGTTCAAGCGAGTCAAATTCATTGCTGCTGCTGCTGCTGCTGCTGGTAGCGTTCGCCTATAGGAGCCACCTCATCTGCGTCGGTTTCTTCGGTTTCGTCGGGACGCGCTGCCGACCAGACAGAGAGGGAGAGAGAGGAGAGAGAGAAAAGGAGAGAACGAGAGGATGCGTTGTCGAGACACAAGGGGTGGACGCGCGAGAAATGGTCTTTTTTCGCTCGAGACCCGAGGACGGACGCGTCGGCGAGGAGGGGAGGGAGAATTGAAAGGAGACGAGAATGTCGTATCACAAGTTTGTCCCCATAATGTGTTCGAGCCGGAGCTGAGACGAGACGGTCGGGCTTGCTGACGCTGCAGGAGGAAGAAACGAGAGAGAGTCCACTGTAATTTAGAGGGTAAAGTGCGAGAAAAGTAGGGATGCTTCTTTGGGATTTCAGCCAAAGCTCAGGGCCGCAAGCGCTACGATTGCCCCCACCAAACTCGCCCGTGCGCAGCTCGTACCGCTCAATTGTGAAGAATAATCGAAAAGCCTCGCCCCTGGACGAGCTGTACTACTCCTGGCACCAACAAAATCCCACGGCCTTTAGTGCGAATTTCAACTCAAAAAGGGACGCTAGAGGCTCCGTCACGTTCCGTTTTTGGGATGGTGATAATTTTTTTCCCCTCCGACGGGCGAGAACAATTTAGCAGTCAGGGTTCTAGCCTATACGGGCATACCTCTGTACTCGATGCCACTTTGGACTGCCCAAGTTGCGCTGAATCGCTCTCTCTAATTGGTCTAATCTCTCTCTTGTGGGCATAGATTAACGTTAATCGTTCCAGGACTGGATCTTTCCATTTTTTTATGGGTGACACTACCCTGAATACGAAGCGAAGATGATCCGTTACCCGATGACTGAATGCGGTTATTCAGGGGTATGTCACGTGAGAGGATAGGTCACGTGAAAATCCTGTCCTCGGGAATTTCGCCTCTGCTCAATCGTTGATCAGTCAATTTACCTCTGCCGTACTTCGTAACTCAAGACAAGATAGAAGATATAATTTCGATGATGATTGGCGATACTGATCTCGACCAAGTCCTGTGTGCGCCGTGGCCCGTTTGGTCTCTTCTTTTGACACTCGAATGCCGGGGTTTCTTCCAATGTTTGAACCTGGCGGTAAAGTGGCTGCAAGCGGAGGACCTCCAGAGTCGATCGATGTAAACAGAGCTTATCCGAGACCCCCTTTCTCCGTGCGCCGAGTCTTATCACTTACATAATAATGGACTGAAGTACCAATTTACAAAGATGCAGCATTTGGTCGATGGTCACAATTATGCACGCATTCCTGAAACACTCACTCTACAGTGAATCTTGTTCATTTTTTGTTATATGTCTTTCCCGTGCCTCTTCGGCCCTGCCTTGATTGAGGTACCTACCAAGTTGCGATATATATACTGGCAACAAACCTCGGGAGACAACGGCACGATCATGGTTCTGGAGAAAAACTACCTCCGCCAGAGTACAAGCAATCCTAGAGCTGCTCTCAATGCAGTTTAGACCTTCGAGTTTCGTCATATCTTCTAACGACTCTGTTCTATTTTTTCCCCAATGGGTAAGGGAAGAAATTGGACAATGACTGCTCAAGCTGCTTTTCGTGTAATCCGGAGGTTCCTGCATTCCGTCGCCGTGGAGCCATTGGCAGATTCTGACCCAATGCGGCCGATTTTTGTTTATTCCTGTTCAGGGGAGGCTAGGTAAGGCCAGGAGCATCCTGTTATTGTATTTATACCACGGTGACAGGCTCATTCGCAATATTTTGGAGATTCAGATTCTCTCTACCACCTCTTTGCTCTCTATCTATCCCTAGCTTAGGTCCTCACGAGCTGTGTAAGGTCCCTCGGCCACCCATTAACATGTATATATCTCTACCCTTACCAGGGCCTCTTCTGCCTTCCCCTACCTGGCCAGGCTTCAACCCTCTTTTAGTATACGAGTCTTCCGCTGGTCATACCACGTAGATGACCACCGTGCGTTAGCGGCCTCCCACCACCGCGGTACCGCACACGGCCCCGGACTTTGACAGAGCCTTGTACAGAGCTGTTAGGTGGTTTTGGTGGCTCTGCATCGATATCACAATGCCTTTTACGCTTCCCGAGCTTGACTCTCTCGGAACTTTGTGGAGCTTATTGGGGACAGGACACATAAAATTGCTTTCTGAGGACATATTTTCCCGTGACGAACAGGTAATCTCACTGGCCAAACTGAGCAAGCTACCTAAGAAACCAACCCTCACATATACCCGTCCCAGCCCTTCCTCGCTCAACATTGCATGCGGCTCTATTGACAGTTTCCCACCGACTAACCTCCGCGGATGGCATACTTTGCCGAGCGGGCAGACTCGAAGTTTTAGTCGAAGCCAACCGGGTTGGGGCATATAGCATTGACGATACCACCCTGCAGTCCCGATATTAGCACCAGCACTTGGTGTAGGTAAAAGGACTTACGTACCACTGGATCCACGAAACAACATTTGGGCTTTTTGTTCCCGCATAAAGCCTTGAACTCGGCCGGGCTCCTGGGATTTCTTGCGGCTGTCGCAGCCGTCAGTTCCTTTTTCAGAGGCAGAGTCACGCTTATTAGATATGTACTTACGAGGGGTGCAGCCGAGGGAAGCAGCTCCGATGATATCGAAGCTGCAGCACGTAGCACTGGTACCAAAGAAACCTGCACTGCTGCAAGGTGAATACGGCTCAGAGTACGCATCCTGTGCGGCAGCCATGGCATCGGCCATCGCGGGGGCTTCAGGTGCGACCGGTGAGGCAAGCGCCCCAATGGCTAGGAAGAGCATACCGGCGATGAACTTCATTGCGAGTTTGTTGGAGCTAGCAACCTGGGGGTGGCTAATAATGATAGAGATCTGGAAAAATAAGGCGTGGGGATCTGTTAAGGGAGGATGCTGATGCGCGGACAAGTCGCTTTACGATCTTGCGGACGCTCGTATCTTATACCTCTCTTCTACTTCGTCGAACCTCCGCTTTTCAGAGCAGGGCATGGCAAATGGTATGCGACGATGCGTGTCTCTTGCCGTGGCTCATTACGTTCCATTCCATGGACTGAGCTAGGTCTGACGCAGTACGACTCTTGGAAAGATTCTGTGCCTAAGTATCTAGAATGAATCATGATGACGGTGGGTTGGTATGCGCTGTACCGCTCCGCCTTAGCTTGGCGTCGTCCGTTCTTGTCAAGAGAAGAGAGTGGTATGGCACAGGTTTATCGTACTCCGTCTTTCAACTCTCCTAACGGAAAATCTAGCGCGGCATACAAAGGTTATATAGGTAAGTAACAGCAGAGGGGCATGTATACACCCCTTGTTAGCGGAATATGCCAGTCATGAGTTTGTATGGTTTATGCAGAATTGTGCAAGTACCTGGCTGGCCCCGTGCAAAATATGTGTGATTTTTGCCCCTCTGCCATTACTTTCGCTCGTAACTCTGTAAGTGTTCGATGTTAGCACAACATTCCACAAAGATGCTTAATTTTGCCAAAAATAGATCGGGGGTTCTAGATTCCGATTGTGATTTTCCACGGACCCGTGACCCTGGAGCTGTTATATGAGTGCATGCCAGAGAAACGCGTTGCTATAGGCCCGGTCGTCAAACGTGGTTCCAGCTGCATGCAAGAAGGTACAATGCTGGGAGTGCTTAGCATCCTCAAATGTCTCCTCTCTCTTCAGAAACCACAGATCAACTTGCTTCTACCTTGGATCTTTGGATTGGTCCGATTTGAACGCCCTGTCACTGATCCAATATACCATCGCTTCTCGCATGGCCAGGTAGAAGTGAAGAGACGATAGTACTTCTACGGAAGGCGGCAGAAAAGTTTTCAGTTTTGAGTACTCTACGATACTGCGAAGCAAGCTCAACAATCGCACGGCATCCCACATGCCGTCGTCAAGTCATGTGCCCGACTCGTAGAGGCTAGTCAAGACGCTGTGGGGTGACTTTAAAAGGAGCTTGTCTCTTGCTACATGAAGCCTGCAAAACAAGTCCAGAGTTTCATGAACGCTAGGCAGTTGTAGGCACTGATGCTGGAGACACACAGACAGGTCACAGATCACCCAGGACTAAACAGGTCTTCATACAAAGCTACCATTCGCTATTGGAGATGAATCTTACCCTATCATCAGTGCCGTTTGACTTGAACTTGCCGTTATATGATTGAGGGCTAGGCTTCTATGCATCGGCTGCTTCCTAGATGATTAACATGCCAAGCTGGGCCGTTCTTCATTTAGCGTTGAGGCTAGGATAAGATTCGAGCGGAATGCCCTAGCAATATAGCCTGCGGGAGCTATCACTGCTATCACTAACTACATTCCCTTTAAATGAACTACATATCTTCTTGGTAACTCACTCATGAATCATCCAACGTATGAGCCCTTACTATGTTGTATTGAACTCTCTTGAGCTCTCCGGGGCAACGATCCAAGTTGTTATCTCCAGGTAGGTTGCATCGTACTTTTTTCTTGATTATCTTAAAAGGCGGGATCCTAACTTGATTCATCAATGGACTGCGAGTTGTATTAGGCCTGCCGACAGCTAAATCTCTGTAACCATCTGCCATAACAGGTAATACGCCGTATTCGGCACTGTAATTGTTCCCCGACTCGACCCATCTGCGTTGTGGAGACGTTTCTGCCCAAGAGTAAGCTGTTGGACCCCTCTCCTGCTATGCGCAGTATATCTTCAACCCCGATTGGTCCGCCTTGTCATATCAAAGTGCTTGGTCCGGGGCGGCGAGTTTTGTTCCGTTCGACGTACGTAGGGCTATCGAACGAGGATAAGCTTAATAAAAGCTCTGACGTGAGCTTAGGGTTAGGCGCGTAACTGACCACAAGTCGGTGATTCGTTCTACCAACTAATGGTCGCGCGCTTGGTTGCTCTAATCTCACGCGGAACATGTTGTTTTCGGCATTCTAAAGTCTTGACTCTTGACTTTCGGGTTCCGTACTGGCTTAACAATACGACCGCAGCACTTGCGGTCAACGACCGGGATGGCTACCGCTTCTGGTTGGCACGAATGTGCTGTGGTACCAACGCCTCCTTAGCGACCTCAAGTGAAGAATTAGTGCTTACCAGATTCTCGGTACCTATCCCGAGATCGAAATTACCGCCCGAGAGCTGGGGCGCGATGTAACGATGGTACAACTTTGGAGACTGCCTTACGTTCGAGGCATCCCGGGTATAGCCTTTTTACAATTAACAGTTATCCCGGGTGAAACCCATAGGGTTCGTCGTCGTCCTTTCTTGGACGATATTAATAGATGACTAACTAAACAAGCGCCGGAATAGGAGCCGCCTCAACGCAAAGTATCTGTACTTCCAGGTCCCCGTCTACCCGCTGGAACTAAGCATCTTACCTCAGGCGACCACGTGTTATTGAGCACACTCCGGCGATATGCTGACACGCACTCTTTCCAGCTGAGTAGCATTTTGAAGTCTAGAATGAAGAAAACCACGCGGTACCATTTTCAGAGATATCGTACTGGAGAAAGGTAACGACTTCGGGAATAGCTCGGGATACCGCCGCCGTTGCCAACTGGTGCCGCATTGCCGTCGTGGTGGTCAGTCCCTTACGTTGGAATACGATGGCAGCAAAAAAAAAAAAAAAAAAAAATAAGAGGCAATATATGCGTGGCCCAGCTGCAGGACCGGGTCTAGGCCGGTCGAGATGAGGCTCTGTAAGCCGCAATCCCGGATTTCGATGTCACATCGGATGATGCCATGCTGCACGTTCCAAACTCAGGTAAGACGTCAAGGCTATAATTGCATGAGATAAGAGTCTAGATTCATTCGGATCAGTAATTTTTTACAGCATGATATGACCAAAGTAGCAAAATGATCACAGTTTCTTCCCAGGACTGGTTCTGTCCCTGACAAAATCCGCCATCACGAGCGGGCTTACATTGGTCGGTGTCGGCGCTGATGGGCTGAAAAAAAGCTACTATTTCCGCGGGTGAAACGTCTGCATGAGGCTTGTAAGCGCGGAATTGTGATAGTGTATCTAGCATACCTCTAGGACAGGATAGGAGTAGCTTTTACGCCTTCTCTAAGTATTCTTCTCCTCAATCGCTCTAATTCAGGCTCCATAGTGACCTACACTCTATCTTATCTAAGTCTCGTCTCCTCAGCTCCATCGTTACTAGTGCCGGTCAACGGCGTGGGGTGATGGTGCGGTGTCACGGCCCTACGGAGGAATCACATGAAATTCTCTACACATCGTATCAGCCTACTAGGAGGATTTCTAGTAAACAAACCCCTGGTCTGCCTTTTTTGTCTAAGCGGAGCTGGGCTAAATGCCATTTAGTCCACAGGGCTGGGTATAGGCCGTATATTGAACTCCGCTCGGCGGGAGATCTACTCCGTACGGGAGACCCTCAGTTGTAACTAGACGTAAGTTCCGCGTCCATTACCGTCGAGAAGATGACATGTGCGTGAAACCTCTTGTGATACAAACATTGTTTGTTATGCAACTCAGACGATAATCTCGGCCGCACCCGTAATACGCAGTTCGGCGGCCATGCAGCGTAGCGGTGAACACCCCTTTCCATGCCTGGACCCCCCCCTCGGCTGGCTTTGATTCGTGAACAGACCTTCCGCACTCAGGATGGCTCACCTACGCCCGCTCAAATCCACCGGCGTTAGGTGGTGCACACTTATCGTATCGATGGGAGTTAACCGTGATTTCGTGCACGCTATGTCTGATGTAGATAAATAGGCGGCGGGAGGTCCCAGCCGCATAACAAGTTCCCGTTTAACTAGTCAGATGACCGAGATCTACAGTCGAGGCCATAGTCCTAGCCATCACGGAAGTATCTTTCAGACTATTCTTTACGTTCAGATTGCAGAATAATCACCATGATTGTCATCTCCGTCGTCGTCGGGGGTATAATCCTGTCGCAGTTGGCCATGTCAGCGTACTATCTTTGGCTGTCACCGTTGGCTGGCATCCCGGGACCAAAGATAGCGGCTATGACGATATTGTACGAATTCTACTATGAGGCTATATCCCTCGGGAAATACACTCGGCATATCGAAAAGATGCACGAGCGCTGGGGTGCGGCCATTGATCCCATGATATAATTGGATGGCGATGCTGATAGCTTGGTGTAGGTCCCATTGTGCGCATTAGCCCCCACGAGGTTCACATCAAAGACCCGGATTTCTGCGTGGACGCTTTCTCGTCTGTCAAGAAGCTCGACAAGTACGGCTGGTGGTATAGAGTCTTTGGGGGACCTGGCTCCACCATCAGCACCGAGAAGCACGGAGTGCACAGAATTCGGCGGTCGGCGATCCAGAATCTATTGTCCCAGCGATCAGTGAGAGCCTTCTCGCCTGATATTGCATCGAAGCTCCACGACGTGGATGGTATCATTGGCGAGCACGTGCGAAGAGACGACCCGGTAAACCTATCCAGCGTGTTTCGATGCTTGGCTGCCGATGTTGTATCTACCTACGTGCTTCCGAAGCCATTGAACCTGCTACAGTCCGACGATCTGGGCGATAAGTTTCAGGCTGGCCTGCGGTTCTTCTTCGAGATGGCCACCGTCAGTCGATACACGGGATTCCTAGAGCCTGTTATCGGGTTATTACCTTCGGCTCTGCTCCATATGTTCTTGACTAGCCCTGGGAAGACACTACTAGGCCTTGTCCGGGTAAGTTGCCACACGGCTTGAAAATGAGACAACGTTGGTCTAACCTTCTTCCAATCCCAGCATCTAGAGAGTAGCGTCAGTGAAGTAATGGATCTTGAGAAGAGCAAACCTGATGGTGGGCGGGAGTGTCTCATGCAACAGCTCTACGGCAACAGCAATCTCAGTGAGTGCGACAAGGACTGGGATCGGATGGTGCAGGAAGCCGAGCAGTTCATCGTAGCCGGCAGCGAAACAACCGGGCACACTCTCTCAGTGACTATGTTCCACATCACGCAAGACACAGAAGTTCAGACGAGATTACGGCAGGAGTTGGTTGATGCCAAAATCTCCTTTGACACCAGCCCGGACATCGCAGAGCTCCAAAATCTGCCCTATTTGGTTTGTCTCCCCCTCTCTACAGTAGATGCGTTCAACCCCACCGTAATATTTTACTTCTTCAGTATTTCCCTTGAGTCTCTAGAAACTAACTTCAACCATGCTAGTCTGCCGTTGTCACCGAGGGCTTAAGAATGGCTCATGGGGTGGGATCAAGACTCCCAAGAATAAATTCTTCCAGTGATCTGCAGTATATGCAATGGCGGATACCTGCAGGGGTGCGTTCCAAAGTCTTAAATTCTGCAATAGCCAATTGTGATACTGACGGCAGAACTCTAGACACCAGTCAGCTTTACGTCTCGACTTCATCACGAAGACCCGCGTCTTTTCCCCGAACCACGGTCCTTCCGCCCAGAACGCTGGTTGCAGCCGCATAGCAAATCGCTCAAGAAATACCTCAGTCCATTTGGTCATGGATCAAGGATATGCTCCGGCATGCAGTACGTATAGTTCATTAATTCCTCTTCCCTCTAGCATAACAACATCCTCTAACTGCTTTTCAGCCTTGCACTTTGTGAGATGTACATGACACTCGCCTACCTAGTCCTTCGCTACAATATTACGAGCTACGAGACTGTAGAAGACGACATTATCTCGGTGAACGATCTGGGTGCACCCTTTCCGAAGAGCAGTTCTAAGGGGCTTCAAGTAAAGCTGAGCCCCATCGCAGCAGAATAGCAAAGGAGAGGCGTAAAATTATTTGTATATAGAAAGATTAGAAACATTCCCAAGTTTAGTGTATTACCCAAGCTTAGTTTATTACATTTTTGAATCGACTTTGATCCAAATCCCAGACCCCTCAGACTTGATCACTTCCTTGACACCGTCTCCCGTCTGCTCGTGCTGTACCGCCAGGGCTTTCATCCAATACTTTCGGCCGTTGGTCTCCACGCACCAACCTTTGACGATCAAGACACCGGGGACGCAAACTGGGCGCTTGAAAGCTACCTCCAACTTGCTGGTAAATAGGGTCATCCGCGTATTGTCGACCGTGGCTGGTTCGGTTGGAAAATGGCTGAGGAGTGTGTGAGACATGGCTTCGTCCAATATCGTGGACACCACGCCGCCATGGGCCGTAGAGGGATGGGAACAGACTCCCGGGCGTGACAGCTCGAGGATCATGATCGTATCCGGGGGCTGGAGAGCCACCTCGCCAGCGTTCCTTGCGCTGCCGCTTGTCCCCTGATATCTCTCAGATAGTGGTGTCGGAGCTTTCAGCCTCAACATCACGCAGTGGGGAATGGTTGACTCGTTCCCCAGGGTGTTGGCAAAAAAGCCATCTTCGCCGCCAGGCTTTTGGATTCGAGCCCATACGGGAACAGTCTCATAGTTGGTTAAATCGAGTATGGGAGCAAGAGTTGGGAACTGAGAAAAGTATTCCATGGTTTCGGTAGACATTGTGAAATGGACTTGGACGTGTGAGGGCAAAAGCAAAAAAAAAAAAATGCTCCTGTCTTTTTGGGTGATCTAGCAGTATAACGAACAATATTCCAGGCTGCTTCCGGGAGTGGTTGGGGAGATTGGGGAGCAACGATGCCGTATCATCTAGCGCATTGCCAGGTCACGAAGCCTTCCACCCAACTAATTCTTAAAGGCCTAGGCGAGGCAGGTATTGCTCAAGACTACCTAGGTACCTACCTAAACTGGCTCAGCTTTACGGGCACTTGAACTTAAAGCTAGTTGTGCTCCGTAACAAGTAGGGCTATGCTGACGAGGTCTGACCCGAAGCCGAGGCGCTGCGACTCTGCAATAAAATGTGTTATCTGATTGGTTTCATCCGGAGTCAAGACCCGAGAAAGTCAGCCGCAACGAATGTAATGAGAGACTCGGGAACTTACAAGCCGGAGCAGACAGCCCTGAGAGGAGATGCGCCGGCCGGAAAAGCATGCCGATTGTGAGTGGGTAGTGGAGTGCGGAAAGCGCTGTCAGCATCTCTAGCGCTTAGTTCCACCACGAGGCCCTGTAACTATACTTGGAAAATTTAGTCACGTACTGCAGACATAAGTACCTGGACTAAGAATGTGGACTGAAGAGGGGATGAAAAATAGCGGCCCGCGACCCTGAACGGTAGATACTACGCTCCCGAATTAAGAAACATATTGTAGCGGCCAAGGGGCGGGAGCCTTCAAATCTCAAGGTTCCCCAAACCGCGAACTTGGAGTGACGTCTAAGAGACTAGCAGATCCATCATAGAGACACCTTGCCCAAGACATAGTGTATTTGTTCAAGATGGCAAGCAATTCGATAACTATTGAGTATCGAGGGCGTATCGCTATTATTACACTCAACCAGCCCGATAAACTTAACTCGTTAACTCAAGATGGCTTCTACTTGCTTGGGGAACGTCTCAGGGAGGTGGCAAAGCGCGACGAAGTCACTATAACTGTGCTCACAGGAACAGGACGGTTCTTTTCCGCGTAAGTGAAATCCCTCTACATATACTCCTGTGTTATTATACTCTGAGTCTCTGACCATCTTGGATAGCGGAGCCGATGCATCTGGCCTAGGAGACGCTATGGCGGCCCCAGGACGTTTAGATATCCTCAAGGAATCTTTTCTGAACAACATTGATCTAACCCGAACCTTTTACGCCCATCCCAAGGTTCTCGTGGTGGCGCTCAACGGTCCCGTTGTGGGCCTACCGGCAGCGTTAGTTGGCTTCGCCGACTTCGTCTACGCGCTGCCCCATGCCTTCCTGCTAATTCCCTTTGCATCTCTGGGACTAGCAGTAGAGGGTGGTGCAGCACATGCGCTCAGGGAGAGGTTGGGTGTCTCTAAAGCAAAAGAAGCTCTGCTCATGAGCAAGCGTATCGCTAGTGACAAATTACTGGCTTGTGGTTTTGTCAACAAGATACTCCGTCCAGCACAGTCGAACGATGGGGCCGGAGAGGCTACTGGGGGTAGCTTTCTAGATGACGTCCTGAAGGAGGTTGAAAAGGACCTTGGTAGCCATCTTAGCGACGCTAGCCTCCTGGATATGAAGGAGCAGATCTCTCGAGACGACCGAAATAAGCTGGATAGGACGGCGGTCGGGGAGGCGTATACTGCGGTGGACAGAATCCTTGCTGGAGTGCCCAGGGAGCAGATGAAGAAGCTGGCAAAAACGAGAAAGTCCAAGTTATGATTTGAAGCGCAGTCTAGGTTGCTTCATCAGCTGGCACTTGGAAATACAAAGTAATTCTGTAGACTCTCATAGAACAATTATTCGAAAACAAGGCAGTTTTGTAAGATATTTTTCTCTGTAGTAGAAGTCCTATGAATAGTAGTGCAGCGTGCAGCGTAGGAGGTAAGTTCAATTTCTCAGGATGTCTCTTCATACCAAGGGAAGAAGTCTTTCGGGCTATACTAAAGAAAGACCGTTATGATGCTCTCGCAACAGCATCGCTTCAAACCATAAACTCGTTGGATCAGCAAGCTACAGGTTCCCTAATTGTAAGTCAGCTGCCTCTATCGTGGCAGCTACGGGATTTCTGTCTACCCCTTTTCTCCTTCTATCGTTGTCAAACTAGGACACTGTTCTCATACCGCCACCAGTTCAGTAATCCGATAAGCTTGCCATTCTTACGTGGACCATTGTTGCGTGTATGGCGCCATTTCTCGTCAGCTCCACGGTCTTTATAGAGCTCTAGACCGGCCCTCCAAAGCGAGATAAGCATACAAGCGTATCTTAGCTCGTTCAAATTTATACATAGAAGGGCGTCTTACTGCTGTAAAGGCGCCGCTTACTGGCAGAGAGGTCGACACATGCAATCCAAATCGATTGCCTGCCCAAGTCAGGTTAGCAAACTAATTACTCCGTGTAAGACAAATCTAGAGCCGATTTGGTTGACCCCACCGACTGCTTACAACAGTAGGGCTGCTGCGACGATGACATGTGAGTAGGGATTTATGAGGCTCAGTACAAGGGGGAGGAGAAATGTACCCGTACATCCTCAACCCCCCCTGGAGATGCGAATTATACTCAATAGACCGTTGGGGTCGGTTGGCCCCTGTCTGCCGCGAATTTATCTACGATGCGGAGCCACCTTTAGGTCAAACCCCGATCATTTTCTCTAGTGGGGGATAACGACGGAGCTCTAGCTCCATTCAAACCTCGGCTCCGGCCTAGATTCCACTCGGGACACCAGGCCTTAATCAAGACTCGGTGGCCTTCGTCAATTTTCACGTCAAGATCGTCCAGCTACTCCGTACAGACGCATGCCAGAGGCCCTAGCCAAATCCAGCCTGATAAGTGTCTATTCTTGTGTGTTTAGTTATCATTACTTTTTAACTCTCCTTTTGGCTTCCAAACTCTGCGAACAACTCTGGCGAGTCCCAGCAAGAAAAAAAAAATGTTGCAGTGGCTCACGGGGTATTCTGAAGCCGCGTTTCACGCGTCTGAATCTTCGGTCGAATTGACCCAGAAGACAGGAGAGTCCACGACGTGGGCTGGTGTTTGCAAGTTCGCCATTCCACCCAGCTATACGTGCCCAGTCCTACAGAATGGCCATGTCCAGACCGTACGAATCATACTAGACCGCCCCAAGCTGCCCATATATTACAAAAGATGGATGTTCCAGCAGAAGGACAAACACTTCTCTGGGCGGTTTGCCGTCGATTTTGTGGCAGAGCCGGGAAAGGAATTTGACGGGTGTCCCCCCACACAGACGATCGACCTGACTGAAGATGAGTTCAGCGAGCTCGGCTCGTTGGATGCCAAGCCCATGCTTGTAGTTCTCCACGGCATGAACGGCGGATCCCACGAGTCGTATCTCCGCCGCACAATCATGCCTTTTGTATGCGATGGAGGAGGCTGGGAGGCGTGCATCGTCAACTCGAGGGGCTGTGCGGGCTCGCAGCTGGAGGGCGGGCTGCTGTACAACGCAAGGTCTACGTGGGACTATCGACAAACAGTCAACTGGCTGAGGGATAACTTTCCAAATAGGCCACTATTTGGACTTGGATTCTCGATGGG
>FTLB01734302.1_pt1 | contig 16546 bp, 19 predicted proteins | sample 1658291 | NCBI WGS metagenome assembly FTLB01 (sample SAMEA3914812, study PRJEB12502) | metagenome | biome: forest; material: soil | place: Canada | collected 2011-07-07 | depth 0.1 m
GGTACAGCGGAGGGCGCCAAGGTGACGTGACTGCGTCCTCTCGGATGGTGAGAAGAGAACGAGGCTATGCCACCCGAGCAGAAGGGCCAATCCTTCGGTGTCAATAAAACCCCGCACAGCTGAAGGCAAGCAGATCGCATTCGTACCCGCCGCGCAGAACATGGTCCATCCCGATTCCGGGATAGCTGCAGCGCAGACACACGGATGGACGGGCGCTTGCTGCACGGGAAGAGGTGTGCGCTGGAGACTTGTTACACCGCCTGCTGACCGCGGCGGGAAGTTGGGGGTCGCGCGGGGGAGAGTACTGTACAGTACCGTACCTAGGGAATGATTTTCGGTGGGTTCTGGTGCATGATACTGTTGGTACATTTTTTTTTTACCCTTCCCTTTTCCCTCGATACCTTGGTTGACTTGTGGTTCTACCCAGATGTCCGAATTTTTGCTCCTCATACGATATGTGACAAACCCAGGAGGACCGTACTGCTCTCGTCGACCGATGTTGACTTATCATATTCGACGGCAGGAGACGGTGCAGTACATGGCGGTCTGTATCTAGGGTCAGAAAAGGGTCACTCACCGACGTTTTGCGTAGCTCTCTTGGCCGGCACATTTTGTCGCCCCTTCTCTTGCCCCCTCCGCTTCTCTTTTTTTTTCTCACTACACACACACTGACACCAGCACATGCACACAACGCGCATATACATACATACACTTGCACACTTCCGCACACTGGCGCAGGCGGGCCTGCACGCATACCAACCCACTCGGGAGAGCATGGCGTCTCATGATCTCTCCGTTTCCTTTTCTCGTCTCTTCCTTAGCTCGTGTGCGTATACATGCAAGGTGACCGTAGGTGTGCCTAGTTTAAGAGGATTTTGATATGTTGCAGGGAAGCCGGGACCGAACCCACGCCAAGTTGGCGCGACCCATACCGGGGCGGAGGGCGGAGGGCGGAAGGAGGGGGGGGGGCTAGAGAACAGATGAACGCTGCGAGGACCCTACGATAAGCCCTGCTGCAGCCTCGTTTCTTTTTTTGGTCCCAGTGCAGCGGACCGCGGCACTCGCCATGGCAATCGGTCAGACCAAAAGGTCTTGTCCTCCCCGCTACTGAACCCATGACGACGAGAAGCAGCAGGGGAGGAGCAAAGAAGAAGCGAGGAGGGGGGCGAGAAGGGTGGTAAGACGGAGGGCACGAAGCCACCATTCGCACGACCGTCTCGGTTCCGAGCTTGACCGCTTGTTGTTGTAGTAGTAGTAGTAGTCTGTAGTCGTTGGGGGAGGCGTAGAAACTGCGAGATACCGAGCCATTGGATGGCGACGTGAGACCCGAAACATCAAATTTTATTAAAACCGAAATACCAAACTCGCAAAAGTGCCCGTCTTGGAACCCTATGATGCTTGCTGGGCACCGCCAGGGAGAGAGTGTGCGGTCGGGTAGCAGCCCGGTGGGGTGGATTGAGGACAACTGCGTCGAAGAGACAGCGGGCACTAATGCTGGCAAGCTAGCTGTTTGGGGGTGGATGGAACGTCGGTGTGTGGCCCAGCAGGATACCCAACATATCTTTTCGCGCCTTTCTCTGCCGGTTCGCCTAGGTCTTTGAAGCAGACACAGCTGGATCACAGATGGTGATGCGGTGTGAGGCCCTCGCCTCTCTGTCGGTGGCGCGTCGAGCGATGATTGGGCGGTCCATTCTTGTTGAGCTAGTTTCTACGCCTCGTGGTCATGAGCCAGTGACACGGGAAGCCGGACGATGGGCGAGAAGAGACGACGCGCCGGCTTGGCAAAAGGAGAGAGAGGAAGTCTGCCGAGAACTTTGTACAATGTTGGTAGTGTTTAACGAGGCTTCGAACCCTTCTCGCACACACACAAAATCGATGCCGGCTCGGGGGCTATTTTAATCCGCGGCCATTGTCGAAGGCGTTCCTTCCCTCGTTGTGGTTGCTGTTACTTCGCACCTGCCGTACTCTGGGAATTTCGATAATCCCCGTTTTTCTTTTCTTTATCCTCTTCAATTTTTAAAAACAAACAAATAAATCAATAAATATCATCATCAAGACGCTGGGATAGAGAACGACGAAAAAGGCGGAGGAGCCAGGCAAACCAGGGCCAACATCGCCCGCCAATATAACCGCCTAGCTTCTTCTTCCGGCCGCCCCGCACCACCGCTCCGGTATTTAGCTATGCCTGAGCGAGTAGGACCCAGCGCGAGGAGGGACGGGGGGAGGAGTAGGTCGACGATGCTACCTTGGACAAAGCCATCCCCTAGTCCTACGAACCGGGGACCTCAGGCTCCGTTCCCGCGGTCAGTTTCCCCTCATTCCGATACGGAGTGCTGTACGTACGGGACGGGTCGGAGCGCAGGTCGTATCGCACGCTTGCCGGAGCTGGCTTAGACCATGGCCGGCCCCGGAGTTGTGGTGTTGCAGGGTCCCGATGTCCTTGTGTTTTGTTCTTCGTTCGAGACAGAGAGAGAGCGAGAGCAAGACAGAAATAAATTCACATCTCACTAACTAACCAGCATTTTGGTTAGCAGGGGTGGGAAGCCGTCCTCAAAAGGGCTGCGCAGTGCTGGATCTGGGCGGGGGATCAACCATCAGTTGAACCCTGGACTGCATAGTGCAGGGGTAGGCGAAGGCTGAGGTTCCGGCGCCGGAGGTGACCTGTCAAACCTGTCTTCCGGAGAAGTAAAAAGAAAAGAAAAATGCCATCGAGAACCTCTGAGAGACAAGGAGAAATTCTTGTTTTTTAAAAAAGGTGAAAAAAGAGGAACAAGCCTGGCATGTGGGGCCAAGTTTATCATGTGTTGTTCCCAGTCAAGGAGTACTTCACAGAGCATAAAACAGAAATCACCTTTGGCGGCACAATATCTCTCTCTGTATTTTCCATCAAGACCGACTCTCATACTTGGGCGGGATGTTGGAATGTGTTGATGGCTCTGCTCCATGTCGAACAGGGAGGAAGCCTAGGAAGAATGCTTATGGGGTCATACACAAGGAATCCCATTTCTCTGGCCGCTGGCAGTATTGACAAGAGCCGTTCTCAGTGGCCGTCAAGCCGCCGAGATCAAGGCTCCATAGATTACAGGCACCAACTTCAGGCAACCTTCCAACATCTTGAAGCTGATTTGAACCCGCCCCGTTTTGCCTACCCGCGATCTCTCTCATTGGGGGCCTTACGAAGTCTCCTGCAAGTTCCAAAGAAGTCACTCGGCAGGCAGGATGGATCGAGCAGACACGATTGCCCCCATGTGTGCCTTCTCTGGCTCCATCGCTCTCGCTTCGAAGCCCAGGCTCCTTTGCAGCAGGACCTCTCCAATCAAATCGTGCAGATGCCGCTCCGTGCGGACGAATCTGCAGACACTCGCGGCCCCCCTCCCTGGTCGTTCCAGTCGAGCCGCGTCGAAGAGAACGGATGGGTGGCTTGGGAGGGTGGAGTGAGCTGTGGTCAGGCGAAAAGACCGGGCGGTAAAATTCGCGGTGAGGGCAAAGAAATAACAGGCTTCACCGCTGCTTCCAACTCGGCAGGCTGACTGTGTGGCAATTAGACTGACAAAGACGAGATTTTGAGAAGCAGATGCAACACCCCCACTAGGCCCGTCCTGACTCATACCTGTCCGCAACAGGAGGAGCTTTGCAGAGAGCGAGGCTCACCGCTCCAGCAGATGTCTGTCTCAGGAACAGGCAGATGAACCATGGTGTATTCCCTGCCGCAGAACGGAAAGACGTCCGCTAGGATCATATGCAAGGTACCTACCTACTTGCCTTACCCAACGTGAGATTTTGATGGTGACATGGAGGCCCTCGAGCTACGGATCCTATTGTTAGCCCCCGAGACAGACCTCTCGAATGTCCTTCTCATCAAGCGGATCGCGTTCTGCCTCCGCCTTAGGTTCACATTTTCACAATTGAAGTCGAGGCTGAGTGGATGAAGGCAGATAACCCTTGCAGCAGTCTCTCCGGCCGCCCTTGATGCCAGTGTCTCGTTTCGTAACGACCAATCCATGCCTGCGTCCCTATGCTGCTGCCGGATGTCCAGCAAGGTACCAGGACCATGGGTCCTGTGGCGTTCCGCTTTTGAATGCCACTTGATCGGATCCGCCCATGACCTTTTTCACTGTCCACTCGCTACCATGACTTAGCATGGAGAAGGTGGGAGGAAAGGTTGGGTCAGCCCTTGGACATGCAGCTTGCTGCAACGGCACGTCGATCCGTAATAGAGGGTGTTAGATGTGGTTGAAAGCTGGACAGTGTGGGGCCGGAGGAGAGTTCAGGCCCAGGTCCAACACTTGAAGAACGACCGGACCAAGGCTTCGAGCCGAAGGCAAACATTTACATCTGGTCCCTAGCATCAAGCGAGAAGCAAGTGCGATGCCGTGTCTTGCGGTAAATTTCTGGGGACTGATATTCTTGCACAACCAGCTGGTATACAAACCTCCCACAGGAGGTCGTCTGCTCCGTGCGAATGACATAGATTTCTCTGCAGTAGCACAGAGAAGCACCACTATTGATGCACCTGGCCAGGTGGAAGCCCCAAGGTATGAACTGATTGGTTTGGTAAGAACCAACTCCTGGTACAGTATGAAATAATACAGAATTTGAGACATACATCTCCCTCGAAGGCTCCGATGTCTTGGCTCGTCATTCGTGCATTCCCATCCTCTTAGACAAACAGCTAGCTCCCTGAAGCTCACCGCCCAGCGTGGCCTGTGAGATTTGGCCCTGTCCAGACCAAGCGACGAATCTACCCGGCACGAGTTGCGTCCTATCTACTATACGCGTCCATTCTCTCGTCGGCTGGCTCCAAAAAAGATGATGGTTCTTACGATGCAATGGTCGATCCTGGAGCCGGTGGGACCAACCACAATGCCTGCTTTTGGGGGTTCCCATCACGCGAGACAACAAAAACATCTCGCTCCAAAACGCACGATGAGCATGTCTCACTCGTCGTCACCGCACCGCCGCGATGGACCCCTTTTGCCTACTCTCTCCCTTCCTTTCCCCCACGTTTCCCCCCGGACCAAAGGACCAGATTCTTGCCATCTCGTCAAAGGTGGGTCTCCTGGGTGCTTTTTATCTCGGGAACGAAAAGCACGGCGCGGTCCGTTCCGATTTGACGAGCTTAAAGTTTTTTTTTTCTGGGTCCTTCCTTGCGCCTGCGCGTGGTCCGTGATACTAGGCTCGCTGCGCTGTCTCTATCGTGTCTGAGCTCTCTTTCTACACAGTTGTATATGTGCCCAACAAAGAAGAAAAAGGAAAGAAGAAAAAAAGAGAAAGAAAATATAGGATGCTGAGTTTGAGATCGAGTTTAATGCCGGGGGGCTGGGGGAGGATCTCGTTTTTGGCAGCCGCCCCTTCGGGCCTTCGCCCGGCTGCGGCTGGTTCCTCAACCAGGTGATTGCTCCCAACTCGACCCTCAGCATCAGAGAAAACTGGCTGGCTGCTTGCTGTCTCGTACGACAGGTTTCTCGAAGCTAAAAACAGAAATTCTTTTATCAGTTTCCACACAGACCTTGTTATACGAGGCGTATTCGAGGGATGCTGACCTGGGTCTTGCAACACGAGAATGGGCCAGAAAATCCATGGACAAGCGGATCTTGATATCGAGACCGCGAGGTAGATGGAACACCACGTGGTCAAACGGGATTGGAAACTCGAAGCTGTGTCAACATGATTGCCTGCTAGGGCTTATGGCAGGCACCTTGAGCACGTAATATGGCCGAAGGCAAAGCTCCTACCTTTGCTTAGAGGAGTCTTTTGCTCACGACCCGATGTCATGTGCTCCGAGGCAGCCTGCCGGAGCGAGCACTCCGACGCCCTATCTCCTCGAACTAGAGCATGTGTATGTTGGTGGAATCCTCCTGGGGGCTCCTGTGGACAGTAGCTCATAATGTGTGACCGGGCAGCACATCGGTAACAACCAACTGCCGCCCAGTCATCGGCACCCCAAGCGCGTTTAATTCCTTGGCTACTGTCACATGTAGTGCAAGAGATTGGAACGCGCGATATTCCTTTGGCAATATTGCATATATGTTGGACCTGATACTTCTGCATACAAAAAAGGCATCACCCGCATGATCTGTTATGAGCCCGGCAAACTGTCTCTGCGGGCCCGTCAGTGCATCAATTTCCGCCCGTAGCCGCCGCGAGAGCCTCCCGTCGAGAGACGGAGCTAGGGTCGAAGTAAGGCTTCTCGCCCAGCGACACCACCCGGTTGCCCTGCCTAGCGCCGATGTAGTCACTAGAGAGATTATTAGCATCAGGAAAAAAGAGAAGTACAGGGGTATCGCCGACGCTGCGGCTACTCACTTTGTGGCTGTGTGGAAGACGGAGCGACTGACAGACGGCAGGTACGGTTAGCAAGACCGCGGCACCGAGAAGGAGAAAGGGAGAGGAAGAGGGAGTGGAAGGCACTGAACTTGTCCCAGATGGCGAGATCATTCTTGGACCACCGGAATCGAACCTGCAGGTCGTGGTTCTCCGCGATCAGCTGCAGGAAGTAATCCTTGAGGATCTCGCTCTCGCGCTCCGTGACGCCGTTGATCCGCCCGGCCGCGATCTGGTGCGCCGCGCCGAAGAGACTCTTCCAGCCGGTGACGGGGTTGGTTCGGACGACAGGACTAGGACGGCACGGATTAGCAATCATGATGCGTCGCTCGTGGAGCCAAACGCAGGGGAACGACATATAAGAAGGGGAGATAGAACGTACTGCTCGGCTTCGAAGTCCAGCCCGTAGTTCTCGGGTGAGCCTCGGTAGTCATCGATGAGATCCTCGCCGAAGGCCTCCTTGACCTGGACGAAATTGGGCTGGTAGTGCGTTGCCGTGAGGGTCTCGGCCAGCTTCTGAAGCGCCGGGGACAGGCGATCGTACGCCTCGTAGCCCGAAGCCCAGAGGGTGTCGCCGCCCGCGTCCGGGGGGGGCTGGATAATCTTCAGGATCGCGTAGTCCGAGGGGATCCTCTCGAAGGTGATGCTGTTCGGGACCGGCCCGCGTGTCAGTCAAACGATTCCCTCCGCACTGGCCGGACTCTGTGCGCCAGGAGGAGCCACTCACTCAGCGTGCCATCCCTGCGAAGCGAGCTTCTTGGAAGTGGATGTGAATCTGTCCTTGTAGAAGCGACGGTTCTGAACCGAGCTAATGACGCTGACCTCATCGTCGAGCTTCCCGTTCTCGTCGACCGAGATGCCGCGCTTGCTGTTGGAGAGAGCATGTCGGTGCAGCTTGGAGGACGCGGGCTTGCCCGTCAGTTCTCCAAGCCGCTGTCCGAGGAGCTTCTGCTCGTCGATGTTGATGCTCTGGTTGCGGAAGAAGACGACACCGCGCTGGGAGACTGATGAGAATCCCACCAGTTAGCTGGATGCTTCGTTTGCAGGCTTGCTCAAGTGCGCGCTCCGTAAGTACCTACCTAGGACTGCCAGATCACGGATCTTCTCGTCATCCTGCAGGATGTCTGAGAGCTGGAGCTCAGGAAACTCGCGCCCGATCACGCCTGTGACATCGAATTGCGCATAAGAGTCAAGCGATCCGGTGTATTTCAGGGGTCCCGGTAGCTGCGAGCCAGTTGTAGTTTGACCCGCGATGGACTTGACCGGGATGGTACTGGGCACCGAGGTGCTCTGCACGTCGATATCTGCCGCTGGAGGAGCCATGTTTGGAGAGGATTAACTTGGATAATTTGCACTGGGGAGCTGAGGATGCTTGTATATGAAACAGGTTCACCGAGAGCGAAGTATTTTGGTCGAGATGAGTCTTCGCAAACCGTACGCTTTTTCTTGATACAGAGCTGTTCCTTTTATCTTCCCTTGAACCTCCGATGCCCGCACTTCAAGAAGTCGCGCTCAAGGTGATTCTCCAACGGTGCCGTCCAATTGCTACCCATCTTGGTGTGAGGTGCAATACCCCGCAGGTTGCGTGACGAGTGCGACGAGGATTCTGATTGAGAGCAACACCTCCTTGAGCTGGTATCTGTCTCTCGTCGCCTGCTCGATTGTCATGAGGTCGGATTGCTCAACACGGCTATCACGGATAACTGATGGGATAGAAGCCTGCCGGATGGTGTCCGATACGGCTGTGGTCGGATCAGTCCCGGTAGGGCGGCGTAGGATTGGTCCGCGGGATCGGACTTGTGATTGTGTGCATTGCGCCATTGTCACGTCACCAAGCGAGTGCCGTTCCCGGCTCCGGGTCGATACCCACAATCTCGTGATAAGTTGCCCTCTTGATAGGTAGAGATATTAGAAGAACGAGGAGCTGCTTCACGACCTAAGTCGAGATTCTGACTGCCTCACTGGGATACTATGATGCATATTAGTCTAAGGATTTGATCATTCTGCTTACTTGTTATATCTCTATAATTGAGCCGTGCCATTGGAAATAAGTCAGTATCGAGTCGGTTCATGCCTAAGTTTAGCCCTATACACGTTGAGCCATATTACACGATAGAGACTCCTCGATAGCTTGGCCTTTCGGGGGCGGCTCACGCTCATGGTCATGTGAGACCGGCCTCCTCTTCTTTTAACTTCTGGCAGCTTACGAGTGCATGCATTCATGAACACGCAGTCACACTGTGGCCCCCCCAAAAATTCACCAGATTCCGCAGTGCATGCAAGATCCCTCTGTACTCGCACAACCTTCCCGAGTACGCAAGATCCCGCCGTGTTTAAATAGTGCTTCGCACACCCTCAGAGATAATCATGAGAAAGTTGCTGCAAGAAAGTATTAGTTGAACCGAAAATAATAGAAAAAAATATTGCTGTCTTATAACTACGGCTACCACTTCATCCCATACAGAGCTTCAATATTGATCCCTCATGAGATGTCTTTGAGATTGGCTCACTTTGCCTTTCTCTCTGGCGGTGGCTTTAGACAAGTTTAAACGGATTAGCGCAAGGACTTTATTCACCTGTTTATCTTGGAACCAGAGCGAGTCTCATATCATGATAGCATCTAGTGACAGCCAATCTGGGTTGTGATGCTTCGCCCCCTATTCCGACAAAACAAAAGGGCTGCGGCTGAGGGTTAGGGTTGCCCTGGAAAGATATTCTCCTGAGGCCCCGACGTCGCAAGTATATATGGTGACTGTAGGTCCCTAGAAGGAACCAAAGTATCTAGCCAGTAACATCAGAGAAACAGATCCGTATCGGCACATCCCCACATCGTTGGGCACTGCTGTCGCTCGTGTGGATCTCTCCGTCTTGATCACTTCTTAACCCTGCCTGCATATCTGTCTCAGACTTTTCCTAGGGTAGTTTTCTTTAATTTACCAGCTAAGGCAAATATTGGAAATGCTAGCAGAGTATAATATACATATGCTTATATCTCTAGGAAAGTCGACGTGTAGTGTCAACTTGTATTGCACAATAGCCAAGTTGATCAGGGTGACTTGCGCTGCGACAGATGGCCAACTTCCAAATGCCACTGCGTTACACACCTGACAGTCTCATCTCAGCCCAGTGCGAACGTGGATCCGGGAGAGCAACCTGATTTAATAAAAGGCAGTTCGTCACATCATCCCCCAGCCAATTTATCGGAAAGACTCCAAAGCAGCTTGCAATCCTCAAAGAAACGGATGTGATGTGTCATATATTCCCCGGCCAGCCCTCCCCTTTTCCTGCGAGCCCGCGGGAAGCAGGATATACGGTGGCTCCGCGAGTAAAATTGGCCAACAGGATGCACCGTACGGCAAGAAAGGGCAACGCAGAGCAGAAAAATTACGTTCTGGATATTGATGTATTTCTATCTTTCTGCACCGGGCCCAACGGACGACTTCCGCGACTACTAGCTTCAAGCTGTGCAGAGACAAGAGCGACAGAAGGGATACGGCATGTAGGAGGGTACATCGCGGAAACACAACGTCGGCCTCAGGAGCATTTCTTCCATGGCGTCTCTGCTGTGTAATTACATCGTGAGAGGTCAGCCTCGGCGTCGGTATGGATACGCGGAGCTGGTTTAGAGCCCCACCGCACCGCCGCCCGCTGCCGTGTTGGTGATATCTCCCAGCTTCTTTATGCAAAGCCAGCTGAGGACTGAAGCGGGATATTTCTTCTTGTTCTTTCACCATGGCTCCCTTTCTTCGATCAAGCAGGTGCCGTCTCCCCCTCCCCCCTCCCCGTCTCGTCCGTCACTTCTTCCAGTTTCCTCTCTCCTCCGCTGACACACAGGAGCCACGATTTTCTCCTGCCTTTCAAACTTTGCTCCTCTGCATTTCTGCTATCTTCTGCGAGAACTTTTTGTTCCCTCGAAGCGACTTGAGAGCCCGAGACTTTGCCTCTGGCTCGCCCTTTCGTCAGCACTGGCTTCGTTCAGTCGAGCTTTCTTGCCATTTTCCCCATCATCTCCAGAGCACGCCGGCTGCCCTTGCCAGGTGTAGGTTGCCGAAGATGATGGCGGTTGGAAGCAGCTCTAGTACAGGCAACGGCAGCGTCTGCTTTCTTGTCAGCTCATGTTCCTTCCCCTGCCTGATTTCATGCTGTGACATGGTCGTACTCGTCGCTAACCCATGTGACTCGGACCAGTGTCGGCAAAGCTTAGCGGTCGGTGAGAACGGGAGACATAAGTCTCGGGTGTGCTTCCAGGCGGGACACTTTGCCACCCCCATCGTGCTCTTCCGCAAGGTGGCCTCGACGGCCTGGTTCAACGGCTGCCTGACCGAAGACGTCGACCGCGCCATCACGGTACAGACGATCCGACACCGAGACAGCAAGCTCCTGCCACCCGCCATGCCGCTCCGTGTTCGTCTCGCCCAGAGCTCCCTCCGCGAACCGCGTCAGTTCCCCATCGAGACGGGCGGCTCTGATGCGTATCAGACCATGTTGGCCCCCCCATACGTCCTTCGGTCTCGCGCCAGCGCCGAGGTGGCTGTGATAGAAGCTCTTTTTATCAACACAGAGGAGTGGGTGGTCGGCGCGGGGCGACCATACGACTCAATCTATCGTCGCATGGAGCGGCCTTCGGTGCGTTCCTTCGTCTCTTCGCATGTCTCGTTCCAAGTAACGTCCAGGCGCGCTCACAATGCGGAGGTATTTAGGTCTCGGCTGCCTCTGGCAAGGTTCTAAGGCACCTATTCAAGATGATCACTATTGCTAGTACGTCGTCCCCTCCTCCCCAACTCCCGTGTGACAATTTCCTGCATGGCACGACTCTCTTTATATTCCGCGAGCGCGGCGTACTCTTCAGATCTCTTTATCCAGCGTTTTAACATGGCCTGTTGTTTTTTTCTTCTCGCAGATTGTCTGATGGGAACATCTGTCATCTCGGCCGGTGATAAACTCGGCCAGCTACCCATCTACGCACCGGGACACGCGCTCAACGAGCAGTACACGCTCCCGTGGGGCATCAACAACTGCATCGACGAGCTCTTCGGCGCGCACGGGGACGTCCAGACCGAGACGCTGTTCGGATCCAAGGGCAGCTTCACGGGACTGCTCCGCTCGCGCGACGCGGCGCACGCCGAGGGCTTCCTCATCATGAACCTGCTGGTGGCGTGCCACCTGAGCGACTTCCTGCGCGACCGGCGCCGCGAGAAGGATGCCTACAGCCACCGGGGGTCGGTCGAGCAGGTCATGTGCTCGGTGAACCGGTTCACGTTCTGCATCCAGCAGTGGGGTCGGCAGTTTCCCTTTTACGACCTGCCGCGCGCCGCCCGCGATCTCCACGCGGAGCTGCGGCACGAGGCAGAGGCCACCGTCGCGCGGGGGAACGACAACTTGACCACGGTATGGGAGAACCCGGCGACCTTTTTCGTCGATTGGAAGAATCCCAACTATACCCCGGTTGTTACCTTCTGCAACTAGCATCCATCACGGGGTGTCCTAGGGGGAGGGGCGAGGTCTGCTGCCTCCCCGTTGCTCGTGGCAAGTAACCGTCACGGCAAGTCGGGAAGCGTTCGTTTTATGCATGGCGCCTGGCGAGCAGGAGCATTTCAACAAGGAAATACGTCCAGTGTCGTGGGTGACTGCTACTGCTGGGTATCGGCAGAAGGAGACTGTAAGCTAAGGAGCAGGCGGGAATGGTTTATACTAGAAGCATCAAACAATGGACGACTGGGAACATGTGTGTTTTCGGTATGTGGCGTGCAGTGAGCGTGACGCGGTAACTTTACGGCCGTAACCACAGGTCGTGTCGGAATATCTCTCTAGACTTCTACTCTCTCTGTCTCCTATCTGGGGCTGAACTAAACAATGTTGTGTTATTGGCGAGTGGTCCAGTAGTCTCCCGAAGATAAAGTATGATGAGAGACACACGGAGGATGCTTCGAGCCTTTACTATGATGCATAACCAATCTGGATTCATGTCATTTGGTATGAGATACTCTCGTTCTCCGGGTATACCAGGAGCGCCGTTTCACTCCCAAAAGTGCGTGCCAACCCTTGGAGATAACAGCCTCGTATCGATCTGCACATACGATACCTAAACCCTAGCTACGGTATCTACAGGTAGTAAATAAATGCAGAGGGGTTCGGTGCCGAAGGGAGAGACATGCGGGGAAACATTTTCAACCCGTTGGCCAATCTCCACGATGATGAGCCATTCCGAATCTGGAACCAAATGGGAAAAGAGGCGTTGGTGCGTCTGGTGCAAGAATAAAGGGAAAAAAAGGGAAATACAACGAGCGCCGCCCAACCAACAACCAACAACGCATCTCAGCCCGCGGCGACCCGTAGAAGAACGTAGAAAATCCAGCGACAAACACCCGTCGCGGAGGCCAACATTCCTCCCTCCACCGGCCGGACCCCCGGGCTCCCTCTCCCTCCTCCATACGGATACAGTGCATACCTTCTTTCGCTCGAGATATCGCTATTCAATAAACAATGCACGACATACTTGCGTCTCACGTGCAGCAGCGCTGATTGGCGCATGGCGACGCAGGACTTCCTGTTCCGGTCGTCGCTGGTAGTCCAGGCTTCTTCCGCGATTTGTCGAACCAGTGCGCTGGAACGCCGCCCCGGGCGGGAGTGGAGATGGCCAGGGACCAGTAGAAGGAACCAAATGCACCCTTCTCCTCCTCCTCCTCTCCCTCCTCCCCTCTGCTCCGTCTGGCGTCTCCGCTGCCGCCTGTCCTCGGGTCTCTACGGAGGTACGCGATGCACGGAGCGTCCCTGGTCCCTTCCTACCCCTCCTCTGCGCTCGTATTCACGCGTCAGCTGCACTTCTGCGCTGCTGGAGGCGGGGGGAAGTCGACGAGGAATTGCCGAGTCGCGTCCGCCGTTGGCCCGTTCTTCCAGTGGCGATGCGACACACGTCCACCTCCGGGATAAGCGTAAGCGCGGCGGCTTGGCGTAGGGGAGAGGGAAGAGAGGGAACACGGCAGGGCCTCGTCGTCTTTGCCCGCGGAAGTGGATTTGCTCGCATGTAGCGGCAGTAGCCCTGCGCGCGGCTGTATGGAGCAGCGTTGCATTGGCGGCGCAGCTTGTTGCTGCATTCGGGCCTGGCGTTTGCGCGCGAGAGAGAAAAGGCGTCTCGATAACGCCGGCGTCCATTTCCTTTTTCATCCCTCATTGCATGTCCGCTCCGAGGAGATGCCTGGCCGGCAGTGGAGGAGGAAGAGCGGACGAGCGAGCCGTCATTACACGCTGCGAGGCGCATACTTGGTACTGCACCTAGTGCCGATTCGGGGTCGAATGACCCGGCTGGGCTGGCTGCCGGAGGGCCGCCGTGACACCCACCCACCCACCCACTCACACAGTTGCCCAGCTAAGCGAGCTGGAAAGAGGGGGGGTGGTCTCTTGGACGGCGGCCCAAGGTAGTCTGACAAGTCTAGGTAACTCGTATTTCCTAGGTGCTGCTGTAGCGTGCTTGTAGCGCGCTCTCGTCATACTGTCGCCGAGCGTACCTAGCAGTTGCCTCTCGTCCGGAGAAATAGACGCAATAAGGCGGATCCATTTTCGTTGGGGGGAGGCATCGGAAGACCAACTCCCGTCTCTTCTCAGCTCCAACGGGCAGCAACTGAAGGTCTTTGCCAGTGATGTAGGTTGGCTTGATTCCCCAGATGTAAGTGTGAAGAGAGTGTAGAGGAGTCTAGTTATGTATCTCTAGATATGTATGTATGTATGTATGTATCTATCTATCTATACATTTATATAAAAGGTGCACAGTAACTCAGGCAAGGCGTTATACGAAGGTAGCTCGAGAGAGGTTGCTATATATAGACAAAGAGTTTCCTATACACCTCGCATCCTAATATTATTTTGAAGGCTAGAGCATCAAACCACACCGAGATACTCCCAGCACCAATGCTCCGAGCATGGCGTGGGGCAGCAGAGCACGGTGGCTAGCTCTGCGGCCTTTAGATAAGGAGGCATAATCCCCCCCCCCCGTGCCGTAATCGGACCTACCTGGGGCCAGGGTCGATCCACACGGGCCGGATCGGATCGGTCTGCCAAAGATCTAGAACTAATTGACACATAAGAGTCGACTTAGTCTCGAATATATCATCTTGTCTATATACAATGCTTGATATCTATAGACAGTGCTAGGTCTGTCCTCTTGCTATCGAGTCAAGGAGGGTGGGCGGACTAAATCCATTCGCTGATTTCGACGGAAAGACTAAGCCCTCGCAACTGGTGAGGCTTCCATAACGGAGTACACCGGGGGGGCTTCGGGTGTCCTTCATTCTGGTCAGCCACCTTCTCTCATGCCGCGTAAGACCAGTAGATAGACCTGTCGCAAAGATTACGGTGCCTAGGTAGCTAAGAATCTCTCCTGCCGCAGCACATGCTTGCATTAAGCCGTACTGCTCCCTACTGCCGCTCAACCGCGGTTAACTGGTTTATCATCAACCTCCAACCGTAAAGAGGACGAACCCACCAAAATCGGTGAGGGACTCGATCTAAGAAGTTGGAAAATAAGACGTATCAGAAACCAGGATGCCCAGCGTAGTCCCCTGTCCCTGCTCTCGCACACCGATCCGCATGTCCAACGGTACCACTATACAAGGGTCGAGTCGCACAGACGAAGCCCAAGGCAGGAAAGTACAGAAACGTATGGATCAGTTCACCATCTGGCTAGACCGTCCTGTGTTGTTTCTTCCAGAGCGTTTCTACCGAGCAAGCTACTGCAAGATCTGCCGAGAGCCACCCAGGGAAGAAGACTCCACTCGGATCGAGCTTGGGCGAGACGACACAACTCGGGGTGCGTTGGCCTTGGTAGCACATTGCTGGTCAGGGATGTTCCCTGCCGAGTATCTAGATACCTTACTGTTGCATGGAAGCAGACTAGGTGCGACCACTGGGCCTCTCACCTAGTTGTTGCACCGCGGCCACTTGCCTCTTCCCGGTGTCATTCGTTCTTTGCACCCCCCAGGTGGCGGGGTCGTGAAACCGCAAGCGACTCGGAGGCCAAAGTCGGACGAAGCAGGATGCCGCCCTTCGGCCTCGCACACCAAGAGTCCCACTACGGATTGTGTGACGTGTGTCTTGGGTCTTGGTCTGACGAGCCTGGGCTTGCGGTGGAGTCTGGTCGTGCACGTACGCACGTTTATCTAGCAAGTTTTTACCCTCTATATTCATGCGTCCCCGTCCAAGACCAGAGACGGTAGGAGAGGCTACGAGTTTCCAGTTACTGTACTTTTCAGATGAACCCTACGCACAGGACGTGGGAGGAGGAGCACATCTCTCCCGGGTTCGGCACTATATACGCAGATGGCGGACCAGGTTCGGAGATAGACGTCACACACATACAGTCAGCACTGGGCGAGACCCAGATTGGGCCCCCACGCTACGTCACGCAAGTCCCGCACGATGGAGAGAGGATGCCGCAGTCGCACAACGCTCTCGCCTGGACGCAACCCCCCCTCCATCCCTTCCCCTCCCCTCACCTCGCCTCACGCGAGAAAGATGGAGCGCCGACGAGGCAGGTGATCGAGCCTCGTACGACTCGGGCGATTCTCGTCCCAACTCGGCCGCCGCTCGAGAAAACTGCCTCAAGAGAGAAGAAGGGGGCACGGCAGCCAGCACCCGTATCAACCTGCGCCGCCCATAGCGCGTGCTGCGTGCATCCGGGAGAGGGGGGTTGCATGATTCGAGCGAAAATGGCCTGGAGTTCTCTATGCCGGGTTCTACCGTATGGACAAGATGTGATAGTGTTGTTTGAGTTAATGTTGTATGATCCAGCAGACCACAGAGCTTTACCACGCCCTGTGCTCTGTCACCATGCTGACTCTGGGAAAACCCCAGACGACTCACCATTAGGGCTAGACAAATCTTACCCTCCCCTATTCCAGCCCCACAGAGTCAGGGCAATGAGATAGGTGAGCTCCCTCTCCTCTCGTGAACTTGCCTACGCACGTGTATACGTACCGTACACACGCACACGCACACCCTCGCACTTGGTCGTGCGTCTCTTGCAGATTGAGCCTCGTTCCGGGAGGTCCAGACGAGAAGGAGCAGTCCCGTGCCACCACGCCGTGTACCTGCAGTGCCTCCCGAGAGGCGCGGGAAGAAACGCCGACCCGAGCCGCCCCCTGGGCAGGATCCTCGCTTGTCCCTCTATCCTTCGTCAGGGAATTATTACGAGAAATGGGATGAGAGGAGAACGTAATGGGAGTAGTAG
>FTLB01843416.1_pt1 | contig 16522 bp, 20 predicted proteins | sample 1658291 | NCBI WGS metagenome assembly FTLB01 (sample SAMEA3914812, study PRJEB12502) | metagenome | biome: forest; material: soil | place: Canada | collected 2011-07-07 | depth 0.1 m
AAAAAAAGTACTAACAGACAGTTATGCTGGACACAGGTTGGTGCAAGGAACAGAGTCTTCGGGCTATCGCCGATTGGTTTGACCTCCATCTAGCTAGGCTCTGAACAATGTGCTTGCTACCCGCCAACCAACAAAGGCACAGCCAGACATAAAACATGAGTGCAGAGAAAAGTAATCAGCGAATCACGCTTTATACGAGGTTTGAGGATTTATAGTGCGGGTAGATAGTCATTCATTGGCTCTCGTGGCTCTGAAATCCGTACTACTTGTGAGTGAGGCTCGATCGACTGGTCAACTCTGTAGCCTCTGTGAACTTCCATGCTCCCGAGTTCAAACCGAGCCTGGCTTCTGCGCGTAAACAAATAAATGGGGTTCCTCCCACACCTCGTCCGGATTGCAGATACCGGCCTCCGCTCCCTTGGGAGTAAACTTGCTAAGCGCCTCGTGCTCGATGCTGAAGCCCGCGTCCCGGATCGCGGCGGTGGCCTCCTCCTGTCCAAGGCTGGAGACGACAACAGGCCGGCCCATCCAACTAATATGCTGACTCTCCACGGGCAGCGGCACCGTGGCGAACACAAACAGCCCCCCGGGCTTGAGGAAACCGTACACCTTGGCCATGAAAGACCGGATCTCGGCCTGGGTAACGCCGGCGATGAGGCTGAAGTAGATGGTCACCGCATCGAACGACTCGGGCGCCGGCTCGAAGTCGCGGATATCCCTCTGTTCGAAGCGGGCTTTCGGGACCCGCTCCTTGGCGGCCGCGATCATGGCGCCCGAGATATCGATCCCCAGCACGTCATGGCCGGCTTCCGCCAGGCCCCAGCAGACCGGTTTCCCGGTGCCGCAGCCGATATCGACGATCTTGGCCGCGCCGCGACCAGTGGCCGCCAGCTTGCCGAGCAGCCATTGCACCGAGGCTAGCTGCTCGGGCAGGCCTTCGAAGGCGGCTTCGTATGCCGGCCCAACAGAGTCAAAGACCTGCTCTGCCGAGAGCGCCGTGGGGACGGCGGGCGATTGGTTATCGGTGGCGGTCGTGGACATTCTTCCTGGTAGGAATGACACCCTTGAAGTGCTTCGAAAGTGAATAGATAGATATTTGTGCGGCTGGACGAAGAACAACGATGGGTTTCTTGCGCAACCGTTGGTGAGGCGTCGCAGAGTGTACCAAAGAATGCAGAGCGAAGAGGCGGGGGGGGAGAGAGACAGAGATTCACTCAATGGAAAATTCTGGAAGGGCACAAGGAGTTCCAGATGTTGCTTGAAAATGTCGCACGGCGTTCAAGACAGCGAGGCTCTCCCTCTCGTCTTAAGTACATCGATCGCATGAGCCATCTTTTGCTTTTTTTTCCAATAGACCGCGGGGCTAGCAGGAGCTGCATTGGTCGGGCTAGGCGGCGCGACCGAATCAGAGGCGGAGGAGAGTCGCGCGCATGCAGCTCCGAAAGGGGTGCCGATCCGATTTTGGGGAGCGGTCATATTTTTGGAGTGACTCCTCGCCGCGTGGATGCGACGCGGAGGCGAGACATGTTCCACAATATGTGATTTCAGCCGGACGCCCAGACGCCCTAAATACGATCAAAGTTAAACAGCTGGGATATCCAGTAGTAGGGATCGCCATATGCTCCTTCCTTTTGGATGCGACGGTTGGTGTGTTCTGGTGGATGGGGTCAGCGGCAACAGTCATAATCAAGCCCGCCAGGGTTCCACGTTCAGGTTCTATCTTACCCCGTTGCTTCATCGACTTGGCGGTCCATCGAACGTGCTCCGCCTGTTCGGGCGTCAACCCCGCCACTCTCGCGAGCTCTCTTTGCTGGTGAGGATCCAGAGCCATCTGGAAGGGCCGGAACGTCTGGCCGGTCGTGTGGTAGTATGCAAGCAGTGTCCTCATCCCCTCGTGATACTGAGATATCGTCTCGGGACGGGCATACTCGGTCTGGCCATCCCAGTGTTAGTGTTGGTCAATTACCAGTCCTACTATCCCCGAGAGCAAGTTAATTCGGGGGGATGCCTACCTCAAGTCCCACCTGACCAGCCAACACACGATCGCTTTCCGTGAGCATGGCGCATCCGTGGAGGAGAATGAAGGACACGGGATAGATGGTAAACCAGTACTCCTTCTTCTTGGACCGAATCAGCGTCTCGAGCTCCGACAGGATGGCCTTGGACCAAGGGCGCAGAAGTTTCTGGCGGAGGACGACTCGGATCTGCGAAAAGAGGTCGTGCCGGACGACGACGCCGTGGCCGGGACCACCCTGCGCCGCGCGGGACACGGCGGATGCTCCGAGGGTCTCGTTGAACCGGTCGTCGATGATGATGTCGAGCTCGCGGTTGCTGTTGATGGCCGTGATCCATAAGCGGAACGTGTTGATAATCAGCGCCCGCTCCTGTGTGGTCTGGACATTGTTAGTCGCGCGTCTTCAGGTGCGACTGATGTGTGGGCTGGAGCTAAGTCTTACCCTGGCACTGGCTGCATGGTTGACCGCGATGGCATAGGTCCTCCAGATGAAGGTGTCAAGTGTAGAGGCCAGGGAGGCGACGTAGGCGGCGACATTCCGGTCGACGTACGACTTCAAGCCGCGGCTGATCAGCTCCGCTTCCTCGAAGATATACTCCGGAGTCTCGCCGCTGGGTGTCTCGGGGGAGTCCGCGACCGTGACGTGGAGGAGACGGTTGAAGGTCCCCTCGTCCTGCGGCGTCAGCTTCAGCATAAAAGGGTGGTCGGCGTCATTTGGCTGCGACTCCTCGGTGCTGATGAAAACCTTGGAGCATGCGTTGAGCGGCTTGCTCCATTTCGTCAGGGGGAAGCGAGGGACGTCATATAGCTCTTGCTTCTCTACGAAGAGAATGATGTCGGTCAGTTTCCACCACGAGAGGCTCAGAGTCTGTCGGTAGAAGAAACGATGAGACTGGATGCAAGCTGTACACGGCGCCTGAGGGTCGTCGGAGTTGCGCTCGCACTGGGATGGTCAGCTTGGCGATGATGCGAAAAGAAGGGGGGAGGGGGGAGAAGGAAATGTAGGGGATGGCGTAATACCTTGATATTTCGGATTCGGCACGCGGTGCAGGCACAGAGGGTACAAGAATAATAGCTGCTACCGGGGTTGCCGTCGACTTTCCTCAAGCCTTCGTGCCGGACAGCACATTTCCCTTGCACACAGAGGTCGAGGAAATTCTCAATGAACGAATCGTCGATAGATGCCGCAGCGTTGGTGTCCAGAAAGAGCTCCCGTGAGCCGGGGAGATTCCAGTTATTGTCCACGAATCTCTGCGAGCCGAGATACCTGTCTTCTGCACCAGGCTGTTGATCAGTCACCCACTCTGGCAATGTGAGAACATGTTGCTGCTGCGACATGTTCGCCGGCGCCAGCGCGGAGCTGGCTATGCCTTGGTCCTGGCTACTGGGCGGGCCGAGAGGCGGCGAGGGAGGGCGAAGGCTAGGGAGACCAGAGTTATCATCGTTGGGCGGCGTTTGGTACACAATATATGACGGAGTGGGAGCTGTGGTGAAGAGTAAGCCTGCAAGCCGGGCTCAGATGCTGGGGCGGGTCACCTACGCCTCGGCGCGTCGCGGGACGGCACTTCCCCCAGCGCGACCGAGTTCATCCAACTCTCGATTCTTCCCGATGAGATCAACCTTTCTTTGACGTAGAATTCGGTTGTCCTGCCCTCTGCTATGCGTCGACGCGCAATTCGGATGATGTGTTTCTTGTCGGCGGCCTTGATATTCTTCTCGAGGCCCCATCTTTGCAGATGATGCTTATATTGTCTCGTTCTTCCGCCCCGTGTCGCGTGTTAGCATGGTTCTGCGAGCAAATAAAGGTTCCTTAAGTCACTCGGCTCCTTCTCTTATTATCGAGCCTCCCGAACCCGCGCTGCAACGGACACGGCGCGCCTCTGATCTCTACATCACAGAGAGGAGCCAAGGAAATACAAACAGTCGAAACAGGCGGTGAGGACACCTACGTGGCCAAAAATCCATGCTGGTCTCTCATCCAGCGAATAACTGTAGGCAAATCTTTGCCCTCGGTCCAATACAGTTGCTTGATCTGAGTCTTCTTCTCCTCCCAGTCCTTGGCCGATCTTGGCCGGTATAACGACGCCGCCACGGCAGGCTGCTGATCAGGAGTGGGCATCTTGTCGTGGTCGCGCACGCATTGAACACAGTCTACATACTCAGACGGTTGTTACGCACGAAGAGAAGACTTGCGAGGTAAGTATACTGTTTTTAAAACAACAACAAATGTCGAGAAGAGAAAGCTATTGGGGGTGGCGTCCAGATCTGAGTGCATTGGTTTGAAGGTGTGCGGTCGCAACTCGCGGCGCGTAAGGCACTCCGCAGGCGCTGTTGGGCGGGGGGGCGAGAGAAGGGTGTGATTCAACCCGTCAGCCGCCGTTCGCCGGAGGGGCATGGAGGGTATTCACAGGCACGCCGCATAAGCTCAAGCTACAGTGCATACCTACCCTAGTTTGCGCCAGAAACGTGGAGCCTATCCAGCAGTTCTGGCGGGGGAGGAGGGGTGGTGAGCGGCCCAACTAGGCGATGCAGTAGAAAGCCAGGCAGGGGTGGTCGGGGTGCACTACGGAAGTACAGTCCAGTGAGGAAGCGAGGACATACCGCGCGCTTACAGTCCAGTAATCGTTTGTGTGTACCCCGGTAGGGGAAAACGTACTGTACTGGACTTACATAGGGTCCCAATATGCAAATGCGCGGCGGATAGCGGCACAGGGCGGGCGCTGGGGCTAGCTGGCCAGGGAGTAGCCCCGCTGAGCTTACAGAGGACAAGTTGGCGCTATCTGCGCATCAAGAACCCCTCTTCCTCTTCCCTACCAACTAAAAGGCTCTAGAATTCCATCAGCCAGCTTACTGATTTAGTCGACCTACATAGATGACCACACACGTGAAGGGAAGGGTGGGATTGGTCATGCTAACTTGCAGTGATGTGTGTCACGGGCTCGGCTTGAACTTACTACTATACCTAGGTGCCTAGGGGATGCCATTCCAGGGGGAGCCGAGTGCTAGGATTCGACCGAAAACGAAGCTGGCTGACGTCGCCCACGTACCCGCACCAAGGCGATTAGTTCACTAACGCTTTCTTTATATGTCTGGCTGTTAGCCAGACAAAGGATAAGGCCCAAGCCCTCGTAGTTTGCTACAGGCTCGACAGTAGATCCCCAGCCAGGACGGCTCTCGCTGGATTGGATTGCCAACTCAATTCGATCAGGTCGTACGGAATTGGGTAGTGCTAGACGGATTCACGGCCTTGTTCTGTTACGCATGAAGACGTCTATCAACACCTTCCATCGGCTGCGCCGTCCGCGTGCTTCGGGCCGGGTGCGGAGTATATGCTCGGTTATTCGTTCATCTTCACTCGGAGGAGTGAGACCCCTGGCGGGCTAATGTACCGTTCGCTTCGGTGTCACATACAGCGCTCTTCTCATTGGGCCTGGGCCTGTCTTCTAAGTCCTTCTCTATTTATTCAGAACGAGTGTGGCTACTTCGTCTTCACGCCTTCACCTGCCATTTTGGAATTGCCCATGAGTAAGGAATCGTACTATCAAAGATTTGTTGATAGCGGCAGTTGAACAACGAAACAGTGTCATTTGTCCGCCAAAGAGCGTATTGCCGCCTCTAGCACGACGCGACATCGATGGCGGTAGGCAAGGGCCAGCACCTGGTTCGGGTTTGTCGGCTGGCCCCATTCAACGGCTTCTTCCTCTCCCCCTTGTCCATGCTCGTTCCTCGACTCGACCGCGACGAGCTTCTCATAGTCGTACCTCAATTTTTCCGACAAAACCTCCTTGATTCTCGCGACTAGGCCTTCGACGCCAGGATCAGTTGGTTCGCCAATTACTACCTTCAGGTGCTCCACGAAGGAGGAGGCCTCTCGGTTTCCGTCACTCTTGTGGGCTACGAGATTCTCAATGGTCTTCCACTCGCCTTCCTCCATCACCATTGACGCGATATCCCACAGCAGTGAGTCTTCGAAGTGCGCAAAGCAGGGACGAATCTTAAAGTTAGGATCTGAGATCAGCTGTCGGGACCTGCCGGCCAGCGAGGATGGGTCGTTCATCGGACGCAGAGATACGAGGAAGTCCTTCTTCTGCTTCTCGTTTGGCGTCCGCCCCCCACCTGGCTGGCCACCGGCCAGATCCTCTCGCTTCCGAACATGGACGTACTCATTATGGAACTCATCTGTGGCTGGAAGAATGAAGCCGTACCCGAGGAGCAGCTCGCCGTTGGACTTTTGGCCGTAATTATTGTAGACCTGCTCGCCCGGCCCGGTTGAGTCCTTGCAGATCAGCTGGCAGGCCGTCGGATCTGACGTGGTATCCCACACAACCCCCGCCGTAGGTGAGTGGTTGGCGATGTCGAACAGCGGCTGGAGGATGGAGAAGTCGTCCAGGTCACGGCTCGGAGGGAGAAGCTTCCATATCTTCTCTTTGGTCTGCTCCGAGAGAATCAGAGACGGCCGGAAACTCCGACTGGTGAAGATGCAAAACGCCCAGTTGTATAACAGGCGCGAATAATCCTGCCAACCGGGAAAGTCTTCCGCTCTGAGCAGCTTCCTCGCCTGCTTGAACTCCTCCTTGACATTGGCCTGGATCTCGTCGATGGCCGCATGCGCATTCGTGTTTTCCAGGAACTCAATGTCCTCTGCCGGCCAGAAGGCAGGCAAGGCCCAGGAAGCCACGCGATCCGGCTGGGGAAGGGTCTTGATGTATGGATACCAGTAGGATTTGCTACCCAGGAGGAACTGCTGCATCAGATAGAAACGACCAATGACATGCGGAGGCACGGATTCCATGAAGCGAGCCGGAAACGCTGAGTCGTATCCAGCACCCTCACCGTCGCCGCTGCTCGTCGAATACGGCCCGTTGACCAGGGCATTGAGATACGACAGCGTGGTGACGAACGGGCACGTCACCACGGGCCGCCCATCGTTACCACGACCAGCTGGAGAGCGAAATGAGAAGCCAGTCGTTTCAGACTGGTATATTTCTAGGGATAATGACGCCCCGTTGCGCGTCGACCAAGCCACCAGCTCGTCAAATGCTGCTTTCTCTGATGTTCGCATGACGTCGATGGCCGGATCTGGCTGGGTCCTGGGAAGACAGGTAGTACCCGAAGAGGATGTTGCAAGATCACCGGCTCTCAAGTATTACAGTCGTACAATACCGAGGCAGTCGCTAACGCAAGCGCTTGGAAGCCGAGTCGTGGAATATGAGCCAAGGTTGGGTGTGCCCGGCTGCGAGTAGCAAAACAAGCCAGATTTGTTTAGGTTTTGCCCAAGGACCAAAAAAATTTGCTGTTTGGGGAAGGACGAAGGTTTGAGTGACTCGTCACGTGAATCACCCTTCGCGAAGTATTTCAATGATCCTTTCCGTGAAAAGGAGCTCCTCTACGGCAGAGAAAGAGGCATCGTTCGGCTTCTTATTCAAGCTGGAAGGTGCTGTGTCCGTACTGATTGGGATCTAAGGGAGAGACAATTGGTGGTGGGGGCGTCTGGTGGCACCATTTGAGCTCCGCAACCGACGAAAAAGTGCGCCAAGCGCGATAGGACGGCCGCCACTGAATATCGGATGGGAACATGTTAGAAACCGCTGTGCCCAATGTCTCATCCTCATGTCCGTATCCGATTGAAGTGCCAATTTTGGCCACGCCAAAGGCAATGAAACCGCCGTGCCCTGTATGGGCCGTAAGGCCACGTCGGATAGCACGGTCAATAACTGCCACTTCCTTTGAGGAAAACTGCGTATGGGATCAGATTGTGCATCTAAAATAGTCTTGCTGGGAAATCAACGCGGTCGGACTCTGTACCATCTTTATCAGCTGCTCGTCGCTCAAGACCGCTGGTTTGTAAAACCCTGCCCAGTATTCGTCGGGTTGAGGGAGATTCTGTGTAGGCTTTTACAGAATTGTAGACCCAAATACTGCATCAAAGATAGCATGAATCGACAGAATCACTCTTTGCAACTAATATTGTACAAAAATGAAGTGGAAGAAGACCTGGCTAGCGCTCCCCAGACAGGAGACGCATTCCAGTCGATCAGACGCAGCCATAATAGAAGACGAAACAATTCGGCTTGAAATGCTCGAATTTGGTGGGCATTCACCGATAATGGCCGACAGATTAAGGTCCTCTCGAGTGCCCGACTAGTTGGCTTCTTTTCTGATACTTCGTGGTTCTGTAGAGCATTATCTATGTCTCTCAATGCCGGTTCTGCGTCGAGTACGACCGGCCAGTTCAAACCCTGGTCGATCACTGTAACCTGGCTGCCGACTGCTTTCTTTTAATAAAACACGCAACGGCATTAGACTAATGTATGGAAGATTCCACGCCGCGCAGTACACCCTACTGCTCCTATATCTGTTGGGCACGCCCTCTCTAAGGAGGCTCCCGTGCCTGGTTGACTTGACAACCGTAGGTAGTTTACACAGTAGTGCTTAGAGCCTCCTTTAGAATTTAGCGGCAATATTGCTGCTCATTATCATGCAGTATTAGAGTTATACACAATCCATAAGTAAGAGACTATTCTAGCAAGGCGGCCGTTTGAGAAAGATGTCTGTCTCTGCTACTCGAACCCAATCAGATGAAGAAGTATTATGGCATTGGTAATCTGTCTCTTGGAGGTTATTTCAGGATATTTGTTACTTCCTCTCTTTAAAGCATTGACCGTTTGAGTCATTACATGCTCAAACTAAGAGATCTCTTGTGGATGCGAGGGCAGGGGAATCTTCGGTTTTGAGGACTGGTCTTCGTCAAGGAAGAAGGAAAGGTGATGACGGCCAGTGGCCAGATCTTCGGAAGAAATTCGCGAGGCTGTTTCAAACATTACACAATATCTGATTAGGAGTCCCATCCTGCGGCTGCGTAACGAAAGAGTTCCACTCTGAAATGTTCCGGACGTAACCACGGTCCCGGCCGCAGACTGGTAACCTGAGGGTTCACAACCAAGAATCGCTCCAGCGTACAACGCTCGGTCACTTGAAGGTCTAGGGACTATAACAAGATGCTTTGCCACCTAGCTATGACCCTCCATGAAAAGAAGCCGGGCCCCAGTACAGTCGATAGACTGGTTCAATACTGTGCTGGTGCTCTGTTGCAAGTTACACTTTGTACCTAAAATCAAAGCAGATTTATAAACTAGACTATAGATCACACAATTTGTATATCATCTGGGCTATCAAACGCGAGCACGTTGTGTACGGACTTCTTACGAATGTGTGAATAACTTGAGACACATGGACCTGATATTCGGTACAGGGCTTTAGAATGGCGAATCCGACAGGTTACGAAGGCTCATCATACGACGGCGTATTGCACGAGCCCTAAAGCTTGTCTCTCTCTCTCTCTCCATCTCTCACTTGATGATTTGTGGTAGATTTGTCTCTGACTCGCGGCTGTTCCAATGTCTTCGCCACGGTCTTCGAAAGCAGGAAGAGCTTCTGTCTATCATCCATAAAGCACCGCCCGATCAGCACTAACACGAGCTTAAGTAGCATATCCCTTCGTTCTCTTTGTCAAAGGAGTATCAGGAACTTCAGCAACGCTGTTGGGTAGAGTAGATTACGTCCCTACTGCGTCTCAGGGCTCAGTTGTGGTTGCTTCCGCTACGAGGGCGTACTTCCTGCCCATTGTTGCTTTCGTCTGGCCCTTTGCTCAGAACCTGTATCTCACGGCCTGGCCACCGCTCGTGTGAGATGTGATATTATCAATCCGAGTCTCGTCCCTATACTTGGCCTATGAGAGAACTACCGCGCAGCACACATGTCTTGGTGGTTGCAGCCTTCGAGAGTTGAAGAAAGCTACAAAGTCATACTCACGTAAACATGTCGTCATAGAGGACTGTATTTCATGCGAACGAGATTGGTTCTATTGACTAGGAGCAAGCACTTAGACTAATCAGTTCTCTGTCTTCCCAGTATCTCCCCTATAATCTGACTACAGTCTGCACTTACCTCCTGTCACATGCAATTTGTCATCTTGCGGCCACAATGTAGATTTGTAGACCTGGCTATGAAGAGCAGCACAAGTCTTGCTCCCCTCTCCCTCGCAGAAACATCAGCGTTGGCAACGGATGTGTAGGATCACTACTGCAGTGAGCTGGAAGTGCTAGAGTACGTAGTCTACGCGATGAGCATACTGAATCGGCTCTCAGAGGAGACAAAACGGCCTGGTCTGCGCCTATCATATTCGAAGCTGCTGAAAGTGATAGCCCGCCATGCTGTGCCCCCCTGCCGTGCTGAAGTACCCTACTTGTGGCTACCCTCTTCTTGCCTACTTGTATCTCCCGTCTCGGTACATGTGTCCTATTATTATCTACGGTAGCTTACTCCCGTGGTGTGTTGAGCCACAAGACGGTAATTTCTGTCATTTCAGAGCCTGCCCACTGGTGTGTTAATGCGAGGAGCGGATGCCGTGCTCCGGGGGCTGTCACCCCACCAAGACGACCTGGCAACGAAAGGGAGAGAAGAGCGAGAAAGCGACCCGGGCCAGATACGATCGAGCCCAAAAAAATGAAGCTCGTCGTTCAGCTGGTGAAATCACAACGAGAACCAGGCAAGATAAAAATGGAAACAAGCTTACATCTTACCTGGCCAATGTAGGCTACGGTCTGACCCCCTCTCCGGGCCGCCAGCGTCTTTTCTCTTCGGGCCTTACCACACCGTCAGACGGTCTGACACTGGCTCGGGCCGCATGGATACAGCGCACAGTCACAGCTCAGACGGGAGAATCCTCTACATCCCTCCCCGCGCCAGATTTGACCGCTTCGGCAACTTATCTGCTTGAGAAGGTTCGGAGCGCTCGCGCGTGGGATGCTGGGCCGCGCGGGGATGGGCATGTGCTGCCGTACCGGCCAGGCCGCCCCCTGTAAAGATTGGAGGCAAACCAGCAAGAGCTGTCGGGGGCAGGCTCGGGCGGTAGTGCCCCTTGGCATCGGCGATGGATGTAGTCGGCAAAAGAGCCATCTTCAGCCGACCGGACGAGGTTTCTTGGACAATATTCCACCCCCATGAGTAGCGCAACTTTGTGCACAGTGCGTGGGCTCACCTCAGACGGGGCAAGGATGGAGGGCGTGGGATGAGGTGCGTCGCCGAGCTCCAGGAGTAGTTTCCATGGGGTAAAACCTCGAACGAGGTGCGAGTTTTCGTTCGGAGAAATTGGCGGTGAGCAGGATGAGGGACTTTTTCTTGTCGCTTTTCCTCGGCCATCCTGCGGATAGGGAGGCGGCAGGCGGAGGAGGGAGGGTGATAGCAGCGCCAAACGGCCAGGAATCCTTGGCTTCCAGCGCGGCTGACCCCCAAGCCGCGCCTGCAGGCTGTCCAGAATAGGACACTGCTCCTCGAGGGAGCGTGGGGGCTTCACGATACCGACGACATCGGAACACACAGAAACTCCGGCAAGGTTGAGCGAGGCTTACCGGTCCGAAGTGGAGAGGCAGGACGAGATGGGGCGCGGGGGACGTCCACCCCCGGCGGAGCTTGGCGCGGTGCAGCCATCCTCTCGTCTGTTCGCTCCGCCGACTGAAGCCGTAGGCTGCAGCACGTCAGGATTCTGAGTAATATGGAATGATGAGAAGCGGCAGATGTGCTTCCTTTCCCAAGTTGCCTCCCCCCCCCTCATTGATGCGTGTGACTCACTATCTGTACGACTGTACGTAGGGCGTGCTGGCTTTGACGGACGTGGGTTGGATCTTTCGTTGGATCAGAGAGGAAAGTCTTTCGTGCAGAGACGTAATAAGTACATCAGTGTGATGAGACGGAAAACCGAGGTGACAATATTGATTGCTCCCACTTTCCACCATCCATCCGCCTTCGCATTTGCGCCAATCAGGCCATTGGTGTATGCAGTGTTGAGCACCATCACAATTCGAACCTATCATCCCACGGCAAGCTTGGAATGTTTGCGTGCGATCAATGATTGGACTTGGGCGAAGGGAAGGGCCAGCAGGGCGTTCGGAATATGGTACTTGATGTAGGGGAGAGATACAATACTTGGTCCGTACTGTACATGGACGGGTTTCTACAGGGTTAGTTGAGTGATGGTGCAGAGAGAAAGGCATTATCCTTCCAACGAATGGCTCGAAAACGATAAGCTCCCCCCTCCACACGTCTTCTCCCACACACGGCCAGAAGTCCAGGGCTGCTTGCTCCCACTCTCTGGGCGTAACCGTACGAATTGCTTTGGAGTTCACAGAATGCGGCCAGCGCTCCGCACGAGGCTTCTCCAACTATCACTCCGCACTCGCAGAGTTCGGGAACGTTGAGTCGTTGGTCTGGCAAGTACGAAAGTATCACGAGTGCGGATAATGGCATCCCGATGCGACCTGCTTTAGGCCATGTTCGCAGCGAGGCGGCTCGGCTCCTCTGCGGAAAAGAGGGTGGCCCTTAGCGGGAATTAACAGGGTTGTTATTAACTCGGTGAGTGTTGGAACCACGGAATCTGGGGACTCGATGAAGATGTGGAGTCTTACTGCGGGCCGCGCTATGATCAGATGTCAGATGCAATCGTCTCTTCGGCTCCCTGTACCCCAAAGTATCTCGTCAAGTACTGTACTTTTGCTACTCGGAACAGGCGCGGCAGCCCCAAGTCGGTGAGCGACGATCGTGCGATGAAGGATCACGGCCTGGATGGATCGAGTCGTCGACGACGACGGGCGGAGCAGCTTAATCAAATTATGTTTGAGAGTCGTTTTCTCTTTGGTCGCGCAAATCGCGGTGGACGGACGTTGGCTGCCGGCGATGTTGAACCATACAGTACAGTCAGTCAGTACCTTGATTATTTATCTACTTCGTAAGTTGGGTGCTGTATCTATGAAGAGCAGCCTGGAGTCTCCACCCCTCCAGCACCGTTCTATATAGGACCATCATGCTTTCTGCACATACAGCATGCCCAGATAGATAAGGTACTCTCTAGGCCGTTGTGCAAATACCAAATTGCCTGCCGGGAGACGTTGGTCGTGGTTGACTGGGGCCATGCTCTTGTTGATGCCCCCACAGGGTTCGTTGGCCCTTCGAGAAGGACGTACAGGGAGGTAGGTACAGCAGTTGATACCGGGCTGGATCCGACGGCCCTGCTCTACTCCGTACATTAGGTAGTCTAGCAGCTAGGTACCTACCTAAGGTACTTATCTACCGTAGCAGCTTAGCTACTACTGGGCATTGTGTACTTACGTACATACATATCTCTTGCCCCAGAGACAATGCGTCATGCTGTCTCTCTCAGTACATCGGAAGTTAAAATTGTCCGATGATTTCTTGGGCAGCTGCACGCCATATTCCATTTGCTCGCAAATCCATGTTTCGCATGGCCCAAAGTGTGCAGGAGTGTCTTTAGACGGGTGTTCGTTGTCCCAAGGAGCAAGGTGAGTGTTGAAGACGATCTTTTGCGTGTGGTGGGGTGCTCTGCCGACCCGAGTTCCGAACAACTCTGGGCGAAATGCGCGCACCTAATCGAGTTTAGACGGCCGGATGGCGGCGAAACGCTTCAGCGAAAGCCTGCCCAGACATCCAGACACCACCCTCGACACCCTCGAGCACCCTGGACTGGACTGCGCTATTCCGCCGCTAATGGGCAGCCCAGAGCACGTCGCGGCCTCCTGCCTCTGTTCGGCGTGCCCTGCGTTTGAAGATTGCCTAGCGGCGGATCATGACGCGCTGCCCCTTGCGCGCGCGCGCGGAGAGACCTGGACAAGGTCCGACAAAGCTAAGGCTCTCGAGAACAGGGCTATTATACCGCACCTCGGCCGAAGGAGGGGTGGGACGCGGGACAGGTTGACCGACCCGAACCCCCTTTAGCTTGCGAGGTAAATCTCGACATGGGGAGGAGTGACACTAAAAGGAGCTTGCGAAGGCGTTTTATGTCTCCTTGGGGGGTAATTAGCTATCTAGGCAGTGCCAGAAACAGAAATGTGCGGTAGAAACGAAACGGGAGAGCACTGGGCTATGCCGCAGCAGTTCACGGGCACCGTTGATGAAAGTACCATGGTCTGCCCCGCGAACAGACCCGGCACGTCCATGATCTTCAGAAGCTCCTCGTGACCCTTCTGGCGTAGACTTTGTCGCTTTGATGCGTTCGGCTTGGAGTGCATTCCTTCTTTCCAGAAAGCCCCGTCCGTGCGGCAGGCCGTCTCGGAGGGACGAGCCGAACGATCGCTTCGGCGATGAGCCGAACTGCTCGAAGAGGACGTGGTTGCAGTTGCATCACCTGAGTAATCCGAGAGAGACTTCCCATGGTTCGCAGTCTGGTCCATTTGCCCCCCCTGCTTCAAACCTCTGGCTGATCTCGCCAGCGCAGGGCCGGTGCGGGCATCTACATACCACAAGTTTGTCTCCCCTGCTCTCGAAGAATCCTACGGCTACGCTCCGGTCGAATGCGGAAAATGATAACATGGTTGCCACATCTACTTACTCGGAACGAAGTTGGGAGAGTATAGTGTACACGAGAGGCTAGGCTCGAACTGGTCGATCCTACCGGAAGTCGTCATGAACGAGGCATTGGAAGAGCAATGAGCTTGGGACACTTCAATATGCCATGGCTCTTTAGGCTATCCATGAACATGGTGTGTCATAGAAAAGGAACCGGCAGGGCGAGGGAACTAGCCGCCACCTTTGCGACAACGGGGTCATGGGTTTTGCCTGCCGCGGAGACGCAGCTTGGTTATGTCCCCTGCGAGCTTGCCTAGGCCGTATCCGTCGAGATGTATTTTGTATTTTACCCTTATTCAGGCACGCAGCAGCAGTAGTGAAGGATATCCGACCTAGCCCGGAGCACTCCGTAGAGTGAGCAGTCCCTAAAGTCATCTACATAGGAATGTTTCGGTGACCTTCTTCTTGAGCGCCCAGGGCGATTTGCCCCGACTTAGATATGGCGTAAATATGCCCTCATGGTTTCACCCTTCTTGTCGGTGAGAATGAAAGGTTCCATTGCCTTTGATCCACCGCCTCAGGACGCTCACGGCTTTGAGTGATCCCCCTTGATGCTCAAGTCGGAATCGGCCGTGTGCCGCCGGAACGGGTTTGCATGAACTGCTGCCGGTAAATTAAGCCTTCAGGACTCTAGGACATCCCCCATCAGCCTTGTGCGGAATTATATGCGGCGCGATCCAGAGTTGGCCTACCAGGGTCTCGCCTCCTGATATGAACGGGCTCTGTGGTGTACTCTGGACTTGTCTGCCATTCTTCGTATTGCAACCCGTGGACACCCACCTAGCCTCTATCTTGTTAGTGCCAGGCCCGAGGAAGCATGTATTGTACAGTACTTAGTATGTACAAGACAGTATGTGCTTTGATCCAGGAGGGTTTATGGGCCGATGTGCCGAGTTTCAATCTACAGAGTACTACTACAGCGCTCCAATTCCGCTGGGTACACGGATATCGGTCCTGGCGGGTGTCGCACTTCCATGTCCGAACTCTAGGACGTCCTGTTGCACCGTTTGCCGACAGGCCGCGGAGGGATCCGGCCAGCCCGTGCTTTTTTCCTTCCTGTTTCTTCCATTCCTTTTTTTTTGCCCCTCTGTTTGTCTTTCCGGCAGGCTACGAGCCTACGACTAATTAGACGAGAAAGGACCGAGGTCGCCCAGCGGTGCAGCTGCCAGCCATCAGGTGATTGAGCGTTCATGTAGATCGCGGGCCCTTTTATTAGTGGGACATTAATTGTTTTCTCTTGTTTTTATTATTATTTCTTTTTACGTGGCTGCCCGCGAGAAAGCACGAGCTTCACCCAGGGCCAGAACGCCGAGGGCGCCAGAGATGAAAGCCAACAGCCGACCACCCTTTCGCGTCAATCCATCGCGGGACGAGCTGCCTGCGTATAGCTGCACGACGAGGCAGCCAACACCACCCCTTGCTCTGTCCATACAGAGAGAGGGAAAAGCCGCCGCTCATCCGTAAAGAGTCTGTGGGGTCCAAAAGGCCCTGATATGGCTCGGATCCAAGCCCTGGTGAATTGGAACGGCAAAGAGCGGGCCCAACGCAGAACGATTTGCCAACTTGTTACATCGGTGTGCTACAGAACACGGAGTGGAAGTACATAAATGCTACCACGTGAAAAGCGGGTGCCAGGAAGGACGAAGCATCGAGGCCGTGTGTATGGGGCTGCTCGGAGTATGCTTGCATTGCTGCTGTATGTTGTCGGGCCTTGCTAAGCTCCTGCTGCATAGGACAAGTACAGTACAGTAGCTCCGATCCCAAGCAGGCAAAGCAGCCCAGCTTCACGTAAATGTGGTGAATCTGACTCTTCCTCAAGGGGTGTACAGCAGCAACTTAGTTCTGGACTCAGCCTAGACGACTGACTCTTGGTTCCGGATTAGGTACCTAGTTGGGGCGACTGAAGCTGAAAACTGGGCACTTTGAAACTCAGAACAATACTTACCCAGCTACCTTACAGGGCTAGAAGCCACCGCTTCCTTGTTAGACGACCTTATCATTCGTAGGTGGCAACTCTAAGAGCAAAAGCACAACTGGGCTTCGACCTGGGTGGGATACGACCCGCTCTGGCTTCCCACCCCTCCCCCCTTC
>FTLB01843456.1_pt1 | contig 16492 bp, 10 predicted proteins | sample 1658291 | NCBI WGS metagenome assembly FTLB01 (sample SAMEA3914812, study PRJEB12502) | metagenome | biome: forest; material: soil | place: Canada | collected 2011-07-07 | depth 0.1 m
TTGGTGAGAACCAGATGACGTGAGGTCGGCCATAAAAATAAGAGAAAACGCAACGTTTCGACAAACTCAAACGATGCTCCCAACTGTCTCTTTATGAGAATTCATCACATGGTGGTTACTAGAGTGCCCTAAGTCAGTGTGAGCCAAGCGAACCCAAGGGCTAATCAAATCCCTGCCAGTATCCCGTGACGATCCAAAGGTCGGGGTTAATTTAAATTGTCGATCAATGCTGATTCTCGGCGTGGCCTTCGTTTAAAAGAGGGGCATGCCAAGGTGGCTGGGGCAAATATTTCAATTCATAAATCACAAATTCATATATGAGTTTCCAAAGAGCAAAGAAATAAATAAGAGTGTGAGTGAGACAGATGATTATACCAAGCGACAGGAACGGCTTCTTCGTTGGCGCCAGGCAAGTCATCACCACCGACGACGATGGCACTCAAGCGTAGGAGGCAGGCAACCCTCTAGCTCTTTCTCTGCCAAGGTAGGGAGTTATTTTGTCTAAGAAAATGATATGAGATATACAATCAACAAGAACTCGCGCGTAAAGCCCTAAAGAAATAAGTAAGTTGCGATCCTTCGGTAAAATACCATCAAGCCGCTGCCAGATAGTTGTGAAAAGTGGGCTCACAGAAGATTTATTCCGACCGTAGGCGAGATAATAAAACACAGGCTCTATATTTATGTATGATTAGTATCATTTCCCGTACACTTGACAGAGCCAGGAGAAAGGTTCACATTTGTTCACTATCCCCCCCCCCCCTAAGCCACCAATGCTGAGAGATAGGAACGGAAAGTGGGTCTATAAATAGGGGGGTTGTTTACATCCCGACTACACAAGCAGGTGCCCTGTTCCTCTTCGTAATCTAGATCAGTTAGACCGTATGGGGTGTCGTAGTGCTCTTGAAACCGAATGGCATTCGGGGAATAAACAAAGCCGCCCTTCATGTTTCAAGTCTAGAAGCGTAGTAAATCCCGGTAGTTAGTCGCCTAGTCGTCGGAACGGACACGTTCAAATGGAAATACGCAGTCTTGGTTTACACTAAACCTACTGAAATACATGATTGCTCCGATATTTGTGTTGATGAGAAATAAAAGGTTCATAGTGAAGACGTATCAGCTACTCACACAAGTCTTGGAATCTCTAGGTTCGTGTACTTACTAATACGATTGCACTCCACGGCATTCCGAACTTAGGGTTGATGACTGTCAACTGTGACGAGAATATATGATTAGATGAAGGTTTACCAAGACATCGACTCCTCGGTGGAATTTTTTACTCTTCCTGCCGCAGTGCAGATCTGCCGCCAATGGGACAGAAAAGATTAAGGGACATACAGACACGACACGACCCTATTTCAAAGATTAGTTGTCAGAAAAATGTGAGGTGATGTTAAAACACTAGCGACCTCCACGTCACTTAGCTCTTGGCGTGTAATAACTGCCTTGTCAGTCAATGTCTTGACAAGTCGATGTAAGGCTCACCGTTGTTTACTCTGATTACTGAACTATCCGCATAAAATTTCCAATCAGATCCGTGGACTTAGACTGGACGTACCAAGTCATGAGAAACCCACCCTGTCCCTGGGGTGCTGGTGATTAGTCAACTCAGACTACCCATGCTCGCAACTTCACTCCCAATATGTCCTTTAGACGACTTTACACACCCACCTGGAGCCCAGACTCACAATCCTAGTCTCTTCTTGGAAATAAGATCCATTGGGCATCTTGGTTCGGTCATTATCCTTGGAGCGTGGGGTACCAGGACCGCATATTAGCTCATTACTAACCTCGAGAGCATCAGAGTTGGTAGAAGAGCGATGTCCGTTGGTTATAAGCATTTTATCCTTAGCTGGAGTGGATTGCATGCCTACTACTGGCTGAAATTCACACACATCGTTGACCAGGGGAAGAGTCGGCGAATCAACTGGCCTCTCTGGCACGATGCAGGACAGGCATCCGGGCAACGTAAACTGCAGTCTTTTGTTCTTCACGTATTGGCTTCTTTTTTGATTACTATCGGGCTGGCAGGGGCATCGAAGTATTCCGTAAATACCATTTTCACGCCGTTTGGAAAGGGACTCGGGTGATCCCCAAATATGGCAACTTTCGTGGATTGACGTTTTCGGGAGTCACCGCCGCCATAGCCGCCAAGCCCAGGCCAGGAAGCCAACATGCTTTGACTAGCAAGATTTCTCGTAGTTCCATCTCGCTTCTCACATGGCCAAAGCAAGGTTGAGGGAACGAACTGGCGGCGAAGCAACCAGCCTCGGCTTTCGTAGAGTGCTTAGCCACTCGATGTATATCTCGGTGTATACAAAAATCCTACGCCGATATGAGTTATTTGCGTGATGTCTCGTCATTGCAATGAAGTGATTCAGTAGCGAGACCGATGCCCATCATCCTACGTACGCGTCCGGAGGAAAGTTGTGTCATAAGCCTCGGTGTCAGATCGGCCCCACCCGGGATTTGTGGAGCTTTCGCATTCGCTTAACGGAGCAGCGCCGGGTTGAGAGCCACGGACATGCTTTCCTCCGTTCCCCCCTCATTCGAATTTTACACCGTCCAACTCGAGTTACTAGCGTGTTCCAGGTGCATTCGACCCAGAGAAAGTCGAGGCGAAGCCTTGCAAAAATACGTTCCTCGTCTCGGCTTCAGACCCGAGATTTCGAGTTGGATGTAACACAATCTTTTGACTCTGTCCGTAACTTGTCCTGGGGTAGACTAGTAAGGTAGGGGGAAAACGGCAAGAAACGGCAACGCCACCCAGGGCCGGGAAAGATACTATCGAATTAAGCAAGACGTAGCGAGTGCGACTCCCAAGTATGAAGAGGCTCCGTCTCAGGCGTGGCACGGACCAATGGATTGGGCTCGGTAACTTCCCTGTGACGAGGCAAAACTTGTCCTCGTACCAACACCCAGGCGACACACTAGAATGAGGGAGAGGCAGGAAGTGGATCGAACGATCTGTCTGCTGATCTGCAGAAGGTCGCCAGGTGCAACTTGGCAGCGATGCCTAACGTGGCGCGTCCCAAAACGTTTGAGGCTGCTTTGGACATGTCGTGATCCGCCGGGATGGCTCCTTTTTTCTGTCTCCTCTCCCTTTCTCCCCATTTCGCGCGAATCTCCCCTTCGCCGCTAGGGCTGTCGCACCCACTTCCGCCCACTGTACCCTACGCACGCGCTACTACAGTACCACGGTAATCCGTACTTACTGACCAGAACTCCGCTTCGTCCTGATAGCGTGATAGCTTAAAGTTGCGAATGCGAGTGCATACTAGTTTTTAGCTGCCGGTAGGGCAAGGTACTGCACCTCGAACTTCCTACCCAGGTAAGGCGGGCAGAGGTAGTTTTCAAGGACCCAAGCAAGTAGTTTGTATGTTACCGCCGTTACGGTCTCGACTTACCTTACGGTATTCCTACAGAGAGGCTCTTGCAACCAACGGAGAACAGGTTCCCCAACGCCGTACCCAATACCCGCGGCTGGTGATCCTTGTACCTTTGTCCTTACCTGTGAAGTGCCGTTTCCTCTTTTCCTTCCTTTTCTTACTCCTTTGCCTTTTCCCCCCTTCCCCCTCCACCGGATGGATTTTGGCCGAGAAGGAGCGATGGTGATGCTTCCATAAGATACGCCCGTATCCGCGCGTTTATAAGAGTTGCCTGCTTGTCACATATTTCCAGGAGGCTTAGCACTCGACTGCTTTCATCAAAGTCACAGCTTATAACATGACAATCTCTCCTCCAGTTGGGCCATCTCTCGTGTACATTTCGAGGTCCTAGCAGTTTGTGCACCAGTACTTCGCCAGATGTTGAGCCGGAGCTGAACGCACAATCTATCGCCACTCACATCACAACCTATACACATTCCATTATCGTCCAAACTTAACCTACCCTCAGATATGGCCGAGATTCTATACGAGAAGGATGACAAACTCGAGTCCGATATATCGAAAAACGGCTCGAACGAAGAGCTAGCAGCCAAAAACCACCACGATTTTAATGCAGGCGACCAGGCTCTTGTCTCCAGGATGCCGGAGCAGGTCAACACAGAAGATCCTACCAAGGACCTCGCGAAGATCGCGAGTGAGGAGAACGACTTAAAACCTACGCTTCCTCGAGCACGGTTCTTTCTGCTGGGTCTCGGGTGAGTACTTGCCACGCCCCGGGCGCTGCGGGACGACGCCGTCGACGTGCTAACCGAGGATGCAGGTTGGGATCGGGCTTGTTTCTTGCCATGATAGACACCTCAATCGTTGCGACCAGTCTTTATTCCATCGCTATCGAATTTGACTCACTCAACAACATTAACTGGGTCGCCCTGGCGTACACGCTGGGGGTGGTGGGTTGTGCCGTCCTCGTTGCCCGCATCTCCGATGTCGTCGGTCGCCGGGCTGTCTTCCTCGGAGGCTATGCCCTCTTCATTGGTTTCTCGCTCGCGTGTGGCTGGGCGCAGAATTTGAACCAGCTCATCGCGTTTCGAGCCCTTCAGGGGATAGGTGGTTCTGGTATGCGATGGTCTCCCCTTCGGTGTAGAAAACGCGTGACTAATGGACGGGCGGGACAGCTCTCTTCAGCGTCACCATGATCATCTTCCCCGAGGTCACCCCGGACGAGCAGAAGAAGTTCGTCACAGCGATTATTGGCCTTGTCATCGCCATGGCCGGTGTGCTGGGCCCCGTTCTTGGTGGTGTTTTTACGCACTACACCACATGGAGATGGGTATTCTGGCTCAAGTCGGTACCTCCGTTCGCCCCGTGACTGAGATGTAGCGTGCTGACAGCAGGTGGCAGTGGTCCCGTCGGTGGCGTCTCCGCCCTCATCTTCATCCTGACGTGGCCTGACAAGAAGCATCTTCCCAATCTCGAGCGTAGGCGGTGGAAAGACCTCGACTACTTCGGTTCCTTCCTACTCATGGCCGCGGCCGTTCTCATCGTCTACTCGTTTCAGAATGCCGACTCGGGCAGTTCCGAGTGGACCAGCGCCTTATTCCTGGCACCGATAATATTCGGCGTCTTCAGCCTCGCCTCTCTCATCGCATGGCAGTTCTTCATCGAGAAGCGGTGGGAGGGAAAAATGGCTGGCGCTCTTCCGCTGGTGCTACTCCGCAATCGCGTCTACACCTTCGGCGTTCTCAACACCATGTGCATGGGCTTTCCCTATTTTATCTCGGTCTATGCCTTTCCGATCCGGTTTCAAGTGGTGAACGGCAAATCCCCCCTTGGCGCGGGCGTCATGCTGCTGCCGCTCATCGCGGGCGCTGCCGTCGGGAGCACGCTCGGCGGAGTCATCAACGGCAAGAAGAACAGACAATTCGAGAGTTTGGCCGGTGCATCCCTCTTGATGATTCTGGGGTGTGCGCTGGAGACCATGGTCTCCAGCGACGTCGCTGTTCAAGCCAGGGAGCTGGGCTGCATGGTCTTCATCGGTCTCGGCTTCGGCCTCTCGGCATCCGTTAGTACCATGCTCGCCGGGTTCGAGTCCCCGATCTACGAAGTTGCCTCGGGCCAGGCGATTCTCTCCCAGTCTCGCATCATCGGTGGCAGCATTGGCATTGCCGCGTCGTCCGCTATTCTCGGCACCAAGACAAGGTCGGAGCTGACCGGAGTGGTCTCGCCTGCGCAGCTGGCCGATCTCGCTCATAGCGCTCTCACTCCCGAACAGTATGCCGCCGTCCGAGTCGCATACACGGATGCGTTCCGGGAAGACATGATCGTCTGCTGTGGAGTGTTGGTCCTCGGATTTCTGTTCGCGTTGGGGATCTACCGGAAGAATCGCCTGTCGATGGAGGAAGTAGTACGCCAGAGGTACATCGTGGAGAGAGCGCGTCGTGAGGCTGCCAGGGAGAGCGACGGCAACCCAGAAGCTTCTTAGACGGGCGGGATTGAGCCTCAGTGGGTAGGCGTAGGATACTGGTGCTGGAGCGGTTGCATTGGGCTGGCGTGGTAGCATTGCATCTTATAGACCATGTCGATGGTGTTGGGTAGCCTGCTGTATCGGATACCTTTGCCCTTGGCTCAGTAGATTTACACCTGTACTTAGATCAATGGGCTTCATTGCCAGAGAAGATAGTTTAGGCCGCACGCCAGAGTGTCTTATATTTCCTAATACTTAATCAGTAAATTCATCTAAAATGATAGTCCCAATCGTACATTACTCATTGCTATTTCCCACGAAGGAGATCTTGCGGCAAGTCACAAATTGAGAGCAGCTCGTTGAGGTATCCATTTTCCCCCTGGATTCAACAAACAGCTCCACCCTCTGAAAAAAAAACAATTCGATAGAAGCCTCACGGCTAAAGTGCAAAAAAAAAAGAGTTAATCCGCAGTTCGACGCCCTAAAGAGGAGGGGAGGCAACAGCTTAGCTCCTTCGTTACGTGACGTGATGCGGGGCAATCTCCCGAGCTCCATAGGTCCCTCACCAACTTCATCGGCACCTCGTCCCGACGTCGACTGAGCCATTGATCTCCGAACGATATGACTACCGGTTGCTAAAGAATCCTCTTTTCTTCCTCTGCTCAGTCTCGTTTCTTCTCGCACCCTTATGTTTCCCGCAGCGCGCCTCGCAACCAATACTCTGAAAAGTCTTTTCGCAGCTCGCCCTCAACCGCGTTTCTCCCTCCCACTGCCCATCAGCAGTCTCAGTGCACGCAGCATGTCGTCGGCAGTCGCCAAGCGCCTCGCGGGCAAGACCGTTGTTATCACCGGTGCCTCCTCCGGCATCGGCAAGAGCACCGCTTTCGAGTTTGCCCGCACCGCCCCGCAGGATCTCAAGCTCGTGCTCACCGCGCGCCGTCTCGACACTCTGAAGGAGATCGCAGAGGAGATCACCAAGGAGGTCGGCAACGGCGTCAAGGTCTTGCCCGTGAAGCTCGATGTGAGCAAGCCGGATGAGGTTCGGGGCTTCGTGCAATCTCTTCCCGAGGAATTCAGGGACATCAATGTCCTTGTGAACAATGCGTATGCTTGTCCCTTCCCCCGTCCCTCCCTCTCCGCAGCGAGCGTGCCCATCAGCCTGCCTGTGAGCAGGGCGGCCATGAGCGCTGCTTGTCTATCCGAACCCTGACTCACACTCTGTTTCCTACCCACAGCGGTCTTGTCAAGGGAGTGGACAAGGCCCCCGCGATCAACGAGGAGGACATCAAGATTATGTTCGACACCAACGTGACGGGCCTCATCAACATGACGCAGGCGGTCCTGCCCGTCTTCGCCAAGCGGCCCGACGGTGGCGCCGGCGATATCATCAACATCGGCAGCATCGCCGGTCGCGACCCCTATCCCGGCGGCAGCATCTACTGCGCCACCAAGGCCGCCGTCCGCAGCTTCACCGAGAGCTTGCGCAAGGAGCTCATCTCGACGCGAATCCGCGTCATCGAGATTGACCCCGGCCAAGTCGAGACCGTGAGTGCCTCTCCGTCATGGGCTGAAGCTCCAAAGACATGCCGTTTTTGACTGACATCCATGCAGGAGTTCTCGGTTGTCCGTTTCGGCGGCGACAAGGCCAAGGCCGATGCCGTTTATGCGTATGCCTCCCTTCCCTCCATCCCCAGCAAACTTTAGTTTTTATCGAGCTGGACTGCTAACACTTATGGCAGCGGTGTGGATCCCCTGACCCCGGATGACATTGCCGAGGTTGTCGTCTTCGCTGCCGGCAGGCGAGAAAACGTCGTCATTGCCGACACCTTAATATATCCCCAACACCAGGTAAGCTCGGCGTCGTCCCTGCCGCCCCTACCAGTTTTCGACGACACAGAAAAAACTGACCATCTCCAGGGTTCCGCCGGGATGCTGCACCGCAGGTCGTAGAGCTAAATAGAGGATAGACTAGATCAGATTGCACATATATGCCAGTGAGCATTTAATAGATGCCAGTGAGCATTTAATAGACTCGTTACTACCTGGGACACCATGCTAGTATTGCGTGCGCAATGACTGCTTCTTAACTCGCCAAGGTGTTGTGAATCTGACGGGTACACTAGGGATCCCGCGTCCTACAACTCCACTTCATGGCACAACTAAACGCATCACATTGATGATAATGCCATGTTCCAACGTGCAGAATGGAATTCGGCAATGTTCAGGAACGTAAAGCACGGAATTGCCGTGCCACCACGGCCGCCACCGGCATACTCCTTCACAACTTACGCGCGGTGGAAGTAGATCGGCTGCCAGTTGACAGAAATAAGCGACAGGGCCGCTCGCTACCCAGTCAATAATCGATCCCACTCAAGAATAGAAGAAGAGCACAAGAATTTTTGCGAACAAGGAGCTCCGCAGTCTTTGGGGCTCCCACGACTCATATATCCTGTGTCCTGTGGAGGGGGGAGTGCAGAGACTCAGTCCCCACTAGTGCGACAAATGGGTGTCAGGTAGATAATCCAAAGCGGGGACGACTCAGCCATCGCTTTAAAGAGGCTCGTATAGTGTAGTGGTTAGCACGCGGGGTTTTGAGATATCAGAATCACCTTTCCCGAGTCCCCGGTTCGAACCCGGGTATGAGCTTTAACATGTTCATCTCCTCTCGCTTGCATCCTGTGGATGCATAGGAGCGATCGCTTTTTTTGAACTTCAGTTCCTCTTCAACTATCCGTTTTAATTTTATCTTTTGAGGGCAGCGTATTTAAAAGCCCCGCTCTTGCGTCTTTGCTAATTGTTCCGCTTCGCACATGTACTGTATTAACTGTATTGCGTGTCTATGGTTCCTGTGACTGAGGTTTTGTAAACAGTGGCTTGCCTATTTACAAGAACCTTGGCAGCCAACCGCAGTTTTAGTCACTCAGACGTAGCAGGTAACGTTTTGCATTGAGTATGTATGTTTCAGGAACTTTGACTCATGGCCAGTCTAATTTTCTTCCCCTTCCTTTGCGAAAGGGTATTTTAGTGCTTCTCTTTGTGGTATCAACGTATATAAATGCTTCATATCAACATCCGGGTTTCCACCCCCTCCCGTTTCTACTCTTTGCCTCGGTCTCAGAAGGTATCAGGGAACTTTTCCGAGACTGGTGTTGTTGGTCCCTTGGAATGAGACATGCTATACGGTGCCTATCAAGAAATGTTAGGCTTTTGGTTCTTTTAATATTTATATAAACTGAAGTGGGAGGATGAGAGAACATATCATGCACGGTGAAAACTTACGAGTACCTGCTTCGCATTGCATATCCGCCAGGCGAGCTTCTTCACGTTGCCGTCGGCCAAGACGACACCCGGAGCAAACTCGATGCTGAACATTTGCTGGATCGCGTAGACCACGCGCCGCGCGTACTTGCTGTCCCGCTCGACGAGGGCACCGAAAGGCTCCTCCACGGTGCTGGGGGCAATGTTGGGATCCCGGTCCAGGCAGTTGCGCACGACCGGCAGGAGGGCGGATTCGACGGCCGCCTCGTAGAAGCCCCGCGCGTCCACCTCGACGTCGTCTTCGTCGAACCGCGCGATGCGCACCTCGAAGGGTTCCGAGACGGACATGACGTTGTGCTTTCCGTCGTGGTGGTAGCGGAACTCAAACACGCCTTGCGTCCACCACAGCTTGTTGCCCTCAAAGACCATCTCTCCGCGTACGAGATCCACGTCTCCGGAACCCTTGACCGGTTGGTCAGACACCAGGATGCCTTGGTCAGTGTTGGTGTCGTACTCGCCGGGGCAGGTCGGGACCCAGCGGCCCAGAGACGAGACCTCTGTGGCATCGCGGGAGCGGTTGTCGGTCACCATGTACAGTCCAACCCAGTCCTTCTTGCTGTGGTTCGCCGGTGCCGTCCACTTGACCTTGATCGGGGCTCCGTACTCAAACATCATTGTCTTGACAGCCTTAGGCACTCGGGCGGTGATGCTCTCTTTGCCTGTCGACTTGTCGTTGTCGCCCGTGAGCGTAGTTCCTTCCATCGATAGCGTATAGTCCTTGGGATCGTATCCGGCGAGATCGGGCGCAATCTTGGCGATGGTCAGGCGTGCCGGGTATTTGTTAAAGAGGCCCGTAGTATCCCGGACGATGGTGGACGAGCCCGCGGCGAGCTTCGACCGCGCCACGTCTACGAACTCGTCCACGAAGTGCTTTGTCTCGTCCAGCACCTTGTCTACGCTCATCTGCCACTCTTTGACCGGGGGCGGCAGCGATCGCTTGATGAACTTGGTGAGACCAGCCTCGTCGCGTAGGTTCCGGCCGTAGATCTTCTGCATGTGGGGCTTCTCGACGTACGAGATGAAAGCCAGTGTGAGGATATGGCCCACTAGGGCCATGAGGAAGATGGATCGGCTCCATGTGATGAGAGCCGCTCCCCAGAGGCCAGCCGTGCCGATAACCCGCTCAGGGTTGTTGAGGAACCGGTAGATGGACTTGTAGGTCAACTTGCCAGTGCTATCGAAGAAGAAGTCTCCGTAGAACCACCCGAACTCGCCTAGCGATTCGTAGATACTCGATGCCGTCCACATCTGCAGGGCAATCAGGCTCAGCCCGAGAACATGCTTCAGAAGCACCCATTTGTAGGTCCAGTCTTCGGGGAAACTGTACAGCTTCCAGCATGCCGCCATGAACGATCCATGGCAGAGCACCAAGCTGATGTGGTACATGCCCTTCCACTGACGCCATGCCTCTCCCGCACTCTCTCCATACTTGACGAAGTGCCTTGTGAACATCTTCTCCTTCGACTGAAGAGTCAGGATTACGCCCAGACCTACCGAGTACCAGAGACGCCAAAACAAGGCGTGGATGACAAAGAGAGCCTGGTAGAAGGGGGTCGACGGCGTCACGATAGCGATTGTGGTCAAATAGCCCGCCAGGAGCAGGACTGTATAGTCTGTCAACCGGAAGAGGTCGAGATTCTTGAGACCAACCAGATGATGAACCGAAGCAGGCGTCTCTGAGGCAGTCTGAGCTTTCTGGGGACTGCTTGCCCCTAGGGGCTGGCTCGCTTCGGTGGGCATGCGCGGCGGCGGGGGGTTGTAGATCTTCTCGATGTGTGGGTTCTCCACGAATGCTAGGAACGCAAACTGCGCAGCATGGGCGATGATGGAGATGAAGAGGACGTCATAGCTCGCAGCCATCATAGAGATACCATAGTAGCCCGCGTACCCGATCGAGTACATGGGATGTGGCGCCATCTCGAACACGCCGTCGAACGTGAGCTCCTGGTCAATCAGGTAGAAGCTAGGGGTTCCGGTTAGATGGTTTGCTACGCACGAGCCAGCATATCGGGGAGTGACTTACAAGTCTCCCCAGTACCAAGCATAGTCCTTTACTACACGGTGCGCATCTAACTTGACCCAGAGGTTGAAGCCAAAGAGGACGAGGCCAATGAACCAGCGGGCCGAGGTCATGAGGACGGACTCGTCGGCTGGCTTGTGGCCACAGATGATGGCGAAGAGGCAGTACGAGACAAAGTCGCACATCAAGATCAAGTCTACTACGCGGCGAAAGACCAACCAAGTGTTGTACTCGATGGGTGCATCTTCGAACTTGTAATCCTCGGGAATCTTGGCCTCCAATTCTCTCTTCAGCACCCGATAGACCCACGGCCGAGGGTTCCGGCCGGAGGAGGGGTTCTCAAACAGCTTCCACTTCTTCGCCCACGTCACCAGCAACGTATAGTTCGACTGGACGTTCAGCAAGTACCCGATTCCAATGTTATAAGAGGCTCTCCAGAACAGGAAGACCGCCGCGAAGACAGGCTGCTTGAGGGACGAAGGCAGGAGGTACGCAGCCAGGATGTGCAGAGCCAGTATGAAGAGGACGAGAGCATCCGACATATTCTTGGGCTGTCGTGGATCGAGGAGCTGGGACACCATGTCGTGGGTCGTGGGGACGATGAACACTGCGTTTGCCGCGGTTAGCATTGGGTCACGCGAGCACTTGGCAGCGCAGGAGAGGGGCGAGAAGTCGCGATCGTACCTCTTCCATCCGGTGTGCGGCCGTATGTTTTCTTGTTCCGAGGATCGGCATTGAGCTCTCGCACGACCTCGGAGGCGCCGCGGGAGTCGATCGACTCGTTGTCGCTGGACGGCACCCGATGATGCCGTTGGCGAATACCGCCTCCCGCGGCGGCCGGTTGGGTCGAAGTACTCATCCCGGCCGGAGAAGGGTGCTTGGAAGCACAGGAGAGTTTGGAGATAATTTTTGGGTATTTTTCTCCTTTTCACGCAGAGTCCATCACTCTAGGGGAATGCGCACGAAGTCGGATTTAGCAGTATTTATTTAAGCTCAGGAGAGGGAAATAGCGAGTGTGTGTGCAGGCGGTGACCACTGAGGGAAGGATGTCATCACATGCTGGGTGCTGCAGGTCCACGCGACAGTGGTGGGGGGGAGAGACCCACACCACCAACCCCAACCTGTTCTCTGGGCTGAAAACGTCCAGCTCCAGAGCACTGAACACGCTAAGTCATCAACAAAAACATCTGCCCCTCTTTTTCCCACCCACTCACTGCCACTGAAGCATCAGAAAAATAGAGATGATGGTGTGGACGGGTGCAGGATCATGTACGGAGTAGGTAGATTTTGGGAGCCTGGTATTACTTATTACTTGCCTTGCCGTGCTTGCTTTGCCTAATCAATGATACGTGCATGCATTTGCATTTGTTCCTCGCTGGGCAAGAGATCCGCGTCTATTCACCGGTTTAAATAAACCCGATATGAACTGGTAACTTTTTTTCTCTCTAAAGATATATATACCTTAAGAACCCACTTCCACTTCCCCTCTTGACCCATTTTCATCGTCTCCCTTAGCTATCAGGGGGGAAAGGAAACGGAGCCAATTCATCCAAGTACTTTGTTGTCCAGGACAAATGACATGCAGGTTCATTGGTGGATCCTAAGACAGCGTGCAGCTTTCAGGCCCAAGTACAAGTTACCTCTAACACTACCTGTGATACAGCAGTGTTCAGGTTCAGCGTACGTTGGGATCGAGACAGTGCAAATAGATTTTAGCATCCATTGGCATCGTTCTCTCAGTGCAGGCGCTGAAACTATCTTTGGAGTTTCAGCCTATCACCACTGCCAACTGTAGGATCTTGACTGCCCGTCTGGTACAGTGTTCGAACACTGCCGGGCTCATGTTCAAGAGTGATGCCCCCGAGCCTATGGTTCATACTACCACTATCTTCGCGAAGATCATACTTTTGAGCCTTCCATATCATATTTGCCGGCGAGTCTTCTGGCCCCAGATCTTGCCAAACCTGTAAAATAGCCTGTTGGCGTTGCCTTGATGGAGAAGTCGGTTGGACAACGATGGCACATGCTCTGTACCTCATGGCCGCAATTAAAAGCCTTGGCGATGGCGATTCCCAGTCGGTCCAATGGAGGATCCCAACTGCATGGCTGTCGGGGACCAATACGAAGATGTGGGCAAATGGAAAGATATCCCATATTGTCGAGTGATACGCAGGTACCATCCACTCCTTGCTCGTAACTCCATATTGAGAGTACCAGGTATCTCAAGTCGTCGGAAGCATCTATGACTACTTTAGGATAAACCGAATACCGAACTGAGAGCATGCCAGGTAATCCAGGGGCGGTGTACATATTTGTACCAAAGGGCACTTCGCGGTAGGGTGTTAATAGCCTCTGGAGATATGTTTGGTATCGCGGTTGTTGCATGCGGGTGTATTTTAGGGCAAGCTGGACATGCCGGTGGTCGATAGAAATATTTCTTTTGTCGACGCGACAGTTTAGAAAGCCGTAAGCATCGGTTTGCCACTTGTTCCATCCCCGGAGACACGACATATGCCATGGCTGATGTGGCGTATCGAGTTTGACGACTTCGTGCAGTGTTACACACACCTCACATACCCACCTCCCAGGCATCGAGCGAGCCAGTGCAACGAGATATTCCAGATGTTGCTCGCGGGAAAGTTGGCCGCGCCTGCCACCAAAGATACCCTGCAATGCACGGCAGCTCTGGGCAAGTAGGACTTGATTAGGAAGTGGGAGCTGTTCAAATATTTGGATGAGCAATTCCATCGGTAACTGGAGAAAGCCAGCATTATGTGAATGTCTCTTCTGCCGTCGCCGACGCCATAGTAAGGACACGCCAGGAAGAAGCTGGCTTGCTATTTGACGGAGGTCCATGATAGTAGTAGGAAGAGACGGAATAGTATGTTCTTTTTATTAGAAAAGAAAGAAAAAAAAGGAAAAGGAAAGAACCTGATGGCAGACTCTATACCAGTATCTTCCATATAGAACTATGAACTCTCATCGCAGATAACTGCGTTCAGTTGGGCTGGGAAGGTTCAAAGGGTATCTGTCTATCTCCACCGCTACCTGCTATCTGCAAATTTTTGGAGATGATCCTTCTAGAAATACTGTAATGATACCAAAATCTTTTGCAATTTATAGTATCCTGCCTGCAAGGTTGTTTGTTTGCTTTTCTCTCTCGTTTCTGCAATCGCTGTACTGCTCGGCTTTTTGAGGTCTGACGGTTTTGGAGAGAGGTTTCGGACGGCTGGTGGGTAGCTCCAGCAGTGGCTAGGCTTCTGGGGCAGTTGGTCGAGGTTCTGTGGACCGCCGCAACCAGCAGCGCGTGTCTCACTGGTCGCTGGGGATCTATAAGCAAGGGGGCGCGCTCCGCTCGAGGAAAACTGGTCTGTTCATCCCTAGAAACGACGGTAGCGGGTAGCCGTTATGGCGCAATTGGGCGTCTCCACAACCCGTCGGCTTGAGCCAGTTTCAATTTCCAAGATGGAGAAGGAGAAGGTTCGAGACTTGGGTGGCTGGATCACTCGCCGAGGGAGGAACCTGACCGAAATTCTTTCTGAGTTTGATCAATCTGTCCCCCTTCGTGGTCATAACAAGGTCGATGAGACCTTAATCTGTATTATAAAGCTGCAATATCGAAGACATCGAGATCGGGCAGAAAGCAGATGCTAAAAGTACCACTTCCCAATGTGTTTCCTTGCAAGGCACTCTGACAGCGACAGGTAGTTGGCAAATATCGCGTGACTAGACGGTGGTCTTTTTTATCCAGTGCGTCGCAACTGGCTATGTGGCTTGTTATACCTTTACATTCTCCGTATTTATCTGTTTCTTAGAAAACCTGAGCTTCCTCCCCGTCTCTCCTCTCTGCTTAGGATTTGTTCCTTCTGAGGTTCTCCGTGGTGGAGCACAGTCCGTACAAGTTGCCCGATTCGGACGATTAACTGATGCGCAAGTCCTCACGCATCAACATCAATACTAGATCGTGGCTTTGTTTCTAGATCTCCTATCCCGCAGAAACATCGCATCTCGGATATCCACATTCTAGAAATTTCCCTAGGGAAGATTCAAGGATCTGCTCGGTGATGCGATGCGACACCCTGGTCTGGCCGACGTCGAGTCGTCCCGCGTTTGATTGGAATTCATGCGACACAATCCCAGACCTTGCGACACGTATATACCACCCACCAAACTCAAGACCCCGGGCAGCATGGTTGGTCGAGAAAAGAGTATGCCATAGTGCTACCCAGGCAAGCAGGTCGCGTGAAAAACCCGGCACTCTTAGGGGTCCTCTGCCAGGGACCCCGATGCTCGAGTGCATGAATCTTTGAACTCGTTTGCGGCCGTCCAATGGTCGAGTCATTTCGCGCCATGCTCACGCGTGATGTCCAACGCGCGCCGGCGGATAAGATGCAGCAATAGGATATATATGAAATGACACATCTGCCCGTCTCAATCTCTCGCGGATCTGCTTCCTCATGTGGACTTTCGTTTCTCGCCCATCGTTTCCCAGCAGAGTCTTAGTGTTTGCAGTATAACCACCCAAGCCGACTTATATCGCCAAGCCCCATCACCTGCCCTACGCCCTAGGCCCTGAAAAAAAATTCCTGCAGGAGAACCCTTATGTCATATTTCTGGAAAGACATGGCTCGCCAGACCCCCAAAGACAAAGCCCCCAAGGCCCCCAAGGCCGCCGCCGCCGACACCGAAAAGCCGCTCCCGGACCCGTCGACCCAGCGCCCGGGCACCTCGGGGACCGAGGCGGTCCTCGTGTCCAACCGCCGCCAGGCCTCGGAGACGTACCTCGCCGCGCAAAAGGCCGAACGCAGCTACAAGACCAAGAAGCGCTCGGCCCTGGCCCAGGCCAACTACTCCGAGGCCAAGGACCACTTCAGGCAGGCCGCGCACCACTTCAAGACCTCCATCGCGCTCTCCTTCGGCGTCGTCAAGAGCACCCCGTACCTCGTCAACCAGAAGCTCGAGAGGCAGCGCGACAAGGCCGCCGAGAAGCGGCGGCTCCAGGCCATCGAGCGCCGCAAGCGGCTGGAAGCGCAGCTCGCCAAGGAGAACGCCGCGCGCGGGAGCATCGACGCGCCAGACGCTGACGAGGATGCCGAGGAAGCAGAAGCGTGATCTCGTGGGTGCTTACTTCGACACGCTCGGCAGAGAATACAAGACGCCGACAAAGGCCTAATACGGCAATAATATTGGAGGGGAAGGGGAGGAAAGAAGAAAAAAAAACTTACTCGATGATACCATTTCCTATGTCTTATTTGCTTGGCTTTCTTTGGCCCTCATACTCTCATCTCAACATCGACAGAT
>FTLB01000554.1_pt2 | contig 16483 bp, 5 predicted proteins | sample 1658291 | NCBI WGS metagenome assembly FTLB01 (sample SAMEA3914812, study PRJEB12502) | metagenome | biome: forest; material: soil | place: Canada | collected 2011-07-07 | depth 0.1 m
TCGAAAACCTTGTCAAATACGGCCTTGGCATTTCCCTCGATCACATCGCCGTGGCAGGGGATCAGAGTGGTGAAGTCCCAAGAGTTGATTTTCTGGATGCTCGCGTTGAACCCGGTGCGATCCCTCCGGCTCAGGGCGTACCAGGTAAAGCGCTTGGCTCCCTTGGCCTCGCCCTGCGTGTTCCAGATGGCGTTGCCCAGACTGGCCAGGATTCCGCCTTTGGGCTTCTGGGCGGCCGGGACGCGCGAGTACTGCTCGGTGGCGGGTAGATTGAACATGAGATCGGCCTCGATGAGGATCTTCTCGGGCTTGTAGACGAAGACGATCTCCTTGTTCGGGTGGGCGTCGACGTACTCGTACTCGAAGTCCTGGTCGAAATCCGGGCCGATCTTGATCTGGTTCTTGTTCTTGGGGTCGAAGACGACGGCGAAGGGTTCCTTGCCGATCTTCTCGTCCTGGGACTTTAGGCGCTTCTCAGGCAGGCCGTCGGGACCGACCAGCTTGGCGCCGGGGTAGGCAGTGGCCCACTCCGACAGGAAGATGTGGTGCTCAAAGTCGAGCGCGACGAGGTACTTGACATCGCCGCCCAGCTCGCTCACCTTAGCCTTGACCTCGGGTGTGAGGGCGACGGGCGAGAACACGGCGAGACCGCCGGATGTGAGCCTCACTGCAAGGATGCGTTAGCGCCACTTTTCTGCATGTCTCACCAGCGAGCCGATCGATTGCGCTCGATGCTTTTTCTGGAAGGGCGGCGGGCAACGAACCAATGGTGCCTCTGCCGCCAACAGGTATCATTCCAAATCGCAGAAACGGTACGGAGAGGGTGACGACATTCGGGGAGATGTTCCGAATGACCATCACCTCGGATGGATTCGCTGGGACGAGCTTGGACGACATGTCGTCGGATTTGGTGCTGCTGCTCAAGGCAACCACGGTAGCTGCACCTACGAAGAGCAAGCCGAAGGTTCTCAGTCTCCACCCACTCGGAGCGCTGAGGATTGACGCCTGGAGGGAAATGGCGGCGACGGGTTGCTCGCGAGAGCTAACTCTAGTTGGCGAGTGAGTTGCTGGGAGCTTTGAAGGGGCCTGCGTGAGGATCCCTCTGTCTGCTTTCTTGAGAAGCGCTGGCTTATGAGTTGAGTGGATGGCGCGAACGAGGTGGGTCTGAATGGTTAGATTCAAGCGCTGCAGATAGATGATGTGGGATGGTTGCTACACAAAAGAAAACCGAGGAGACGAGACACGACTTGGGGCAGTTGACAGGGTGATATATATATACATGTATGTATCTTGAGGAAGAGAGGTGCGCGGGGTAGTAATACGAACCAGATAACGGTGATTGCCTGGAGCTGGTGAGAGCCGGAAGAGAGAAGCAGGCCGCATAATTACTAAACTGCTAGGGTCTCCTGCCGAGTCCTCGGCTTTGCTGAGGGAAAAATCCTTGCGATTCAGTTCCTAGTACCTTATGATCAGTAGATTTAAAATAAAAAAGCCCAGAGACCAGACAACGATTGCCATACACCACGTTGCGCTGGGTGCTCCAACAGGGGGGTTAGAGCCGGGAGGTTGGTGTCACAGGTGGGACGATGTTGAGCTTAGTGGGGGTTAGTGGGGATGACGCATGCAACCAGCGTGTATGTCCGACGGAGCTATGAACCAGTTTAGGTTGTTGAATTTGGAATACTTGCTACATAGAGAGATGGCTACGGAGTACAGAATAGGGCTTCCAAGAAATCTCGCAAAATGCGGTCTGTGTGCATGTTTGTATCTGTCTACCGCTACTTCGTGAACGAAAGAGTGCCATCGAAGCGGAGCAGGGAATACCAAAGCTTGCCAAGTTACAGCTTTAATTCCGAAGAGTTTGATGGTTGTCTGTTCGCTACTATTTCTTTGTCGCTGAGGAAATTCAACCCGGAGCATAAGGTACCTTACCTACTGTAGGTCCTTATCTCCAACTCTAAGGTACCCTTGTTTTCCTCGTCGATTACCTCGCCTTACCTAAGGTACATAACTGAAATAAGGTGTCTCATGTATCTGAGCCCGACGCACTCAAATTGTACAAAATAGAGATGAAGCTTTGTCACTAGTAGTTAGTGAGAATAAAAGTACACTCAGTGATTTCTACTCCGTACAGAAGGAGAGTCCTTTGTGGGTAAGGTAGCCAAGACGTACAGTAACTGTCTTGACTGTGTAAAAGGATTTTGGGATCAGAAAGGTGGACTGTGCTGTACTTACCTGCATAAGGTAACGCGCTCTACCTTATGCAAGCTCTTGCAGCGCTTGGCTAGGCTCAATGTACCGCGGCCCTACAGGGATGCAAGCAGTTTCCCAAGAACGCAGTCCAGTGGAGTTACGGCTGGACCGAACCGCGGTTCCTAGACGCAGTGACGTTAGTCATCCCATCGCGCGTATCAAATAGACACCCACGACACCCCCCAGCCGACCGAGTTGTGCCCAGCCACGTGCAATGTGCCATGTAAAAACGCTGTAATACAAGCTTCTGGTGACGCCCAACTGCCATTTACATCACAAATCTCCCTAAATCGTGAAAGCCCCGAGCTAATGCTGGTTACCGAGCTTCCCTCTTGAATTCTTGATAGGCACGATAGGGTCGCAGCCTGTCACAAACTCAAATAGCCTCTTGGCTTAGATAAGGTATTGGCCTGGCCATTGAAGAACCCGAGACCGAGGCAACCATTCGGTGCTCGGCGCCGACATATTAGGGTAACTTGGAGGTATTCACTCTACTTACCTAAGCTGCTAAGGCGTAGTTGACTGATGTAACCATTTCAAATGATTATCCAGCAAACCAAGGAGAGCATCCGTTATTAAACTTATCATTTGGAAGGGCCAGAAAATAAAGCATGTGGGAAAGGAATATACAACGTAGAGACCTCAGTACCCCTCTGCGCATGGCCTCTTGACGCACAATCTCGCTCTCCATTATCCTTCCATGTCTCCCTGCGGCCATGGCGACTCGGAGATTCCTCACCCTTACATATGGTAGCCTTTTTCTAACTTGATCACCGCTTGGTAGATCCATGGGAAATTTGCACTGACTTCACACGATTCCGCATACAGGAAAAAAAAACTGGAGAGATTGTCCCCCTGCTTGGTTACGACATGAACTGCAGGAGCCAGCACTAACGCATCGGCCTAAGGTAAGGTACTGTAGAGATACATAGCTGTCTCCGTAGTATCAAGCACATATCTATTGCAGTGGAACTCTTAAGGGCATAAGTACAAACGAAAGCCTCATATGACTTGTAAGACAAAAGCTGCGCACTGCTGGTAGCCACACTATGCACCATCTCAGCCCAAGCTCAACATCCATTCTTCATACCTTAATATATCGAACCAAGGAAGCTGAGCCTGAGCTCTACAGGACGATATTCAGCAACAATGCCGGCAGGAAAAATCAAAACTAGAAGCATCCAAGAATTACCAATTCATACCCTCTTCCTTCTATTTCCAAAAGACCCTCCACCCCCCCTCGCCGGTGGTGTCATCTCTTAATTACGCCGTGCGCCTCTGCCCCATCCAATATCTCCCATCCAACCTGTTGATACCGCCTTGACAGCACCGACGGTTTTATTATGAGAGCACCAGCAAGTCGAGCAGTCGAGTCCGGCTTGGTTCATACAAGAGGCGATAGTCTACGTCGTAAGGCGACCATCCCTGGTACGGCCAGTTACCATCCAGGTCGCGCACGTACGCACGTTGAAAGCCGTTGTCCTCAAGCCAGATGCTACGCTCCTTCATGATGGCAAGAAAAGCCACAAGGTGAAGGAAAAACCCAAAACACAGTACCCCGCCCACAATCTTGCCGGCGCTTGGGGGCTTCGCCCATGGCGACTTCGGCCGATTCAGCACTATGGCGCCGTGCCGCTGGTTGCGGCGGGAATAATACGTTATGTATGCTCGCTTTTTCGCGTGATAGAACAGCAGCTTGAGCGCGAACCACGGATAGCCGGTAGCCAGCAGTATCAGCTGCAGGACGGTGTAATAATAGTTGTACGGCTGCAAGATGGCGAGCATCAGAAGCCAAACGACAGCCGTGAGCATCTGGCATGGAAGCGCCGCCAGCTTCGGTAGCAAGAGCGGAAGTACGCCGTGTCCATGGCGGCCGCGGTCTAAACTGGATTCGAATTCACGACCGTGAGGAGGCGCCGTCGCCTGGGGGATCTCTCCCTCCCCGCGGAGCAGCTTCGCTCGAGCCCACTCATACATGGTACAGAAGCACAGGTCTGTGCCAGCATGCCCTGCTTCTTCGACTACCTGTAGATGCTCCTTGGCCTTATCGATCGCCTCGTGCAGGGTCAACAGCTCGCTGATGCGCTGCGATATGTCATTTCTTCTCTCTCCTGTCTTGGCTTCGAGCTGATCGAGCTCAGATTTCCGCTCCTCCAAGGCTTTCTGTTCCGCACGGATCTGCTCTTCCTGCGCACGGAGCGCCTTGAGCTCGCTTTGTAGATCCTTTTCAGCCTTTGCAATCTCCTCGCTGCGCTTGTCGAGATTCTTGCGAGCTTCTTCGAGCTCGTCTTCTCGGCGTTGGAGTTCCGCAGCGGCCTGATCGGTTTGCTGATCCATTTGTTGCTTCAGCTCCTCAAACTCGGTGACGCGCCTTTGCAGGTCGAGCTCCTGCTGCTGGAGTTGTGACTCTTGGCCTCGCTTCTTTTCTTCTAGCTCGTCCTTGGCCGTTTCAAGCTCCCGTTTGACCGTTTCCGTCTCCTCTTTGTTCTGGTCGAGATCAGCCTCATACGCCTTGGTCTTCTCCGCCAGATCCTTGCGACTGGTTGCTATCGAGTCCATCACGGCAAGGTTCTCCTTCTCCCGTTCCTCGACGACGAGAATCCTTCGCTCTACGTCCGCAAGGTCAGCCGCCAACTTCTCCTGCCTCGCTGTCACGTCCTGTTGGTCCTTCTGGAGCTTGTCGGTGTCCTTTTCAACCTGCGTACGTTCCTCAGCCAGACGTCTCTCTTGATCCGCTAGTTGGCTGGCGAGAACTTCTAGGTCCTTTTTGGCGGTCGATTCTTGAGACGCTTGCTCGGCAGTCCGCTCCTCCAACTCCCGCGACTTGGATTCGAGTTGTCGGAGTTGTTCTTCGGCCGCCTTCCTGTCCTTCCTGGTCTCGTCAGCCAGCTCAGCGAGGTTGGCCGCCTCTCCCAGCTCATTCCGGTGGTATCGTACGAGTTCGACAAAGTGAGTAAGGAGCGAAGCATACCCCGCTTGTCTCTCGCGTATTTCTTGTTGCTTGCTTGATGTGAACCCAGTGATGGCCCTCTCCTCTACGAGATATCCAGAAACACGGTCGAGAACTGGGCGAACAATCTCGCGAAGCCGAACGGGTAGCTGCTCGTTTTCCGCGACATTGTCTAAGAAATCTAGTAGCGGCGCCAGATCTTTCTCAGAGACGAGCTTCACATCGCGCGGTCGCGCACTCCATGAGCCAAGCCACGATAGCTTCGGCTGCGTGGGACCTTCGTCTACGCGACGCACGAGGTCGGTGAACGACTTATTTATCCGTTCAAGTTCTGTTCCTTTGTCAACAAGCGCACTCTCAAGCTGGGCCAGCTTCCCTGACGTTTCGGCGAGCTCTGCCTCCTTCGTCTGTATTTTGTGCTGAGAATCTTCCGTCTCCTGCTTGAGCCGCTCGACTTCCTGCTGGGCTTCCTTAATCTTCTCTGCGAGCTCTGCCTTCTCCTCTCGGACCAGGTTCTCGGATTGGCTACTCGCTTCTTGCGCCATCTTGGCTTCCCTTTCGATGGCTTTGATCTTCTCCCTCAGCTCCGCTTGGTGCCTCGCGCTGTCCACTTCAGATTCTTTGAGTGCAACCTGAGTCCTTTTCTCAAGATCGGATATCTTCTTCGCGAGATACGCATTTTCCTCCTTGAGATCGGCCATGCGTTTTGCCTTTTCCACTCCATCGGTCGCACCATCCTGGGCCAAGGTTTGGACTTGCTGCGTCAAGGCCTGGATCTGATGCTCGGCCTCCTTCGCAGCAGCCTTTGCTTCCGAATCTTTGCTGTCGAGCTTGCCCTCCAGTCCGACCGCTTTCTCAGTCTCCTTGGCCAATTTCTTTCGCAAGCCGTCAATCTCTCGTTCGAGTGCTGCGATTTGTATGTCACTCTCTTTCTTGGCTTGATCCAGGGCCTCTTTGAGGTTTTCAAATGGTTCCCCGAAGGCATCATCTTCCTCTGTTGCCTGCGCTTGTGTTGCTTCGGTGTTCGCGACCACCTCCCTCTCGAAGTCTATTTCGCCTCGGAGATTCTCGGCATCCTCTTTTGCTATACGGAGCTGCTCCTCAAGGTGCTCGAGCTTCTGCTCTGCTTCGCTATATAGCTCATTCCTGCTATCCAGCTCCATCGTTGCTGTTCTGATGATATTTTCCCGCTCTCGTATCTCGTCTTGCGCTTGGTCGCGTTCACTCTCAAGCTTCCGTCTCATGGTTTCAAACTTTTTCTCGGCATCTTCGTGCAGTTTCTCCAGCTGCTTTCGTCGATCGCGCTCATCGTCGTACCTCCTCGCGTCCTGTTTGAACCGGGATATGTACGCATTGCAGAAGCCATAGCCCGTCGTCAGCCGGCCGTGCAGCGGTTCTATGACCTCGTCCTTAATGTAGCGCAGGGCTTGGTCCGCCATGCGGCGCTTGTCACGTTGGTCAAATACCGTCTTGTAGAATGCATCCAAGCCGCGCACAAAGTTCTCGAACGCCTCCGTGGCGGCCTCGTCCCCTTCCAGGCGCTTCTTGACGGCGCTCTCGCCGTCCACCGTCTCGAGCAGACCGACCGCATTCTTAGGCCACTCTCCAAACTTTGCCTCCTCTTCGGCCTCCTCCTCCTCCGTGGGAAGATCGTAATCCAGCGTCGTAAAGTGCTCCAGCTCCTGGAACACATCCTCGACATCCTCGCGGTTGGGAATCTCCAGAAGCGCGGTCCCCGGCGTCGAGGGCGAGCCGAAGCTTCCATATGGGGACCCCTCGTCGGAGCCCTCGAGCGGCGGCCAGCGGGACGCCGCTGCCAGGTTGAGCGGCGGCACGCGGTGGTGCCCCAGACGGCTCGGCGGCCGGCTCGACGGCCGGCTGCCGGGCCCGCCCAGCGGCGGGGAGAATGCCGGGCTGGTCGGCCCCGAGGATCCCGGACTGGAAGCCGTTCCGCGGGCGTGTCGCGGGTGGCGGGCCCGCGCGAAGCCGGCTTGTCCCAGCCCTCCGGCTTGGAGTTGGCGCCCCGACGACCGGATCGTCGGTACAGGACGTTCACGTTCAGGCGCCTTTCCGGACGCACCCTCGCCTGCCGTCTCGCCTGCCTCGCCGTTGTCGTCATCTTCTTCCTCGTCCCTGCGTCCAGGACTTGGGTCCTCCTGAGCTTCTCTACTGTCTGACATGCTGTGCTGCCTATTTCCTGCCAGGTGAGTTTCTGAAATCTTGTTCAACTTTGAATCGACAGAATTGAAAACCAGTAACTGGGTGGTAAAAGTTGTTGACGGCGTAGTTCAGACCAAAGATCCGGAGTTTACGAGGGATCTGAACCCAAGTCCATTCTGGTGGTCTCTGGCCTGGGAGAGTCCGAGGTCATGATCAAGATCCAAATAAAGCATCGTCATCACCGGGCGAGGAATGACGAGTCTGAGAGACCCAGACGCCAGTAGACAAAAGGCTGCATTGCCCACAGCAGCATGAAAAGGGCGAGTCGTAGGTTGGAATGCCAAAATGCAACCCGTGATCCATTGTATGCTTCCGTTTGCGAGTGGCTCTCTCACTTGGCACAAAGGAGTCGGCGAATGACGGCGCAGCTAGCTTGGTCCTGAATAACGGCATTTGAGAGCCGTTGGATGTTCCTCGCAAGTTTTGCTACCTTTGAGGAATCTAAGTCTAGAGCTTGTGATTGGATGCCTAAAGAGTAAAATGTACAACGACTCTCCTCGCTGGTTCGAGGATGCCGAGAATGCGCCAACCCGCCCTCTTCCTCCCATTGTGTTAAGAGATCCGAACCCAAATTCCTAGCGCGTAAAGAAGGGTATCTAACATATTCCCGCGTGCCGTGTTATAACAAATCAGGCAAGCCATTGAGATACACTAGAAATGATGGCTGCCTCGAGACAAGAAAGGTTCTCAGGGCGTCTTCTCTTCCCAGCCCTCCCAGGGATCGTCCCAGTTTCCGCCCGAGGCTGAGGTAAAAAGTCAATATCTCAAGAATACCACTGCCCCGCGCCGATGAAATGATGGTCCTTCTCCTGCCGATGTGGAATCAGCGGTTCTTTGATGCCGAAGGCATCAATGACGTCCTTCCAAGTCTGCATGTCCAGCGACATGAAAGCTTGGTGCCGCGTCACGTTCCTCTCCGGCTTCTGGGTGGAATTCACCTCGGTGCTAAGGGGTTCTAGATCGCTGTCAGTTGGTGCATCATTCGTTTGGGAAACCCGACGTCTCGTACCTAGAGCTGGGAGGTCGTTATGGTCGTAGTCAAGCTTGACCGTCCCTTCGCGGATGAGAAAGCTGACATAGAATATGTTCTCGACGGTCTGGCCAAACGACCGCGGATTGATCACAAACTTCATGTAATCGATGCCTCCCGTGTCCCGGAGGGCGTGATCGTACATCAACGCGGCCTCTTCCTCTTCCGTCGGCTCGTGATCCATCTCATCAATCAGCTTCTCGACCGAGTCCTGCGCGGCTTGTTGGAGGTCGACAAGCTGCCTGTGTATTTGCCGTGCCATCGTGACCAAGTCGTCCTCCTTATCGCGCTTGAGCTTGCCCACGTCAAGAATCTCGGGTCGTACCTCGGTAAGGCTGTCGATCCGTAGAGGCGCGGATCTCGCTGCAACTTTGCGCGCCTTCTTCTCGATCGACAGAGGGCCGAGGAGGAACCCAGTGAGAGCAGGACGCCGTATGCTGGGGACGCAGGCATACCGGCCAAAATGGGCCCAGTTAAACATGTCCCCCTCATCGCCGATGCGATCTTCGTCGTCGTCGTCGTCTCCGTTGCTGTGGTTGTTCGGCCGCGAGGCGGATTCGCGATGCCACCGCTGCGTGCTGGAGAGTTCTGGAGCGTCGTCTTCAATACCACCTCCGTGCAGCATGAACGTGATGCATTTCGAGACGAACTCGTCCACATCTATGCCATTCACCGCACCGCCAGTCAGCAGCCGCTGCACTCGGCGCGTCGAGAGATCGGCAGCCGCGACCAGCCCACGCGCGTCGATGGCCGCCTCGCCGGTCTGCTTGACCGCACCCAGGGCCTTTGTAGAATCGTCCAGGTATTCGATCATGCGTGTATCGTCCTCTTGCAGAAACTCGTCCGGGTTCTCGCGGAAGTTACGCTGCCAGTCGCGCATCCGGACCTGAACCTGGCGCCTCTCCTCGAGGGTCTGGTCGGGATTGTATATGCTGAAATCAATATTCTCGTCGCCCTGACCGCTCGCATCTGGCGATGGCTCCTGGGTCCGCTGTCTGGACGCTGAGGGCTCGGTACCGCCCTCGGCAGCCCGTTTGCGACCGGAGACATGGCGCTGCTGAAGCCTGTCCCGCGACTGCGTCTGGTCGAGCGCCGAGGGCGGCGACGGTGTTGGGGTAGGTTCGACGCTGGACATCCTGAGTTGACATACAAGTAGACCACCGCTCAGAATTGTGACAGAAGTCAGGCTGCCAAAGTCGGCGGTCCGAGGATTGAACGCTGCCGAGAGGATGATGCAGTCTCGCTGGGTAATTTTTGGTCGAGAAATGTTGGTCGCGTTTTCCGCGCTGTTTGTGACGCGACGGAACCTAGGTAGTGGGGCAGAACGTTTAAGTGAGCCTGGCTGGCGCCTGGAGATAACGCGGGCAGTGGGGATAAATGCGCTGGCTTAGTGCACTTTGTGGCGTGAGCTTCCTGTAATTGTGGCTCAAACTACCGACAAGGCTACCTATATCTTACTTTATGTAACACGCGAAAAGGCGGGGTGGCTGATAGCACAATCAGCTGCCTTCACCTCGAGATCCAAGCTCCTGTGTGGTTCATTCTTATTACTCTCCGGGCCACAACAAGCGCCGTCAAGATCTCTACCTTCTACCATTTTGTTTCCCACCCCAACGCGACTCATGTGAGGTAGAGAGTCAAAGAGGTATCAAGAAGGACATGGCAAGGCCCCGTCATGGAGCCGTTTTCATTCGCCAGCTCCGAGTCTCTCGACCATCCGGTCAGCATTAGGATGTGAGTTCACGCTCCTTGCTCTATCGCACCAAAGCACTTGGCACTTGGTACACTCCCTTAAGAAGAAAGAGGACACTGATACATATTTATTCTCCACAGCATTAACCTCGAGGGTGACGAAGTCCCTCCGCTGTTCTCTACTCTTCAAGATCGCCCCGACCTGCGACACATAGGCTCGAATCAGAGGTACCTTTATGCGCGCGCAACTTGAGATGCTCCCTTCTCTCTACGGGCCACGATCTGACTTCTCGACCGCAGCCCTCACTCGGATTTATATGTCACGGTGCAGGTCTGGGCAGGCTCGAAGCCGCTTACGGTACCGGTACAGACCGCATATAAAGCCTTCCGAACGGAGCGACGGTGCGCTCTTCCTCCTTGGTTTTCCTCCAAGCCAAAAGGGCCTCAGCTGACTCCGAGACAGGTGGAATGAATGGCTCACTCTCCCTATCGATTACTCGACTCTGCCCATAAACTCCCACTTGGCGATAACAATATGGGATGTCTCGCCCGCAGGTGGCCCCGATGCTCAGGGACATGCGATCCCTTTCGGTGGAACTACGCTGGCCATATTTGACAGAGATAACCAGCTGCAGAAAGGTCGGCAGAAATGCGACGTTCATCGACACAAGAAAGCAGATGGCAACGACGAAACAACGACGCCCTCGATCGCCGAGAAGAAGAAGCCTAGATCCAAGAAGGACGCCGAGGCGATAAGCGTGGACCGAGATGCAGAGGAACTGGAGCGGATGGAAAAACTGTTTAAAAAGCACGAGATGGGAGAGATTCCGCGCGTCGACTGGCTAGACCAGCTTGTCTTTCGAGGTTTTGAGAAACGCGGGTTGGAAGCAGCGAGGTCTTCCCTCAAGACCATGCAGCGCCAGCGGGCCTCGCGGAGCGGCCAGGCTGCCGAGGATGGAGTAGCCCAGCCGCCGGAAGATCTGTCCAAGTTTGTGTTGAATGTTGAGCTGCCACGCTTTGACTTCCCCGTTGTCTTCGCAGACCACGAATACCCCCCTCCGGCGGTGACTTCCAGCCAGCATATGTCGGGCTCCCAGTCCAACGTCATCTTGCGTCCTCCTCCCGAGGTTCAATTCGGACCAGGTATCAACGGAGGTATCGAGAGTGGAGGCGGGCTTGGCGGTCGTCTGTTCCGTGTCTACGACCCCGAGACCGACGCCAGGGACAATCCGGCAGAGAGCAAGCATCGGAGGCTCAACCGAAGCCAGCACCGGCACGGCATCTTGGACAAGGATCTGAGGCCGAACGCCAAGGTCAGGGACGAGCTAAACCTGATCATGGCTTATGCTCCCACCCAGATTCTCACGCCTGAGGAGAAGGACCTTGTGTGGAAATTCCGGTACCATCTGACCAAGGATAAGAGAGCACTCACCAAATTCGTCAAGTCAGTGAACTGGCAGGACGTGGCCGAGTCGAAGCAGGCAGTGCAGGTTCTAGGCAAGTGGACCGACATCGCCGTGGACGATGCCTTGGAGCTGCTGGGACCCACGTTTGATAATTCGTCCGTCCGAGCCTTTGCCGTCCAGCGCCTCCGCAAGGCCGACGACAACGAGTTGCTGCTTTATCTCCTGCAGCTTGTCCAAGCACTCAAATACGAGCACATATCGCCCCAGGAAGGCCACGAAGCCACCCACGATTCCTCGCTGGCTAGGTTCCTAATATCGCGTGCCGCCGAGAATTTCGTTCTCGGCAACTACTTCTACTGGTACCTGATGGTCGAATGTGACGATAATAGCCTGGACCAGGGCCCGGAGACCCAGAAGATCTATAGCAAGGTTGCTTATGATTTCATGACGGAGCTGGTGGACCAAGCGGATGGGGCAGAAAAGCGACAGACTCTGCTTCGTCAAGCAGAGTGGGTTGTGACTCTGTCCAAGATCTCGGGCGAGATCAAAGAATCTCACGATTCCATTGCCAAGAGAACGGATCGCGTGAAGCATTTCTTGGCAGACCCGAAGAACGAGCTGGTCACCATTGATCCTCCCCTTCCCCTGCCACTGGACCCGAGTGTGAAGATCACTGGGGTGGTTCCGGAAGATACCATCGTCTTCAAGTCCTCGCTGCATCCCATCAAGGTAGCATTCAAGACCACGTCGGGGAAGAAATACTCTATCCTCTTCAAGACCGGAGACGATCTGCGGCAGGATCAGCTTGTCATCCAGATCATCACCCTCATGGACCAGCTTCTTCAAAAAGAGAACCTCGATCTCAAACTCTCTCCATACAAGATCTTGGCTACGAGCACGAGCGCGGGTCTCTCTCAGTTCGTGCCTTCGACGACGTTCCAGTCCATCTCGTCCAAGTTCCGTAACAACCCTGCGGGGGCGTATCTTAAGCAGAACAACCCCGATGCGCAAGGCCCCCTCGGCATGCGAAAGGAGACGCTCGATACCTTTGTCAAGTCGGTAGCCGGATACTGCGTGATAACGTACATCCTGGGTGTCGGCGATCGGCATCTGGACAACCTCCTGCTGGCCCCTGACGGCCACTTCTTCCATGCCGACTTTGGTTTCATCCTCGGCCGTGATCCCAAGCCCTTCGCGCCCGCGATGAAGTTATCGCGTGAGATGGTCGACTGCATGGGCGGATCGAACTCGGAGCACTACCGCAACTTCCGGCAGTACTGCTTCCTCGCGTACAGCGCGTTGCGCAAGAACAGCAACCTCATCCTCAACCTCTTCAGTCTGATGGTCGACGCTAACATCCCCGACATCAAACTCGAGCCCGACAAGGCGGTGCTCAAGGTGAAGGAGCGCTTCCACCAAGACCTGAACGAGGACGAAGCGATACGGCATCTAGGAGGCATCATCGACGACAATCTCAATGCGCTGGTGCCCGTGGTCATCGATAAATTGCATGAGATTGTACAGGCGTTCAGGGGGTAGAGGGCCGTGTAGATATTTGGTTCGCCCAAAAGGCTTGGAATCCTGCGTTTGTTTTTCTTGGCGGGCGTTTTGTGAAGGATAAGAAGATGTATTGTATGAGGATATGTTTGGGTTAAGAGAGCAGGGGAGTGTATGAGGTTTTATGACACCCGAAATTACGAGATGATCATCAAGGCTACTTTGCTTTCCTCTCCCAGCGTGATCAGGTGCTAGGCGACAAAACGTAAGATTACTGACCAGATATTTTGGCTACCCTATTTTGGGGGGTGGTTTCGTTCTATGGTAAATGTACATTTTTCCTACAGTCTCTTGCATCGTGCCGTTCCCCCGCCTCTCAGCCCAGCCCCTCCCTCTAGGTCTCGCCGAAGACAAAGACGCCTTTTCCATTTCGGAATCCCTCCAAGGTTCCCTGGACCGCCTCTTTCAGGACCTTCTCCTCGGTCTCCCAGCTCCACGGGATTTCCTCAAAGGGTACGTCCTTGAACTTGCCTTGGCGTATGAGGTCGAGGATCTCGTTGACCGTCTGCTGCTTGGCGCGCGGGTTCTCCTTGCTCCACTCGCTCAGCCAGAAGCCCTCAAACTTCAGCCTCTTGAAGATCTGCGGGCCGGTCGGGAAGGGGAACGACTCGCGCGACATGCCGCCGTACGTGACCATGGTGCCGCCGGGGCTCAGCCACCGGACCATGTTGGCGGCCGACTTGCCGCCCACGCAGTTGAGCCCCAGCAGCAAGGGGTCGGCCCCGCCGTCCGTGAGCGACTGCAGCAGCTCGCTGCCGGCCTTGCGGTCGAGGAACTCCTTGTCGGTGACGACGACGGTGGCGCCGAGGTCGGTCAGGTCCTGCTTCAGCGCGGCCGTCTCCTCGGGCGTCGCCCGCTCGCGCACCACGTTGATGCTGCGCAGGCCCCAGAGGCGGCCGAGCTGGATGGCGGCGCGGCCGACGCCGCTGTTGGCGCCGTTCTGGACGAACCACGCGCCGCCCTTGGGCGCGGGGCCGGGGGACGCGAACCGCTTCATCGACAGCGCGACCAGGTCGACGTGGTCGCGCAGCATGCGGAAGGCGCTGCACGGGTTGACGCTCACGGTGGCGACCTGGAGCGGCGTCAGGCCGGTGTGGTCAATCTTGAAGAGCGCCTTGTCGGCGTTCTCGACCAGCGCGTGCGTGCGGAAGGTCCCGAACCCCGTGGTCGCGGGGATCACCCAGTCGCCGCGCGCCAGGCCGGAGACGCTGGGCCCGACCGATACCACCTCGAAACAGCCCTCGTTTCCCGGGACGACGGCGGGCTCCGGCGTGCCGAGGAGGGTGCTGTACTCGGGTTTGCTGCCGTACGTGCCCTGGATGACATTGACGTCTGATGGGTTGATGGGGGCCGCCAGGGTGCGCACGAGGACGGCACCGGCGGGCAGCCCGGGGGATATGGAATGTGTGTGCAGGTGCAGGGCGTCGATGGGCTCCGCGGGGCGGGAGAAGTAGAGCGCCTTGGCCTGGGTGTAGCCGTAGGGTCCGGATTTCCACCGGATGCCGGCGGGAGAAGAAGCAAATGGACCGCCGCGGCAGGAAGACAGCCTGGCCGAGATAGGAGATGCTGCGAAAGGTCGGACCAGCCCGGTTGCCGCCGTCCGGGCAGCCGAGGACCGTGCGGCCACGGCCATTGTCTGCAGTCTCATGGTGCAGAAGTGAGCCTGTCAATCTGCAGAGTCCTGTAGACAGCTCTCTCAGCTATCCTATCAAGAAAAGTGGCTGGTTCTCTCTCTTGTTCACCAGCTCTCTGGGTAGCTTTGGACGTCGCGGGTAATTTGTTCAAGAGACCCGCTCCCGACACTTTGGAGAACGAGAGTAATTCAAGCTGGACCGCTGAGCAGCTCGTATTCCGTGGTCCGAGACGGAGGTGGGGGGTGATTATGGTTGACTTAAACTCCGGCCAAACGTTGAAACAACGGAAGAAAGCTTCACTCCCGGCGCCGGCAGAAGTTGCATGACATGCTGATGACGGAGCTTGGACCCACCGAGAATGGAGAGCTCGAAGCTCCGTTCCTGGAGCTTTTCCTGGACCAACCAATCAGGCGAGCGAGAGCGGCACCACACTGATTTAGGGACCTTGCAAGCACGTATATTTACATACCTAGCAAGCTTGGTTCGAGCTGGTCAAGCCGTGATTCTGATCCGCAAAAGGCTCTTGAGGAGTAGAGCCCAGAGATACCATCCTTGGTAAGCAGTCAAGGCAGTAAGCTTGCACACTTAGTATAATCAAGCTGCTATAAGCGATATGTAGAAACCTGGGACGGCGAAGGAAGCACTAACTACCAAAACAATATAATTTCCGAGATATGCCTGCCCGCGGAAGGAACGATTTGTAGTCTGTGCGGACTGGGTCATGGGACTGTGTGCCTGCCTGTCACTATAGTCATCTTATCGCCGTCGCGCCTTTGTCGCCTGCCCACCCGGCTCGACTGTCTCGCATTTTCTCTCACGCAGCTACATGTCCTTATCATTGAGTCTGTCTGGTACACCACCGGACGGTGTCGTGAGGTCTCTCTACGATACTGGTTTCACGGAAAATCCGAAAACTGGAAGAGAGGAAAGAGGATCGATTTGCGAAAGGGGATCACCGGGGGGGAGCAGGCATTTTTGCCCATCTTGCTTGTCCTCCATAACGAAAAGAGACAGGTCAAAGCGCACATCACTACCCTGAGCTCACACCTACCCCTCTTCAATGTTCCGTAAGCTGCTTCTACGCAGATACAATCACGAACAGCTGGGATACCTCGTGACGGCGGTACGAAATTCCAAAGACTTGTTGGTTGCGCACTGTGCTCGATCCCGCCTTTGGAGCTACAATACGGTTACAACGAACGCATCTCAGCGATATTCGTGAATATCGTTCTAACGGAATTTGTCGAGAGTTAGCATCTTGAGATGCAATTTCACATCCCTTTCGAGGGGCGACTTTATGGACACGTGAGCCGTGTACCTGTAAGTGTGGTTTGCGGGGGCAAAGGAATCACAATGATGGCCGAAGAAACCTCTAGGTCATTTGCGCCTCATATGTGTGGGATTCGCCCAGAGCAGCTGGGGAAAGCAAGGTAAGTAGCGCCTAGACGCACGAGTATACAATTCTTGCAGCAGCCACCTTAATCCCAAGTTCTTAGCTTGTCAACTACCGATACATATGTTGACGTGTAACATAGCCTGTGAGTTTAGAGGCAACGAGAGCAGCGTGCCATTCCGAAGCCGTGTGCATGGCAAGGCTGTCGAGAAGATAAGCCCCAGCTGCAAGGCAACAATGCGCACTATCCCCTTTTGTGGCTGTGATCTGTTTGCACTATCAGACCATACATGATTACCGTATAGAGCAAGGCGAATTGGGAGCTGAACCCCCGCCGTTTCATGCACC
>FTLB01843369.1_pt1 | contig 16450 bp, 18 predicted proteins | sample 1658291 | NCBI WGS metagenome assembly FTLB01 (sample SAMEA3914812, study PRJEB12502) | metagenome | biome: forest; material: soil | place: Canada | collected 2011-07-07 | depth 0.1 m
AGATGTCTATACATAGTACTGCTCGATACTGCCGAGACCTTGCACAGTGGCGGCGGCCCTATCTCCGGTCACGGCATCGACACCAACCCAAACCCCAGAGATGCAACGGTGTGCACCCGTTTTCTCCTCCTTCCTCTCTCCGCATAGCATCGCTTGCTTGCCTGCGCAACCCATACGGACGCGCTCTGCATCCCAGTCTCTCGCCCTGTTTCTGAGTCCTGCGGTTGCGAAATCTTTCGGTGGGCGACCACCTGATGTAAGAAACGGGTCCAAGGCTCTGTGTCTCGCACTCTGCCCACCCTGCCGCCCTGCTGCCGCAACCCTCTGCGTCTCGCACATGCAACTATAGCGATGGAATATACCCTTGCTCGGTCGCCACTCTCGCAAAATGATGCTGGCTGCGGTGGAACCCGATGGCAGCCGTGACACATCTTGGCATAGGGGGGTGCGTTGAACGTTTTCTGCCGAGACCCCTCGCGCATAATAAGTATATTGCGATCCGTACGGACAACCGGAATATACGACCGTGATAAGCTAGAGTACTTGACAAGCTTGCGTACCTATATCCATAGTAATACCGCACAAATTGCTCCTGCAGAGAGACCCTCCCGGGTACGGATCCAGCGCGAAGGAGGGGAGCACCGACATATTTGGGCCCAGATTGCCGAGCAGTACGGCACCCTGTCGAGCCTGTGCTGCTGTTTCCACTCCTCCATCTCTTCCCCCCTGGCAGTCTGAGTTTGCCACCCTGGCCCCGCGTTTAATCTGGCATACAGGATCCATGATCGAAGAAACAAAATCACATGGATATTTTATCATTCACCCTCTCGAAAAGCTCCCTGTGAAAGAGCCGAGTTTCTGACGGCATGGCACCCGGCCCATCCGCACCACGCACCAGATTCTGACAGCGCGGCCAGGCAAATGAGAGGTATGTAGCAGTGCCTGTCGTCACTGCTGCTTGCCCTCTTCTACGCGAGCACCGCCGCATCATCGCACCCATCCACCAGCCCGCCCGTTATAAAGCTTACAATACGTACAGCGCTAACGCGCCTGTAAGGTAGCTCAGCCCGCTATCCCCCAGCATGTCCTGCGCGATAAGCAGCTCGACCACCCTTTCAGCGCCCACCGGCCGCCGTTACCTGCGTCCGTTGCGTCGTAAGAGGTCCAGCAGTGCCTTGGGCAACCTGTCGTGCGCCAAAGCAACTCACCACCCTCTCTGCAAAGCCTCCCCCCCTCCCTCCCGGTGAAGCCGTCCTGCAGTGTGATAGTGCATGTCTTCTGGATATCGAGGGAGCAAAAAGTGCCATACCCTAAACTAAAGGGGCCCGAAATTTAGGTACTGAAATGGGTAAATGTCCTGAGGCCTGTAACCCTTCCCCTCCACCCATATCCAAACACTAGACTAGCTAAGCGGGGAGGGGGGGGGGAACCGCCGCGCCGACGACGCAACCTCATGCTTTTTTTCTTCTTATTTCTCGGTGACCGCCGTTTTGTAATTGCTTCAGCTGTGTAGCTTGATCCAACTGGCCGAGGGGACCGCCCCAGGGTCCCCTCCAACGTCGTAGCACTATCTAGAAAGCCGCACATTTTACTTTCCTGGGGAGCGAAATTACTCCGAATCAAACGCGACCCCGGCGAACAAGGCTCTCTGACGTCTTGCTCCCTCACTACACACCGACTGCAACTGCTCGCTCGCTCGGCAGATGATTGCTCTGTGCTTTTTTTTTGTGTCCACTGCACATGCTACCCTGAAAGGCGCCATAGACATAGTTAGCCAGTTGATTCCGCTAGCGAGAGGATAGGAAATACTTTTCGTTTCCTCTAGGTGCGGAGCCTTCTCCGTACTATCCTATACTATATACTATACTAGTTGAATGATCCAAGGGCAAGGAAAGATAGGTAGTCTCGTAATATCCCCCCCTCCCCAAATGACATACTACGTTGCCTTGTGTTTTGTCTCTGGAATTACAGTACCATTTAAGCCCCTTATTTTCAAAGACATGGCAGGAGAGATGACGAAGGCAGCGTAGAGTAGCATTTGAGAAAATCACTTGGGACTGCCCTTATTAGGGAGTATCATTAGGAGAAAATCACTAGAGAGGATGACTGGGGAGCATCATCACTTGGGTCACTGCGGGATGCCATTGGTTTTTGGTTAACTTTGTTTTCAAAAATTAACTACTAAGGTGACGAGAATCGATCAGACATGTAGGGACACATTGTTATTCGTAGGTGATCCATCTGCCAGTCAGGTCTGGTCTTGCCAACCAGGGCAAACCCTTCTTCCCAAAGACCCTGAAAAGCACAGTAAACACGTCTCCCGAGCGCGTGTACTGGTAAGAAATCCAGCATCCCATGCCTGTGGCGCCCCGGTGGGCAGAGCTCCACGCCTTGGATAGGGCTGCAAAACGCCACGGTCTGTGGCGTGCGCAAGCCCCGGAAGGCGAAGCTCACAGGCTTTGCCTCGCTTTCACACCTGCACGAGGTGACTAAGAGACAGCAGCTGCCTGGGGATCCGCGGTCCGTTACAGCGAAGTAGCGGACCTTCTTCCCAGGCAGTTGGTGATTCGCCGTCCCTTGGCACCCCGGCGGCAACGGTGAAATCTTGGCTTGCGGTGAGATGAGCCGCAAGGTACCGGTCGACTTGCTCTTGTGCGCCACTTCCTCCTCCTTCTCCCTCTGACCGATGACCTACAGTGCTCATGCAGCAGCAGCAGCAGCCAGTGTCCCATCCTTAGCCAACAAAGACCTTGACCTGACATGCGCCGACCGCGTATTGCGTGCCTCGCACCAGTAATCGGAATCGGGCTGCAGATGGGAACCGGGCGGATACTGCTTGTCAACATGTGTCGGACTAGGCACCAAGACCGAGAAGGGTTCGTGGAAGGTGGCGGTAGGAAAGAAAGACGAGCCGGCTTTGGGCGGCCAGTAAAGCGCTTCGCACCGAGCTCTCTGCTCAGCAGAGTCGTTGGTCTCGATGCCCAGCTTTGATGCACATTCGCTTTGTCGAATTGTGTTGATGATAACTCCCATCCCGCCTCAAGACTCTCTGTGTCCCCTTCCCTCACTCGGAGCGTCGGGGAGCGCGGCACCCCGGGTCCGCGAGGAGGGAGAGGACACCCACCTTGCCGTTCTTTTGTCGACAACCAGTGCCTGCCTCGTGCGTGACGATATATTCCTGATATTCGTTTGCTGCATCGAGGCTAGATGGGTAAAGTAATGCGACCTTCGGGTTCCAAAAGCGGTCCATCTCGGGGAAGAACCAGTTCCCCTAGCCAAATTTTGGAAGCCACGGCGAATAGTACGAGTTTCGTGTCGATCGTTTCCTTTGCATTGAACAGAGACTTGCCGTCATCCATCCCCGACATCAAGTCGGCGGGGAATGAGAGTGTGCTCTTTCATATTAAGAAAGTCGTCGCATGTAGCTTGGCGTAATTATTCGTCGTAAGAGATCGTAAAATGTCATCCATGAGACAGAAGAAAACTGAGGTCCTAGAGAAGGAAAGGAGGGCCGCTGGATTAAAGGGGCGCGCTCCTCTTGAGACGTGCGCGTCTTGTGGTATCGTGTTGGACCAACAGGAAAACCAGAATGCGCAAGATATCCAAGGAAGGGGAGGGGGGTATCGTCTAAAGAAAGCCTCTTTATGCCGTTCGCTCCCCAGAAAGGGGGAGGAGGTAAGGGGGGGAATAACCAGAAACAAGGAAAAGGGTAGAACGGGTTGTCGAACCCGAATCCAAATATAAGATGGTTTCTGTCTCGGTATTTCGAACCGAGCGGTGGGTTGCATTGCTGCGTTCCTTCTTAGTAGGGAGGAGAGAGAAAAAGAAAAAAGAAACCAAAAACCGCCTGTATTCGAAATCCCCTTCCCTGCTGTAAATGCAATCAAAAACCCGCCCCAGGTCCCAGCCGCGATGAGGTTGTTTGTTGATGTGGTATTTGTGTGAAATAAGGCTGTGACCGAGCTCGCGGTTGTCACTGGTGGTGATATCCCATATAGACCCTGGAGGAAATAAAAATAAAAAAACCCAGACGCACGCTCGCTAAACATCGAGATAGACAAAGGGAAAGAAGGAAAGAAAAGGTGGCCCGAGGGACCGGTCGAGTCGAGAGATTATTAGATACGGGGGGGAGTGCTGGAGGTGCTTTTTTTTTGGTTTCCGCGGATCGCTCCATGCCGATGCAACAAAAACAACGCCGAACTACCTTTTGGGGAGAGTGAATTGACTGTATCTCGATGCCGCTGCGTCCGAATGCTGAACCTAAAGGGAAGGGAAGAAGGTGGCCCCAAAGGTCCAGGGTCCGATCAGGAAGTTGTGACAACCGGATAAGGTTGCCCGGGCACGGCTGGTGGTTGTCACATGGTGGTGGTATACTCCTGATAGCGATCCCAGCCGAAGCTATTGTATCCGACGCTGACGCCGCATTGCGGAGCAAGCATGCTCGGGAGCGGCAGGTGGGGTATGGGCGCTGTGACCACGGGCGAGCTGTAGAAGTATCCGGCGGTCGAGTACGGCTGGCTGAAGGTAGGCGTCGGCGAGGGTAGCTGCACCTCGGTCATACCGATGGTGGCCCAGATGGATCCGGTCGAGTCGACCGAGGTTGAGGTCACACTCGGGCTCGACGGCAGCACCCTCCAGGATTCCACCGGCGCGGGCAGAGACACGGGTGTCGTGGGCTGCGACCAAAGGGCCGGGTTGACGGGCGAGCTGGGCAGCAAAGGCGGCTGGCGGACCACGTCGACCACCCGCGGCGGGGGTGGCAGAAGGGGCTTGATCAGGCCCATGACGTTGGTCTTGACCTCGTCGCTCTTCCCGCAGAGCAGCTCACCGGCTCCCTCCTCCTCGAGACCTTCGAGGGCGGAGACGTGGGTCCGGAAGACGAACTTGTTGATGGCTTGGATGAAGTCCTCGTGGAGCTTCTTGCACTGCGTCTCCTTCTCGGACCAGTCGTACGTGTTCGCCTTGGCATTGACGCAGTGGACATCCTTGTGGTACTCGATCAGGGCCTCGATGGTGTCCGGGGTGAGCTTGTAGGCGACTTCGTTCCGGAGGACCATGTCAACGTGGACGATGTAGGCTTCCAGGTGGATCATCTGGAAGTTGGCAATGGCCTCCACGAGCGGGTTGGCATCCTTCTTGAGCTCGGATTCGGGCGCCTTGGGGAGCATGAGCGACGAGAGGGTCCATATCGCGTTGGGCGACGACAGGGTCTCGGTCAGACATCTCTGGTGTTGCGGGACGCTGTTGAGCGGGCGCTTGACCCGGTTAATTCGCTTCAGCGTCTGTGTCAACCACGGTTCTACCTTGGATCCCAGGACGACGTTCACCGACGATGCTCGAGGTGCGAAGGCAGCCGCCGAGGCTGGTAAGAGTTGTACTGGCATGGTTGATATCTCCGACAGAGAAGATGCCTCTGGCCTATGTCTTTTCTCTCTTTCTTTCTCTCTCTCTCGCGCGCGCGCTCTCCGCTTGTATTGTGCGTATATTGCCTTCTCTCTCTCGGCGGGTAGACGTGGACGTGTAACGTAGCTGGGCGTGACGGTACGTCCCAAGCAAGGAAGGACGGACGGGGAGCAGCGTGTGATATGAGATGGGCGGTGGAGCAGTGGTTGGGGGAAACTAAGGTAGAGATGGGATGGGAAACAAATAGTAAATAAGAAAGACGGTAGTGAAGGTGACTAGAGCTGGGCGGTCCCAAGACAAGGGAAGTAGCTTACACGCCGGCAGCCGCAAATAAGAAGAAGAGAACGGTGGACGAAGTACTCGTGAAGAAGAAGGAGGGAGGGTAAGAACTCGTAAAGTCTGGTGCGAGGGAGGTGGGGTGTTATAGCAAATGGGTTCGACCACCGCCCCGATCTGGTCGACCTATAAGCTAGAAGGTTGAGTGGGTTGGGTAGTATAAACTACTGTACCCTCCTGTCCAGCCCGAAATCCGAAGGAGGAGGGGGTGCGCTGGGAGGGAGGGAGTGCCTAGACTGGAAAGAAAGAAAAAAAAATGCAGTGCCCCATGGAGGGAGGTCACCGGCCTACCGAGCGACTTACACCATACATATGCAGCGTAAGTGGATTGCCGCTGCATGCTCTCTCTGGTTCCTTCGGCTAGACAGTGGAGATGCAGGAAGACTCACACACACATGCGCACACATGCACACGCACAGAGAGAGCGAGAGAGAAGAGGAGAAAGAGGGACAGACAGAGAGACAGAGAAATGTCCTCCCCCTCCCCAGCGGGCACGCCTTAGCCAAGCCCACGTCGTATCTCATGTCCACATCCTTGTGGAGTTCAGGTATAATCACGGCCAAATCGTCGTTTTTGTCATGCTAATTATTTCCTGGCCCAAGATCAAGGCCGTGCATTATGCGCAAATGGCAAAGGCAAGGAAGGCAGGGTACGAAGTATGTCAAGGTACGGAGTACGTCGTAATTTGTGTAATCGCACGAAATTCAGAGAGGTCCTTTTTCTTTCTCCGGGCCATATGTTTGACCGGCGGTACAATATGGCCACAGTGCTACATACAATCCAGAAAAGGAAGGAACCCCGCCAGCCATTTTTTTTCTCCTTCCCAGCAGGCCTAAGTCGCCTGACGCTTTCAGAAGGGAAAAAGAAAGACGCCAAAGCTTTCGTCTAGCTCACTTAGTGACTGTACCCAGTATCTGGGATAACCATGCTTGCCATGTTATGGAGGATTTGTAGAGCAGTTACGTTGCCTTTACTCTAGGCCCTTCCCCCTTGTCTTGTACCCCGATTTTTGCATTACAAGTACCGAAGTACTAGGACATTACTCTCTTCACTGGGCGTGGTCTACTTGATATCGGTACGTACTCTACCTGTCTTGGTGTCTCGCCAGATACGCCGAGGCGTTGTTCTTTAGCCTGGCCTTTGATACAGAAACAGGTAAGGAAACACAAAAGAAAAACCAAGGGAACCAAGATGGAACGGGAGAAGGAGGGGGGAGGAAACACACCAGACCCAAGAGGAGAAAAAGGCACTGCAACCCCGGTCATACGCGGCATATCAGCGTGGACGGCGAACGGCGAGAGCGCAAAACTGGGTACAGTAGAGTACAGTACAGTAGCTTGAGACTGGAGTACGTACTTGCCCTTTAGCTGGAGTAGGTAAGGTGCTGTAGGTACCTTAATGTAGGTACTTTAGAGGTCGTCGGCTGTGCTGGAACCTGCATGCACAAGTCCAAGAAAATCAGAAGTACACGGGCGAATGGCAGGCGCCGATAGCTGGCAACCACAGCTGAAAGCTGCAGATGTGGCCCGTGCAGAGGCAAAGTTACAGGTAAGGTACCCAGGTACCGCTCTTTTTGCCTCCCTCCCCCCCTCCCCTCCCGTAAAGCGTACACTCACAACGCGCCAACCCCCGCCACCAGCCTCAATCCGGGAACTAGCACTGAGGCAGGCCGGCAAGCTTTTTCCAAGCATCATCCTACTAAAACGTCGTAGCGCTAGTAGGTAGGAGCGCCTGTTAGTCGCGGCCGTTGAGACAGGATTCGGTGGGAGAGAAGAGGAAAGAGCTTTCGAAACTCTGTTTTCCCTTTTTTCTCCCTTGCTTTTGGTGCTTACGAAAGAGCTAAAACGAACAATGCGCCGTACCCGCGGAGCGAGGCGCGCGGGTGGTGGGTGGGGAGGGAAGAGAAGAGGAGAAAGAGAGCGCATTTCCTAACATAGGCAAGTAAGATACCTTGCCACGCTTGCTTAGTCTGTAGTATTACTACGTAGGTGAATAGAGAATACGGCCAGGGCTGGTGGCAGTCTCTCTCCGATGATCGACCTCTCTCTCACTTAGGGTTAATCTAAAGTGATCTAAAGAGCGGACCATGGCACGGGAGTTGGGTCCCGGAAGGCGGTTCCCAGTCCGGCCGCGCGCCTCCACGGGCCCTAGAGAGTGTCAAAGGGATGACGACCTTGACGTTGGCGAGCTTTATGATTGCGCAAATTAGCTCGTCGGACATTGTATTTCATGTTCGAGATAGCGAAACGGGAAAGGCAGTCATTTTCCGGCCCCTCCTTGGACGTCCTATGTGAGAAGTGATATGATATGGCATAGATTGCTTCCCATCAAACCTGGCCACTCCTCTCCTCCCATGCACGCCATGTACGAGATGGAGGGCCTTTTTTCCTGCAGCTAGGCGGACCCAAAGGATACAAACGGGCTTGAAATCCGTGTGGATGGGCAAGCTGATACGAAGATTTTTCTTCCTCTCTCCATGAAGAAGATACTTTACTACTGGGGAAGAAGGGGGGGTGTGTGGGTTGGTTGTCCACACCACACCAGAAGGTTTGCTCTAAGCAGGAACAGGTGAAGGGCCTGCGGCAAGCACGCTACCGGGTGATAGGCCCAGAAGCTAAGCGCCAACAATGGTAAACAGCGAGGGATGTGATCACAGCAACCGCATGAAGGAGAGCATAAAGCTTGCAGCGTCATATCCGACATGCCCCCTCTCTGTGGGGGGAGCCACCCGGTTGCAGATGGACGTCCTTTGGTTCTCTTTTGCTCCATCGCTTGGCTGCTCTCCCTCGGTCAAATTGCGAGCATTACGCATGGTGCATGTGTTTCTGATCGGGGCTGTCGCGTCAGCCTTCCGGTCAGCGAGTTGCTGAGGGACTGAGAAGGGGACTGTAATATGCGCTTATGCAGCTCAGAGGCTGGTTTGAGGTGCCCGGTTGGATGTCATCTGCTCTGAAAAATTTGGGATGCCCATCGTGGTCGACGCCATATATGACCTCATGCACCAAACGAGATTATTCCCAGCCGGCCATGCAGGTCTGGAAATTTGCCTCATCGGGCCACCTGCCAGTGATGGCCTCACTCTGCGCCAGCTGAGGGGAGCTAAGATATGAGATATCTCAAGCCAAGATGAGGAGGTCATTCGCTCGGGTAGAGTGCACCGGCGGCGGACATGGGGGGGGAGAAGGGACGGGAGAAAGGGAGGCAGGGACAGGTAGGGACAGGCAGGGACGGGGGGGAGACAAAAAGTACCCGTAGGTTGGACCCGGTGAGACTGCACCTGAGCGAGAAAGGAAGCCATCTCCGAGTGTCTCTCGAGACGTAGCAGTAGCGAGCTTGTCCATCTGGAGAGAGCCAACATGAAACAGAAAACAAGCGCGTTGCTTCCGGCGATTGTCTAGTCTCCGCCTGTCAGTGGCCAGGCGAGGCATATCTCCCGCTGGATCGCCCGTGCTCCTCCTGGCGTAGTCAGGCTTGTCAGGGTCGCGTCGACCTTCTCATGGCCGTCTATTGGACCCGGTGCGCATGCAGAGAGAGAGAATCTCATGCACGAGACGGGATCGGGAAGACAGCCCAAGAGAGGGATAGCCGTGGAGGAAGAGGAGAGCGGATCAGACCACGGGGTGGTCGGTTCTGGTCGAGAAGAGAGGACAGAAGCACCCACCACCCCCCTTCTTTTTTTCTCCATGCGAGGTGCGAGGGGCTACCGTCCAAATCGAGAGAGTGTGTGTCGTGGACGGATGGGGACGGAGGGGAGAATGGCCCCAGAGATCCCGCGAGCATGTTCTCGTCTGGTCGGGTGGAATGAGGATGGACAGGGACGTGGTGAGGACGAGGAGCAATGACAGCCTGTCGATGGCTCCCGTATAAGAATGGATCCCGGTCAGTGTACACTCCCACCTGCTCACCTTCCCTGTTCTGGGTCGTGATTGGCCCGAGAGAGAAGGACACCGGCCGCCAAGGTCGATTTTTGATTGGCTCAAAAAGAGAAAGTCGAGCCAAGAAGAGACGGGCTGGATGAAGCCGCAGGGCTAGAATGTCTGGACACACGGAGAATAAGCCGTGGGGAGCAAGTGAAAGCGAGAGAGAGAGAGAGAGAAAGAGAGGGAGAAAGACACAGAGAGAGGGGCTTCGCGTGAGACAGAGCGGAGGAAGCAAGGCGTGGAAAAAGAAAAACCCCAGTGGTTCATCACCCCCTTCTTACTCTATACCCCATGCAGCGTCGTGAAATAAAGAAATAAAAAATGAGATTAAAAACAAAACGGTCGTCGCCATGCCATGCCATGTTGCAGCCACGCGCGAGGTCTCGGCCGGCAGTGGAAAAGCAATGAGAGGAAACAGCACCGAAACACGGTAGTCTCGGAGGGGCTGTCATCTCGTGGGATGTCATCAATGAAAAAAATGCGCCTATTCAGGAGCTCTCATGTCCGGTGTCTGGACGCCTCTTGCCGTTCCAGGCAAGCCGGAACTCGAAGCTAGGCTCTCCAGAGTCCAGACATGTTTGATAATCTGGCTTCATTTTCTCCCTCGACCAATCCTGACGCTGAAGTACACTCGTACCTGGATGGCAACGCAGCGCTGCTAATCTGACCAAAAGCCGGGACCAGCCCAGAAACCACTTTCTTTTTGGCAGGCCCCGCGTTGCCGTTCTCATATTGAGCCAAGCTCGGATGTCGCGAGCGAGCGCGCGCACGCGGTAGAGATGAGGCGAGGCGTGCAGCGCCGAATGCGTTTGGCGGCTTTACGCGGTCATTCGGGGCGGGCTCGACAGGGCTCGACAATCTTCAGCTACTGTGTGTGTGTTTGTGTGTGTGTGTAGGAAGTACTCCGTAAATCAGGTGACGCCCGACATCGCAGTTGGCCCCGGCGCACCCTTTCCGCAGCAGTTATCGATGAGTCAGAGGGCGCGCATCTGGGCGACGGGCTCGGTAAGTAGACAATGCACCTTGTATATCGACGCAAGTGCCAATCTATCTACGTAACGGTGGAGAGAGGCGGCAGACGGCAGGCGGCAGGCGAAAGAGGCTGGGCAGTTTAGGTCGTGCGCGGCCATGGAAGCTGCCGGCGGGTGCCGAACGTGCACGCACTTTGGGGGGGAGAATCCAGGGATATCTGATTATTGCGCCACTGGCTCTCCAGCACTTTCCTTCAGACTAGGGGGGGCTTGGCGGGACTGTGCTATAACCGCATAGGTGTCTATGTACATGCCTTAGCGAGCTTAGGTACAGTAGGTACCTCTGTACAGTACCTTAAATGTTGATAGAGTACGGCAAGCACTATATAATACGAATACCATAATTTACATACCTATTTCCACGCCCCTGCGGTCTACCCTACAGCATGGAACTGCTATTGGAAAAGCAGCACCGGCACCACCATCCTGACGAAGTCGGAAATCCTCGGGCTAAGAAGCACCGAGAGACATCGCACGCAAGGGGAGAGAGACAGGAGCACGTAGGACTCGAGATGGCCTTATCTTCTGCAGCCAGAAAGGACCTTTTCTTCTTCTCCCGGCAAGGGGAACCTACTTGTACGATTGTACTAAGAATTCGGCTCTTTTTAGTCCTAGTATTCTTCTATGTATTTTTATTTTTTAGTTCTACATTTCCTGTTTTGTGCTATGAACTGCGCCTGTTCAAAGGTACCTTTTTAGTATACATGTTACAGAAGTGTCTTGGATACAGTACCTAGACTGAGTCGGTCACTACCTACAGTGGACCTCTCGTCCTAACCCTTGCTTCTTTAGGGCAAAGTAGGGCGAAGTCTTCTATAGAGAGTGCTATTTTGGGGTGTATTCTCGGCTTCTCCCTCTGGTGTTCGTGGCCTCTGGACTGGAGTACTCAGAGGAGGTAGGCAAGCAAGCAAGGAGGCAAGGTAGGGATCCTGCGCTGGGATTGAGGGGCCTGGGCGGCTCGAGGCGGGTGACTTACCGCACTGACGACGACCTGAGCATCGAGCTCGACTCTCACCAATTGCCATCGGAGGCGTCGCGCTCGTGACACCAAATCACTTGGCCTGCCCAGGGAGCAGGACTGCAGCGGCGAGACCTTCGGCCGCATCATCCAGAGTCATGTGAAGCAAACCTGGCGATCCCACAGGCTCAGACGCCGCAGCGCTGGACCCAAGGTCAGAAAACGTCCAGCCCGTCCGGCGGCGTCGTCCTAGACTCTCCCAGACGTCCCAAAACAGGATTCCGAGGGCCTTGCTTTGTGGATTACTTTGTGGACGGGCCGTCGCTGACAAGAAAGGGATCGACCCGTCATCCTCTTTCTCCGGGGGGTCTCCACAAGGTTTGTTTGAGCTGGTCAAAGCTTGCGAGCGCGCGAGGGACCCGGCCAAGATCTTCCATCCTTCACCTGCCAGAAAGAGGGCGTGTCCCTGAAACTCGGCGACGACGAGTTTCTACGGTTCCTGGCACACGGAGCACAGCCATCCTCGCCCACACGGCAGCCACTCACGAGCCCGTCCGAGAGCAGATCTCCACCACCGTCCATCCCCGCAAATCCGAGAATCTCGTAGGCTTACCGAAGATGCGCGTTACTCAAGGGGTGTCTAGGGGTAACCTGCCGTGCCTACGATTCAACTGGGACTGGCCCCTTTGCGTGTCAGAGACATCATTGGATCGAGGTCTCGCGGCCTGGGCAAGAGTGATAGGCATCTCGTGGCCCTGCTTTATGTGCCTCTGCAGCAGACTTGCCGGCGGACACGCGTCGTCTAAATGCTCAGTGGCCGTGACGGGCCCGGCTTGCGCCCCTACCTAATCTATGACTCCTCCATCTCCGTATGGCTCCCGAGAGGCGATAATCCTGGCAGCCTGGGTCGAAAGCCGTTTGGAAGAGGACAAGTACGATATAATCATCAAAGCTGTGGAGTCAGTAAACAGCCTGCCTGTCACGCCTGCTAAGCGCTTCTTTTGAGGTTTTCAAATGCCCCGTGCTAAAATCAGCATCTAACCTCCTACCTTACCCTTGCCACTCTAACGGTGTCCGGAAGGTTTGTGCGCTGCCGCCTGCGAACTGTCGCCAGGAAACTTAAAAGCATATGTACAGTACAAGTGCATACCTCTACCTACACTTTACAGTAGCAGTGGAGGGAAACAGAGATGGGTGTGCAATGTGCCGTGTTGGGGTAGCTTAGCTCGGAGTTTTCTTAGCCCCTTCTTTTGACCACGGGACAGATGTAAGTGCCAGACAAACGGCGTTGATCCTGTGGCGCAGGCAATTCGCATCTTTTGCTACTCTTGATATCAACTCGTTCCCCAACCGCAATCGTGATTCGCGTTCCGCCTGGCCGTAATACTTTTATTCCCAACCCCAACCATGCACGACGAGAATCAGGTGTCGCCTCTGGAAATAGTGAGCAAAAAAACAGGGCCGAGGAGAGAGACATGGACCAATCTGCCTCTGGTGCCAATATAGGCGACGACCCATGCGAAGCTGAAAGCCCCCGTTGAAGCGGAGCAGAGATGCATGAAAGGGGAGGAGGGTCTACGTCCTGTCGATTTTGTGGCCCCCTTTTCGTTTTGCTCATAGGCTTGGGAACGGAGGCGCTTTGGATCTCTTCGCCCGGAGGGCATGCCGGCCCCGGATTCCAAGGCATATCCCAAGCTCTCGACTGCCTCACACTGGACGAAAGCGAAACCCGGGAATTTTCCCCATGCTGCAGTAGCTTGCACTGCACGAGCCAGGCAGGCAGCACAGCTGCGCCGGCTGGCGCCGGAAAGAAGACTTTACGCTTTCCTGGGATCGCAACGGCGGATCGGGCAAAGGAGAGGACGTACGTTGGTGCGTGCAGTGGCGATGTATTCTTGCCTCGTTCTGTCCCTTCCCCCCTTTTCTTCACGGTGACGATCCATGCAGGCTCCACTGGGCAACTGACTATTCACCTCCAAACACGCAAGCGAACTGGTAAGGCAGCATGCTACCGGATGCAGCTTCGCCCTGGGCAAGAAAAAAAAAACAGCGGTGTTCTAGCGCAGTCGGTGGGTATGGAGGCGCCATACGAACACTAAGCGAGGCGCGCATCAGGGGGCAACTTGCCCAGGCTACGGCGTGTCCAGCCACGTAGCTACCTGTTACCTTTGCCCGCCGCAGGGATCTAAAGACGATGTGCATTTTTTTTGGTTCAAAACTTGGTTTCCTGTCGCTCTCGCTTAGAGCAGTTTTAAAAATAAAAACAAAAACCTTGGGATAAGTCCAGTGCATACCCGATAGCATTCGTATTGCCCAAAAGTTGAACGCCACACTATCTCTGACGTACTGTATAGCATCGTTCGGTTTTGAGCGGCTGTTGATGATGGCCCCAGAAAAACCACGGGCTCGGGTTTTGTGGCCTGCAGGAAGCCTGCAGGCGGAGGAAAAGCCTACATTTAGGGAGGAGGCCTCCTCACCTCCAGGCCGAACAGGGTTTTGGAGTGCATGCACCCACCGCAAAACTATAGGCAGACAGAGTTCGACGAGATTAGCCGAGAGTTTAGGGAAGAAGAGAAAACAAGAAGAAAAAAAATAAGAAGAATGCATGCGTGCATGCATGCATGCAGCGTTGGAGCTTCCAGCGCGAGTAGAGAAACAAAAAGACCCAAACAAAAGTCAGCTGACGAATATAAGCCTGGAGCTATTGCGAAGCATCTTTATCCCGGGACCTGGAGGATGGGTAGGTACTTTTCCAGAGCAGCGCACGGAGGGGGAGCACCGCGGTTGTGGAAGCCGGTGTGACGGCTCGGTAGTTGAATCTGGGGAAAGTGGGGGTCGCCGTGGGCTACTGAAACAAGGTGAAGGAACGGAAACTTAAGGAACGGCCAGGGGTGGAAGCCAGAAGAAGTCAATTCTGACCGAGAGCCGTTATTACATAACACACCTGGACTGCAAGTAGCTCATGATGACCTAGGTAGTTGGATTGTCAAACCAACGGCAGTCGCTGTCCGATGTGGAACGTCAGTCATGATGCATTCTCCTCACGTCGGTGCAAGACTAAGCAATACACTCTTCTCTTACTCTTCGCCATGAGGGAATGAACGGCTATACGAGAACATGGCCGAGTCACCGCGCGAGTCCGTCGACTAGCTTTGGCTTGGACATGCATACCTCGCAGACGTGAATTCTCGGGCTTCAATCGCGTTCGTGTGAGCGATTAGGAAGTGATCGGTATGGCTAAGATACATACGTGGCCATCCATCCAGCTCGGCAGTTGTAGAGCACCAACTGACTAGGAACAGTCCATGTCCGTCGAGGAATGACATAGAGCATATAGTCATGCCGGCGTGGTCTCTATCCAGCGAACAACTCTCAAATCTATGGCGGCGGCGCAAACTATTTCGGCCGCGATGAGGTACATTTTACTACCGCCCGGCACTCTGCCCCCGGGTAACGATACTCGCCGGTGCAGTTCCTAAATCTCTCGACTTGGTAATTTCGAAGAACTCGGTCAGGCCCTTGACCACCGTGTCAACGTTCATGTTGATCTGCGGCATGCGTTCGTACGAGTCCTCTTTCATAATTGCCACGAGCGCCAGGAACCGATCTACCTCCCGCAGCATGATGGGTCGGCCGTCCGCCAGCACCATGCCGCTCTCGGCCCACAGACACGCGACTTGGTCTTCGAGGGGTTGCCGCCACGGCTCATTCTCGAGACGCTCACGCCATTCCGGGCTACGGGGCCAGTTGTAGATGTCGGTGAAGTCGATGATCACGTCAACATAGTCGGAGCAGATCTCGTAGCTAGCCATGTCTTCAGGCGTGTTGTCCGTCGCGATGTAGATCTTGGTCATGACGTCGAATAAGTAGGCCTTCTCAAAACGACAGGTACGGCACAAACTGGTCAGCATGGCCTCGAGCTGACCGAGCCGGGGGATCAATTTCTGGATGACCTTGCTGAACGCCTCGAATATGCTGTGGTTGTAGATGCTGGTCAGATGGAAATGCACGGGTGCGTTCTCGACCCCCTGGTCCGAGAGTTCGTCTTGGATGCGGATCGTCACGTCTCGCTGGATGTCGAGTTTGTAATCGTCGCTGAGCCCGTCCACCTTGTGGATGAAGACTTCGATGTTGATATGAGGGTAGCCTCGTTGGAGGTGCAGGATAGTAGTGTTCAGGCGGGCAACGGCCTCCAGGTAGTCATCTTGAGCGTCGATCACCCATATCAACGCACCGATCTCGCCAAATATCGCATCCATGTCGAAAGTAAAGGCTGGATTGTCAAATATGTCGATTTGGCCGGGAAAGTCCCATACTTGAAATTCCATAAAGGAGCTGGCGAGCGGAGAGTTAGAAATGCAGACACAGCAAGATTCTCACACAGCTTGCTTGCAACACTTACTTTCGAGTTTCCTTCTCGATACGAGCAGTCGACTCAAGGAAGAGCGTCTCACTAGGTGCCAACTTGTGGAAGACCACACTCGAGATGGAGGATTTGCCACTCCTGCACCGAATTAGTCGTTGCACTTGGCAAAAGAATTTTTGAGAGGCATGGCTTACCGTCTCTGTCCCATCAGCAACAGTCGGGGCTTTCCCTTCGTCTGCGATGCGGCTACAGGGTCGATCCCTTTCACCCCATCTATCTTTTGGAGTCGCTGTCGATTCTGTTCATAAAGACGTTCGAGATTTAGCGCGGCTGGACTAATATATCGCACTGGACCACGACCAGGAGTGCCAGGGGACGAGACACCACTGGGGACTCTGGTGCTGCCTGACAGCTGAGAGGAAGACATGATGGGGAA
>FTLB01071191.1_pt1 | contig 16442 bp, 13 predicted proteins | sample 1658291 | NCBI WGS metagenome assembly FTLB01 (sample SAMEA3914812, study PRJEB12502) | metagenome | biome: forest; material: soil | place: Canada | collected 2011-07-07 | depth 0.1 m
CCTTGAGGAGGAGACCAGGCGGCCAACCGAGGAGACCAGCGATCCTTCCGATCGAGGATTGCGACGGTCGAATGCCAGTGGCAGCAGTCAAGGTTCAGAAGACGATTCGCCTCTGTCCCAGGTCAATCTACGCGTGGGCTCGATGACGGTTAGCAAGTGGCTCACCTTTGGGCATGTACTCTTCAGCCCGCTGAGAGATGAGCTGAACGAGATCTCGGTCGGTTCGTCGCTCAAACGGCCGTCCATCTTGGTCATTGACGGGCTAGGGAACGACGACTGGTCCTTCTACGCGGCCGAGACATATCCCGCAGCGAACTTCTTCAATCTGTCTCCGCGCGCGCCGCTGCCTGCGGGGCACCAGAGCTCATCCACGATCCCCCTCAGCCCTTCGAACCACCACCAGATCCAGTATACTACGCTCGCCGCAAAGTTTCCCTTTGGGCCGGACAGCTTCACGTCGGTAGTATTCCGCTTCCCGGCTGCGGCGCCCGAGGCTCATTACAGGAACATCATCTCTGAGGCCCGCCGAGTTCTCAAGCCGGGTGGCTTCATCGAGATGTCGATCCTCGATGTTGACCTCAATAACATGGGCAACCGTGGACGGCGTGCCGTACGGCGTCTGAAGGAACAGATCCATGCCAGGGCTCCTGATACCAGCCTGGGCTCCACGTCGGATCTCGTTCTTCGCCTTCTAGGCCGCAAGGGCTTCTCGGACATCAAGACTTGCCGAGTCGGCGTCCCGGTGGCCAGTCCAATTGCTCGCTCGTCCGGGAGCGAGAAAGGGGCCGGGCGCGGGAAGGCAACGGCTGAGCGGCACAGCCCCAAGACGACGAAGATGGACCGGAGCCTTGCCGACATGATGAGCGACGAAAGTCCTGTGGCGGATGAAAACATAACCAAGATGGTCGCCAAAGTTGGAAGATGGTGGTACGGCCGATGTTACGAGACGGCGGCTGCACCCGCCTACGGTCCGGGTCCGGGTCCCAAGAATAGCCTTTGGGCCGATCGAGCATTACTTGCCGAGTGCGAGGAATGGGGGACCAGCCTCAAACTGATGGTCTGCCACGCAAGAGTGCCCGACGGGAGGGGTCGTCTGGCGAGCATATGAGCCCGCCGGGAGTCGCGTCGCGTTCCCTTTTCCAACCCCCCCCCCGGCCTTTTACTTCCCGCTCTAATAGGAGTTCCCTTTCTCTACCGACCAGCCTCGTTCTCTTTAAACCCTTTACAGCAACATGGCGCAGGACTTGTTAGGAGGTATCCCGGCAATTTGATACATGCGAGGAAGCGAAACATGGATATTGGCGCAGAAAAAGACGAAAAGAGGGCCCACGCCCACGAGTATACTCTACACTCTACATTGCCGTCGCCAGCCATAATCGGGCTTCTGCGAAGAAGACCGGCTGCGTCGCATGCATATACACACATCTATATGCAAGATGCTGGTAAACACAGTACAGCATCTAAACAACACCTACAAGCAAGACTACACGGCTCCTCGGGAGGAACGAAGTAATTTTTCTTCACTATTTCTTCCTCATTTCCCCTTTTCTTTTTTCCTATCAGAAACGATAATATCCTCATCTATTTTTTATCTTTATTTTTCAGTTCCAGCAGCTTGGCCAATACCTGGCTCAATATCCTGCTCCAGGATGCCCGCCGCGTCATGTATGCTCCTTCGACTTTGAGGGCTGGGCTCAGGGCCGGGTTGTTATTGGTAATGATGCAATGCTGGTCTGTTGCACTTTCTTTGTCATGCCCCTTCAAGTCATACTAGCCGCTTTTATGAAGTCGAGGCAGCCGGGAGGGCGAAAGTGCTCGAGATCGCGGGACGGATATCATAGCTTTTATGTCACTGGCTTCGGGGCGTTTTGTTTCTTCACCATAGGCACTGAGCGAGAGGTGTTCTTTTTTTTCCTCATTTGATATCAATGTAAACGAGGGGATGGGAGGAGAGCGAGCGTAGCGAAGATACCCCTCAGTCATTTCCAAAGCGGCGGCAGCACGCAGCAGCAGCAGCAACGATAATACCAAAATAATAATACAGGAAATCTATCATATATTTTATTGGACACAATCTTCTGGTGATACTTTGATCTTCGGGTTGCTAGCGCAAAGAGAGCTGAGTTCTGAGGGAACCTGGACACCAGTCTTGACAAATTCTAGATGAAATGAGTTAATACCTTTCCAATATCTGGCTCCTCAGCTCTATCCCAAGTACTCCCCTGGATTCAATATCTAGGGATACTACACTTCAATTTTGACATTTACCTGGGGAAACATCAACATCAAGACGACCCTCTCTCCATGTCTAAGGTAAGGTACCTTACTCTCCCGTGGATCTAAGCGCCGAGGGGCGTAAGGGAGGAGGAGAGGACCCACTTTAACGTTGATGTTTCCTGAGGAAACATCAACGTTAAAGTGGACCCTCTCCAAGAAACCTCCAGGCCTCACAAACATCCAGGGCAGGAAAGTGCTCAGGATCATGAGTCTTGAGGGAAACATCAACGTTAAAGTGGGTCCTCTCCAAGAAACCTCCAGGCCTTACAAACATCCAGGGCAGGAAATGCTCAGGATCCTGAGCAGGCAAGAGCAAGCTATCCAGTTGGAGCAGTATTTCCATCCAAGTTCCCCTCTCTAGATCCAGAAAATTTTCTACTTTGTTTTTCTGTCTCCCCAAGAGAAACATCCATGTTGAAATGCGGCTTCTCATCGCACTGCATGTTGCAGCTATTCCAGCCATCCATACGCCTCTTTCCGTCAATGTATACAGACAATAGTAAAGCAGAATCTTATCCTTTATTCTCTACATAAATTATGAGCCGGCGGGCGAGACAACAAGTTAGATAGGCGTCTTTCCAACAGCGAGGCAGCTCGCAGGCGACTGACCCCCGTTCTGTTTTCCTTATTCTAGGCCGTACCGTTTTCTGGCTTTCCATTCCTCTCGCAAACACAGTGGAAGTTGGCGAAAAAAAATTCAAACGAGTCACTCACGCAAAGGAACTTAGAAACATGCCACGAGGTGTTGTACATCGTCCACAGTATATCCTCGCATGGTACAAAGTAACAGCCGTACTGACTGTACTTACTTACTGAATTTGCCCAGCTGGAGCATGTCTGCCGCCTCAGGGTTCCAAGGCTTCCGCCACTAGACCGGATGCGGCCTAAGCCATGATCCCCAGATCTCAGCGAGATCCCATGCATGGTCTGGGCTTCAACACCTAGGAGCCAAGTTCCACAGACTTTTCCGTTCTTCGCAGAGAAATACGTCTAGATCCCGGCTGTTCATTGCGACGCATCACCCCAGAACCGTCTTCGAAGGTCCGGAAACATCGGCTACGGAATCCCTCTCGACTTTCTCCTCGCGCCGATACCGTTCCTCCTTCGTGTATGCGATCGCACCGCACCGCTCGCCAGTGGAAGATGGGCATCGATCCACGGAGGCCCATATTCTCTCGTAACGAGTTTTGCTGCTGCTAAAGCTTGCTGATGACTGGGCCTCCCTCTGAACTGGGTGATCGGTCCTCGGGGATCAAGCGAGCGCGATGACGCGACGAATCGTAAGCCCCTCTCCGCCGCCTGACGCTGCTGCGCTTTCCCGTGTCCTCGCCGTGCCAACTGGATTCCATCTGCTAACAGCGGCGCCTTCTCGACTCTTAGGTTCGCAACATCATACAGGTCGCCTCGGCGGCGACCTTCACCTTCTTGGTGATTTTCTTCCTCGACCGAAACTTCCGCGTTCTCCCCTCCTCCATCCACGAATACATGCCACAGCACCACGCCGGTTTGGTCATTACGGACGTCACCATCTCACAATGCTCGAGTCTGAATGTATTCTCAAGCTGCAGCCTGGACCCCGACGTCTGGCACCGCATTGACAAAGATCTGTTCCTGGGCCAGAGCTACGCGAGGGCCTACCTACACATTCAGAGGAAGAAAGAGGAAGACCTGACGGCGGACGATAAGGTTGTCGTGGACGCCACAGTCGGCCGGTTAGACCCCTCCGCCACCGAAAAGGGCCAGAACGACAAGGGTGAGAAATGGGAGGCGCGACCTGCAGGATTGTGGATTAAGAGGTCCGCCAAGAGGCACGCGAGTGATTCCAAGATGGCCGTCACTGGGATAGACGTTCTCTTTGGCGACGACGCCGTCGAGGCGCGCGACGGTTGGGCTATCACAGGTACGCCGCTGCTGCTGGACAGCGGATCTATACCCATCCCGCACCTCACGGTCCACAGGGGAGGCCAGCACGAGCCGACCAAGCCAAAGCTGCGGGTCAACGACAATGGGAGGTTCAAGATCATGCAGCTGGCGGACCTGCATCTGAGCACCGGTGTTGGCCGCTGCCGGGACCCCGTCCCGAACGCGTACAACGGAGGGAAGTGCCAGGCCGACCCGAGGACTCTCGATTTCGTCACCAAGACCTTGGAGGAAGAGAAGCCCGATCTCGTCGTCCTCAGCGGTGACCAAGTTAATGGCGACACCGCACCGGATGTGCCTACCGTGAGTATACCATTCCATAGCGCCCGGAGGGGCTCGGCTCGGAACTTGATTCTGACAACCTCATGACAGGCCATCTTCAAGTATGCGAAACTGCTCATCGACCATAAGATTCCCTATGTCTCCATCTTCGGAAACCACGACGACGAGGGGTCGTACACCCGGGCAGCCCAGATGTCTCTGATCGAGACGCTACCCTACTCTCTCTCCAGGGCGGGCCCGGAGGATATCGACGGCGTGGGCAACTACTACGTCGAGGTCCTCGCCAGAGGAAGCTCCGGTCACTCCGCCATCACCCTGTATCTCTTTGACACGCACTCATACTCGCCGAACGAGAGGAAATACAAGGGGTACGATTGGGTCAAGAAGAACCAGATCGATTGGTTCACGCACACGGCGCAGGGGCTGAAGAAGCAGCACAAGGAGTACACGCACGTCCACATGGATGTTGCGTTTACCCATATCCCACTCCCTGAATACAGAGACCCCTACATCTACTTTGTAGGACCTTGGAAAGAAGCCCCAACAGCCCCTCTCTTCAACTCGGGGCTCCACGATGCCCTGATAGACCAGGGCGTCGTCATGGTCAGCTGTGGACAGTCAGTCCCCCCCCCCCTTTTTTTTCCCCCCTCTTTTTTGCTCGCTTCTCTCAGCACCTCAGCGCGGCCAACTACTTGGATTTTTCTTCTCCGTCCGTACGGAATTTATGCGGCTGGCTAATTCATTATACAGCGACCATGTTAACGAGTATTGCGCCCTCTCGCTCACCGAGGAGGAGAAGCCTGCCATGTGGATGTGCTATGCAGGTGCTACCGGTTTCGGTGGCTACGCCGGTTACGGTGGCTACTATCGCAAAATCCGCATGTTTGAATTTGATATGAACGAGGCCAAGATCACTACTTGGAAGAGGGTCGAGTTTGGAGAAGACAATGAAACATTGTTGAGGATCGACGAGCAGGTCATAGTAGACGCGGGCAAACCGGCCGGCCCTACCCCAGAAGAGGTCGAGGCCCTGAGAAAGGCCCTCTATGGAGACGAGTAAATACGGGCTCACCCGCCATGACCTTTCGTGGTTCCTACGTGGCAAGAGGCACCGGGATGTACATAAACACCCTGATGTGCAAACGAACGCCGGTGTCTTCTCGGCGAGGGGTGGCCGAAGTGTCGGTCTACATACCCAAGACATTTCGAGTCTCTCCTACTTTCTAGCAGAGAATTACATGATTTCGATGACCACACTCTCTTAATCTCTTAAGTCCATAAGAGGATCGGGCTGCTGTGTTATCTGTGGCGCAAGGATGAGGAAAGAAATCTCCAGTGTGTATATATCATTATATATATATCTATTCCGTATGGATCTTGATTCAAAATAATTTATGAATGTATTCTACTGCAATGAGTGCGGCCGCTTTGATTCTTCTCATATACTTGCCTTTGTCCTTGACCGAGTACTTAGTATTCTTTGCTCTACTTCCTTTTCATCATGACGAGGCGTGGCAACCTCGAAGGTACTCCCACGTCTCTGTTTGTTTATGGAAGTTTCATGACCATGCCCTTAGCAAATGGCACCTTATCACCCCTACACTTGGACCATGAGCTTGTCTACAGAGACTTTGTGTCACACTTTGAGTCTATCTTGCTGGGCCCTTAGGTGCAGCATGACTGGTAGGGGGTGAAGACTTGATTCTGGTGAAAAATCATGGTCCCCGGCACATGAGTCTCAGCGATTTAGTCGGCCCTTGCTCCTCAGCGATCTCTCTCGCTGCCCCTCGTATATTCTGAGAAGATCAATGACATCGTTGATACCCGCAAATTTACTGGGAGCAGCTTTTCATATTTTATTTCATTTTTTTTTGTCAAATTCTTCCATTGAACCATCAACCTTCCTTGGTCCATGTTCTCCTTGCCCTTGGCGGTGGATGACACTCTCCAACCCCCTGGACTGACACCTTCTCTTGCTCCAGTGATTGCATCTTCTGCTCTCATCATAGACTATTCTCAAGAAACACTCCCTCAAGCTCAGTCTTCTCGCAAGTAGCTCGATTCCTATATTTCATCTTCTCTCTCCACCCAATCTGAATATGAGACTCGACCTTAGCTAACAAAGCTCATCGCCGATAGCATCTCTTCTCACCTCTCTCGCATACCCATCGCGTCGCCCTGGAAGGCAGAACTTATACTCGTCGAAGCAAGGAATATCGGTGCTCATCTCTAGACCCTCGCCTCTGCTTCCCGACTGGCCAATTCCATTCCATCTGGTATCAACTCCCCACTATCCAACATGCCGAACGCACTCAACAACCCTCCCGTCGAAGCTGGCTCGACCGCCACCGAGCCCGCCAAGGCTTCCAAGGACACCAAGGCCACCAGCGTTCCCAAGACCACTTCGTCTAAGCTCGGCGGCATCCTCTCGAGCATCAATCTTTTCAAAGGCAAGGACAAGCCCAAGGCTCCCGCGGACCCGACCTGGGCGGACTATACCATGGTCGAGACGGGCGACAACGCGGACGAGTGGTCCCTGGTGGACATCTTCGAGGCCGAGGCCCTCGAGCAGTACATGGAGGACCGCGCCGACCCCGACAACGTCAACCAGCCCCGCGAGCTGCCTTCCCGCGTCAACTACACCAAGGAGTGCTGGGACGTGCTGAAGGTGATGCTGCAGGGAAACAAGAACAAGGGCTTCCGTCAGGTGGGATGGTAGTAGGGCCTGCCTCCGTCCTTCCCTGCCGAAGTGCGTGTAAGTTTCTCATCCCACCTGGTGTACCTTTTTTTTTTCCCCTCGAGGGTGGGATCCATGAGATGGGACACTGACGGCTCTGCTTGTATATAGGAGTCGGGGTTCGCTACGAGCTTTCATGTGGTACGACCCAGTCAGATGCGCCTTGCCTAGCTACTAGGCAAAGGGTTAAAGGCATTATCTTTCATCCGAGGTTAGGGATTGCGATTAAGGGCTGGGAATGGCGGGAAATCCTCCCAAGATGGTATGTCTTCACCTGACTTGTCCCACCCACTCTGAGAATTTTGAGCTTGACTGACGCCTTCCATCCAGACCACAATTCAGCAGAGATATGGGTATTGGACTGATGATGGGGAGTCGTTGCTGCTGATTAGAAACCCCCATCGCTGGATGGATGAAAGAAAATACCGTTCTATGCATTTTTGATGACTGGAAGTGATGTGTTTGCGGGCTCCTTGCATGTGTAAGCAAAGCCCCAAAGTCCGATTGCTGATTGTTGTTGGCTCTTCCCACCTATCTCATTCACTTGCGCAAAAAGATCTGAATACAAAGAGCCTTGACCACCAAGTTAAGAATACCATGCTTCAACCATTGACACATGAATTCTGGAATTTGATCACAGTGAATATGGTGGATGGAATTGTTACTTGGAATCCGGGCTGGATGCTCACGTGATCGCTAAAATAGGGGCTCGGACAAAGTAAACAATCAAGCCAGGGGATGTAGCCAAAACCTAGTTGTCCCTTCAAGAACATACATTTAGATAATTTGAAAGCACTTTATATTTACTTAGAGTTGATCATGGGAGATCAAGCTTACAGATTGGGGTTGTCTGGTGAAGAGGGAGAGTGGCATATACCTAGAACATCGCCGAAATCGACAGCACCCAGATTTGTGCCCAGACGATATAATCTAGAACCAAGCGAGCGACTGATAACAAGTTCCTATCCTCCTGAAAAATTCTACACATGAGCCTTGCATGATGGACCCCATATTGTGCGGTATCTGATCAGTCCATTTGATCAAAATCTTCTGCGGATCCTTTTCTCTTCTTCTGTACTGCCCCCAGCACCTTTTCAACTCCTGATTCCTCACAACAACTTGGCAGACTCTCAATTGCCCCCTTAAATTCATCCAACTTCTTCTGTCGGCAGTCTTTTCTATACATAAAAGATTTGTTGAACCAGTTCCTACCTGGCTGGAGAGTTCTGTTTCAACCGACAACTGAAGACTTGTCGAGGTGCTGCAGCATACCCGAAATACAAAATAGCTGCGTCAGGATGCCAACAACAAAACAACATGGACGAGGATAAAACAGCAAAAGGCGGCAGTCCACGGCTTGAATCTTCACCAGAGTCTCATATCTCCGTCTCTGTCGCTGACGCGCAACCGCTGCCCGATGCGTTGCGAAGCGATGCCCAGAACTCCTATGGCATAACGAGTTCCTCAGATTCAAGCACGGAGTATGAAATAATGTACTCGCCGATCATGTCACCACGGGTGGCCCCCGGATTTGATCTCCTACAACTAGGAGAGCCGCTCGGGTTTCAACAGTCATGGGCTCCTGGCTTGGAGAGATATCCGGAGCTCCATCCCATGATGGATACCCAGGCACTGCCCGTCGACGAGCAGTTGGGGCTGCAGCTTAGGCTTTCCTCGCAGGTTGACGATTTGAATCGACGGAATCAGTTCGGTTTATCTTCTTTTCATCCGGCCAATTTCTCCGCGCAAGACCGTATCTCGGAATATCGTGACATGGTCCCGGTTTCAGATTATCCTGAGATACCCGAATATGGAGACCTACAATCTTCTACCTCCAATATGTCTAGCTCATCCATTTCTCACGAGAGATTTCCTGAGTTTACTCTAGCAGGTCAGAGGCAGCAAACATTACCCTTTTCCCCGAGCGGACGGTACGGCATGCCCAGCTCATGGGTCGACATTGACGAAGGCTCCCGGGTGATGTACTGGTGCCACCAAGGCGCTCTAGGACCGCAGGGACAAGAGGCTGGTAGACAAGCATCTCTCGCCATTCTCGAGGAGCAACAAGAGCAAGACTTCGGTATCTCGCCATTTAGAGAACAACAACAGTTCTTAGATGGTGCTGGGTCTGCCCGGGAGCCCATAGCGGAACTCTCCAATACTCCCAGGGGGAGCCAGTCCACAGCTCGCGCCCAGGATCTCGCCGATCCCGCAGATGATCTAGAAGAACCTCAGACCCCGAACGCAGGAAACCAGTTGGAAGTCTCTCGACGGTCCTCGTCTCGAGAGTATGTCCCAATCCAGCCGAGACCGCTGACCCACCACCAATACCGGGAGCGGATTCGGAGCCTATCATCCTCACCCGACTTCCTCCAGGCCGTCTATACTTTCAACGACTTGGAAGCCAAAGGGTTTACTCTGGAGCACCTGACTAGATGTCTCCGAATGAGGGAGCTGACGCGAGCCGAGTTGGCTATAATTGGGAATAACCTCCGAATCGCGCTTGGAGGGCTAGGGATGCCGTACGTGAGCCTGCGTCCTATGGCTCCAGAGTATGGTATTTGGGAGCGTATGAGCCTCTACGATTTGCAAATTCCGCCCCAATATGTATATCTTGGCATCCCACCTCGAGGTTTTGTTTTCTAATGGTGGAGATCAACTACCGTAAGAATATCACCGGCAAGAGGAGGAAATCAAAATTTCAGGGGGACTGGCGAGATAATTGTGAAAAGGTGCTGAACATGCATCCATATGACAGTTTGAGGGATTGCTGAGGCATCAGAAGCCAGAGACCCAGAGATAATAATAACTACTGTATCAAAGATAAAAAAAAAAAGACAAAACAATAAAACTTACCACTGAAATCCCACTTGCCTTGTTTTTCCCAACGGCCAGCCAGCGTGAACCGCGGTTCACCGTTAACTTGGGATTTTCCCTCATTTCTCTTTCTCATTCGTTGCCAGTTGACTTCTGGTATCCTGCCTTTTCTTCTATTCATTCCAAATTCTACAGTACCAACTCAGTCTTTCGCCTCACTAACTATTTTCCCTGCGTTTATCGCAAGAACGCCGCGTTAAATACAGAATTTCCCGTGTTTATCACAACTCATCCACCTTTGACCAGTACTTTGTGCTTTGTGTGATCGAAACACTGTACTTGGTACGAGGAGAAACCAAGTTCGACGAGGACCCAACCCAATATCGACAAGATGAGTGCCGCCGAGATCAAAGAGAGGATGGAGAATGAGCTCCGCCTCAGTCCTGACGAGAACGAAGAGGAACCGAATAAAAACGGCCAGGGTATCCCCAAGACCATGAGTTCCAGGATCCAGTTTGCCAAAAACCTCGAGCTCGCCGGCGTCTCCGAGGCTTACATCCGCATTGTCATTCCCGGGATCGAGAGTACAAGGAAAGAATGGGAGGCAATCCAAGCGGCCCGCCAGCAGCAGCAGGAGCAACAAGATCAGGAAGCCAATAATGCCAGCTCCAACCGCAAGTACAACGCAGCGATGAAACGAGTGGCCGCCATCGACCGAAAGATAGCAAAGATGGAGCACCCCGAGGTCGAGTTTTCCAAATACACCCTCCGGGAAATCGAAGAGCTCCAGAGAAAGAGACTCGACAAGATGGCCACGGAGCCGCCGAGCTCTCCTCCAGCACGTGAGCTCGATGAAGAGGAGCAGTTGAAACGAGAGATGGACGAGAGAGCCGTGGACTTGATGATGGAGGAATTCATCGACTTCGGTTCTGACTCTGAGGAAGACAGAGAGCCCGCAGAGCACGTTCAACTCGATTCTGGTGCGGCTCTGATCCCCTCCGATCATATGGTGTTTCACCAGTTGCTTGAGAAAAGCCGCAGGGAAGAGTTCTTTGACGAGGAGAAGAAAACCCACCTCGTTCCCATCGAGTGCCGAAAGGAGTGGTATGTGGTAGACACTGACCCCGGAAATCCCGGCAAGCCTGGATTCGAAACCCAGACCCTCGAGAGCATCGAAGGGGAGGAGGAGATTGCTGAGTTTGAGGCGTTTGCCCGCCACGTTAAAAATCTGGTCAACCAACCCCCCGCAGACCTCGATAACGAGGCCAACGTGTATGGCACGCAGCAGATCTTTGACGGATCGCCGCCGGGAACAAGCCTTCTGTTCGAACAGGACGACGATCTTCCTCAGCCCAGCTCTTATATGGAGTTGCAACCTGGCAGCATCGGCTTCCCAAACCAGCTCATCGGAGCCTTGAGCCGGCGCGTCGAAGACTATAGTCGCCGCTGGGAAGACCAAACCATTGACGAGCCGATTGCAGGCGAGCCCGACGACCCGACCAACCCGGGAGACGTATACTTCCAGAGGAGCATCCAGGAGGAGGAATTCGACGAAGAGACCGTCGAACGCGTACGGGGCGAGTCCAGCAGCATCTTTGGAGACGCCACCTACCAACAATCGCAGCTGAAAGAGCACGGTTCCATCCGAACCAGACTCAAGTTTCCCATCCCCGAGCCGAGGGAGGGCTATCACCCGCCAAAGGGCAGAATCGTCGACACTCGTCGACCCTTGCCCACCACCGTCAACCCGGCGTTTCTCTTCATAGACAAGAGAGACTTGCTTCTACTCGGTCCCAAGGTCTCGGACGAGCTCTGGCTTGCGAAGCCGCCAAGGCGCCCCCGTCGCCGACCCGAGACGGAGGCCGCGCTCGAAACAATACCGGAAGAACCAGAATAAATCCAAGAAGAGAGCCATAACCCACGGTGATCGGCGATGTTGGCAAACCACGAGCCCTTGGAAGATAAGCATGGCCCAGAACATGCGACACTCAAAAGATCGTACGGAAAGGAAGGGTCAGACTAGATCCCGGGGAAGAATTTCATAACTGCCACGAGGAGTACACGGATGGATAAGGTTTCAAACAAGGGACTTGGCGTTTGCTGGATTGAATCATACCATACTCTGTACTCCTTTTTTTCACCCTTCGTTCATTCGTTTTCTTCTTTCCCTCACCCCTAAACTCCTCTCGTCTCCAAGCTTCTCGGTCCCCGAGATGCTTTCGTCATGAGCATACCATCGTATCATGGCCACGCTTGTCGTCAACTGAATCGGATCCAGGAACACCACAGGCAAAGCCTACTTCTCCGCTGTAAGATCAAGATACGCGGAAAGCCGTCGGAATTCCGAGAGGAGGATGCACTTCCCGTACTGGCATATCTCGAGGATCCCCATGCGGATTCACGATGGACAAGGAGCCTCGAATGAGGAGTAAGGGATTATGTAGAGTCGTGTCGTTGATTTCCAATCATAAACATTCTAAACAGTTATGCTCTACCGCTCGTCGCTGCGAGTGACTCACTTTGTACTTGAGGAGGCCAGATCGGGAGTGACATGGAGCAAAGTCGATCCGTCTCACGATGTCTGTACTGCACTAGCCAGGAGGCGACTTCAACGGAGTGAGTGCATCCCTCAACTACGCGCTCAGCGCAGGCAGCAGGACGAGGTGGCTTGCTCGCCGTTTGTACATTGCTGGCATGAAGCGGTCCTTCAGATGAGGACGAATACTTGTTGGCCCTCATACGTGTTACGGGTTATATTACCCCGCGCCGCGGCCCATTGCGCGTGTATTCGGCTGACTCTGGGGAAGCTATTTTACATGACGTACAGCTCGGTAATAAGCTAAATTTGGAGAAGAGGAGAGGGGTTAACGAGACAGAAGCCGGTAGCTGCAATTCGTGGACGAATTAACCCCCCCCTTTTGGCTGTCTTTACCTACAAGGGCGGGCACCTCTTACTTTTGGACCAAAGAGGCATTGGAACATACAGTAGCTTAAAATGGCCTTGCGCATGCATGGCCAGTCTTAAAACAAAGTCCGATCAAGTACGGAACGAAAGTAAGATACTCTTGCGAAGTCCCGGTACTGTAGCTAGCCGCCTGATTTCTAAGCTGTGGGGATCCTTTTAAAAGACGCTGCGACTCCATCGGGTCGGTATAAGAGTTGTCAAACCCTCGCTCTGTGTCGAGAGATTTCCCCTCGTCCCATCTTAACTCCGATGACCACAAGAGTCAACCAGGTTCTATCACATCTGAAGCCGTCCTCGATCAAAATGGCCAGCAACTCGGATCTTCACCTCTATACCGTCCAGACGCCCAATGGCATCAAGGTCTCCATTCTCCTGGAGGAATTGGGTCTGACTTATAAGGTGCCGTATTTTACACTAGCAGAAATACAAGTCTCGGTGACAGTCGAGCTAATTCAGTCACAGACCACGAAGCTCGACTTCAGCAAGAACGAGCAGAAGGTTCGATGAATAGATTGTTTCAAGGATCCGAGCGCAAGTGACTGACGAGAAGATAGGAGCCGTGGTTCCTCGAGATCAACCCGAACGGGCGTATCCCGGCTCTCACTGACACCTTCACGGATGGCAAAACCATTCGTCTCTTTGAGAGCGCTTCCGTGATGCAGTACCTGGTCGACCGCTATGACCCCGAGCACAAAGTCTCGTACCCTCATGGCTCGCGTGAGTACTACGAAGTGAACAGCTGGGTATGTGGTCTCAAACACTAGGTCGTAGATACCATGACTCAAGCGCTAATCCACGGCTTGCAGCTCTTCTGGCAGATGGGTGGTCTAGGACCGATGCAGGGGTATACACCGACCTCATCCTCCCTTTATCGTGTCCGACTATTGTCTAGCTGCTAATCAGGGTTATCTTATCTTTCGCTGTTACAGTCAAGCCAACCACTTTAACCGTATGTACACATCTCGATGTCTTGGGGAGACGCTAGCTAGCTGTGAGTCTGCGTTCTGACCTGACGTGTAGGTTACGCACCTGAGAGGATTGAGTACGGTGTGAACAGGTATCAGAATGAGACTCGCCGGCTGTACAAGGTCATGGAAACCCAACTTGCCAAGTCTACCTCGGGCTTCCTTGTTGGCGATCGCTGCACCGTCGCTGACATTTCCTGCTGGGGTTGGGTTGCTGCGCATCGTACGTGATAGCCATCCACCCTCTATCCCCTTCTACCTCGCTGTTTATGTGCCTCTTCTTCCCCTTCTTCCCCTTCATCCCTTCTCGAACCTCATCACCTATCTGGTACCTCAAACCGATAGGCCATCTTTTGCTTCTGTGCTGACAGAGTTAACCATTCAAAGACTGGGCGGGCGTCTCTATCGAGGAGTTCCCTCACTTAGAGGCCTGGCTGAACAAGCTTCTCGCGCGTCCGGGATTCGAGAAGGGCCGTCACGTCCCCTCGCCGCACACCGCGTTTGACTACAAGAACATGTCTAAGGAGGAGTTGGATAAGGCTGCCGCCGCGGCCAGGGCGTGGGTGCAAAAGGGCATGGCCGAGGATAGGAAGTAGGACATAAAACCCGCTGCCTGCATGCACATTGAGACGTTTCCTAAGTCAGGGTCATTTTGACAATGACTTAACGCGTGTCTTCGTCAGCTTGCTGGCTAGCAACGACCTGAGAATACTCTGGCGTGGATGGTTCGATTCGATATGCTCAAACCATCTCATTCTCAGTGAGGACCTCTTCCCAAGAGCAATCTGGCAAGCTTTATGCCTCTCAAAGAGTAATGAATGCAAAAATATGATAGCAATCTTCTCCCTAATGCGCAACTGCCTCGTAACCTCAATACCTGAATACCAAGTCGTGATCTCGAAGCTGCGTAACTGTTGCCTGTTGGTGAAGCGTGATCGAAGAAGGATACGGAATGACTAAGGCATTTTGGCCTTGCAGTGAAGGTCGGAGGCGTGGGGCGGCGGATAAACCTATACCAGCACCTTGGAGATTAAGTAAAGTCGCCACTTTTCTAGGGGACCTAAATTTTAGAGACTTATTTCTCGCAAGGACTTTCTGACTTCCCGCCAACCTTTCCAACTCGAAAACCCTCTGCCATCCCCGGACATACAAATTCATCGCGACCACGCGATACGACCGACAAGATGTCGTGGAGAAACCAGGGCATCACTGGATCGAACAACATCCCACTGGGAAAGTCGCGCCGATTCGGTGGCGCCGACGACGACGTGGTCTCGAGCAACCACAGCTACGGTAACGGCTCGCCCATCTCGAATGGCGATCGCGATGCGAAGCGCGGTCGCAGCCCCGAGAGAACCGAGGATGGACCCCGTCGCCGAAAGAAGAGAAATCGCTGGGGCGATGCCACCGAGAACAAGGCTGCCGGGCTGATGGGCCTTCCCACGGCGATCGTCGCAAACATGACCAGCGAGCAGCTCGAGGCCTACACGCTTCACCTCCGCATCGAGGAGATTACGCAGAAGCTCAAGATCGATGATGTGGTACCCGCCGAAGGAGATCGGTACGTTCCTCTGCCCCCGCGCGCTCGCAGGAGTATTTTCCTTACTGACAAACCCCTCCTGCGCAGGTCACCCTCGCCCGCGCCGCAGTACGACAACCACGGTCGTCGTGTCAATACCCGCGAGTACCGGTATCGCAAGCGCCTCGAGGATGAGCGCCACAAGCTGATCGAGAAGGCCATGAAGACGATCCCCAACTACCATCCGCCGCAGGATTATCGCCGACCAACCAAGACCCAGGAGAAAGTCTACGTGCCGGTCAATGACTATCCAGAGATCAACTTCAGTATGATTGCTAACCCTCTAACCTCTCTAACAACCATCCCCGTCCTCTCTTTTATCATGCTAGGCACGGCGTCGCAATCCCATGTAGTGTCGTGCCTGGCACGCCAGTCTTGTCGAGCTCTAACTCACCTGTTGTCCCCCTTTTCTTGTCCAGCCCAGATTACTAACACGTAGCTCTCCGCATTAAAGTTGGCTTACTTATTGGACCCCGTGGCAACACCTTGAAGAATATGGAGTCGGAGTCCGGCGCCAAGATCGCTATCCGCGGCAAAGGCTCCGTCAAGGAAGGCAAAGGCCGTTCCGACGCAGCGCACTCCAGCAATCAGGAGGAAGATCTCCACTGTCTCATCATGGCCGACACCGAGGAGAAGGTCAACAAGGCTAAGAAGCTGATCCACAATGTCATCGAGACGGTGCGTCGAATGCCCCCTCCCCTTTTTCTCCTCTTCAGATCTTGTAATCTCATGCTCTGTTTACTAGGCTGCCTCGATCCCTGAAGGTCAGAACGAGCTCAAGCGCAACCAGCTGCGTGAGCTTGCTGCTCTGAACGGAACGCTCCGCGACGACGAAAACCAAGCTTGCCAGAATTGTGGTCAGATTGGTCATCGCAAGTACGACTGCCCCGAGAAGCAGAA
>FTLB01709809.1_pt1 | contig 16408 bp, 17 predicted proteins | sample 1658291 | NCBI WGS metagenome assembly FTLB01 (sample SAMEA3914812, study PRJEB12502) | metagenome | biome: forest; material: soil | place: Canada | collected 2011-07-07 | depth 0.1 m
GACGGACCAGCAACTGAATCCGAGCCCCTCATATTCCAGATAAGCAACCTCGGCAGCAATGTGGTGGTGCCTTTGTTCCAGCCTGGTTATCCCACGGCCCCCGATCTTGGCTTCGATAGCGACTCAAAGATGTACATCTCAGCCTGGGACGACTCGACTCTTGTGTCAGGCCAGTGGCCAACTACTACAACGACCATACAACTCTACAACTGGTACATCTGCTATGCCGAGACCGGCGGGTACTTTTACAACTCACTCGCCTGGGTCTTGTCCGGAGAGCCTCACAACCCGACCTGCCAGAGCGTTGGTGTCGTACGTGCATGATGAAGCTCAGTATGGGTGCAAGGCTAGTGTTTTGCACGTGGGGGTGACTCCTCGAGAGCAGAAGAGACTTGGGCACATGTGACTGAGAGGAGCCACCGGCACCGCCTTTCGCAGTACAGCGGGTGGTGATGGATTAGTTACTAGCCAATAAGACGTGTAATAACAACGAAATAAATACTAATTCGACAAGTCCAATAATTCTTCGTACAGAGATCATAAGAATCCTATCACCTTGTCGTGATATCTCTTAGATATCCTCGCCCCAAAGAGATTCCTTTGGCTTTTAGATCCCTGTGCTTCGCCGAATGGCCGGCACACAGTAATCGGCAGACCTCTAATACCTGATCTCGTAGGGTAACCATCTTGGGTTTCTTAGATACAATCCCAATTCGATGGCCAGCTGCCCCGCATGTTTCCTTCGCGATATCGCCCGATGGCCACCGCCACCTGGCTATCGAATGGGGATGGTACCAAGAATTGCTCGAGCTTTCACTACCACCGGGCACAGAGTCGGGGCTTAGGTATATCAAATAATCCGATGGTAAGGTAGTAGTTCACTCAAATTTGTCTCATCCTTATCTGTACCAGAAAAGAGAGGTTTTTTTTGGCATCAAAGTGCAACCCCGTAGGGGCTTACGTCGAAGCTTACCGAAATATTATTAAAACGGAAAGGCAGTACGCCGCTGCACAATGCGGCTTATAGGTATCCAATCCTACGAGTCTGATCGAGCCCGCTCTTGCATCATTCCAATCCCTGACTGTAGCCGGGCGAGACTGGGAGGACGCTTGTGCACGACATGCAACATGCAGCTTGCAGCTGCACTTACGGGACAGGGCTAACGAGAGGATAGTCCACGGGCTCAGGGATTTCGATTGCAATGGGCCGCCAACTGGACGACTGTGACATGCAGCCAGGGCCTTTCAGGTGGATTGAACCCTTCCCATGATCTAGCTAGCCGGGCCGCTCGCTCAAGGAACGACCCGGACGGTTATTTTACTGGCCAGCACCGGGATGTTGCTGGGCTTGAGAAGGGGATTAAAAGGCCTGTATTGAATATCGGGGAAGCCGCATCTTCCCAAATCTACGCTCTGTGATACCTGTCGGACTACGCAACTTGCCATACTACGTCGCCAGTAGGCCTGCAGGCAACACTTGAAGACAAGATGACCTCTCTGGTTGGACACTATCAGGGGGCTCAGACTTGAGAATGAGCCTCCTCGTGGTACCAAGCCAGCTTCCAGGAAGATTCTCGCCGAGTGCCAGCAGACAGGCGAAACAGCACAAGAAGTTAGACTCGGATCTGGCCGCAGTGCCATTCCTGCACTTTACTTCAATAGAGATACCGGTGAGGTTCCAATCCGCTACGTCCTACTAGCAGGGCGCATGAGCGGCAACACGGATCCGCGAGAGTTGGTGTGGGTGTGGACCTATTTCCACCTAGCGATCGCCCGAGATAGGTACAGAGCCGCACCGCTTAGCTGTGGCATCGTTCTCTGAAGTTGTATCCACCAATAGGCCTTTTGACCACATGCAGTTGCATCGCAAAAGTCGGTGTGAAGGTCCGGGAGAAGACCCAGAGGGAATTATCGGAGTGTCTCTGCAGAATGCCCTTGCTCAACTGCAAGCAGGATTTAGGTCAGCCGCGTATTGGTTCTGTCACCGGATTGCTAATGGAGGGTATATATCTGGTGGATGCGTGTGCTGGCAACGAATCGCGAAAGGAGGATGGGCAAGGCTGCAGGATGGGCTGCATGTGCATTAGCTGCGCCCGGCCATAGCTCTCTGAGCGAAACAAGGCGACCGATTTGCTTGGTCTCGCCAGTGTCGGGCCAATTGATGCTGGCGAACCATATGCAACATGGTTCGCACATGAGCCAAAAAGTCAAGGGGAAGACGTGTAGGAGGGTCAGGCTGGGTGTGCCACGAGCGATACCAGTGATATGTAATGACAAAGACAACGCACTCGCTATCATTTCGCATGGTCTCGGTTTAGCTACGAACTTCCGCTTGCACTTTTCCAGGAGTTTGTTGCACCTTTTCACCGGCACGATCCTAGGTCACATCAACCGAGTCAGACGAGCTTCTTGTTTGTTACCCCTTTTGTTGTCATATTGTGGATCCGCCATCCTGGAGGGAGGTGATGGGAAGACGCTTGCCTCACATCTCATCGCGTACTACCTTTGCGCATTCATCATAGCACACTGCTGTCGTTGTAAGGGCCAAAGAAAAAGTTCACTGAAGGCTTCGACCCGAAGAATCCAATCCAATCGCTAGCTCGACTCAGCCACTTGGTCACATCCCCCGCCAGCTCACCTCGAGCTGTTCTGGTTAAGCGGGGCTGCCACACCTACTCGGTGTCTGCCTACCTATCCCGTCGGTCCACTGGATAAGGGAGGGGAGGATACTCGGCATCACAAGAGAACGCAACGAATAGAGGATAGGGAAGGGCGATGCAAGTTTAGACCCGCCCGGTTTGTGTTGCATTTCCCCTTCGGTCTCAGGTTTATATGATCCCTTGGGTTAGATCAGCCACTCCTTTCCTCCATAGTTCGGCATCTGGGGCCTCCGTGTCCTCTGTGTCCCCAGCTCAGCTCCAGAGGTATCGTCCTACCGCAAGCTCAACTGCTCACACATCGAGTGTGGAGTCGACCATTCCTTGACCAGCCAGCCCTGCTCAATCCTGCCCACTCATCATACGCCACCCTACCTACCACTTTATAATCGCCCGCCCAGCATCCGCCTCGCTTTCTTCCTCCCCGGTAGCCTTTCCCCTCGGCAGTCCCCAAAGTGTCGGGTCCAGCTTGAAATAATCATTGGTCTCTCCCGAACCACTGGAGTATTTATCACCACCGCCTGGTCTACTTTGACTCTCCTTGCCCTCTCGCTCCCCTTAGGAGCCTTGGTCATTATCTCCAGCAAGTTTACCCTCTATCAAGCCATATTCCCCGCAGTCATGTCTGCTCCTCCAGAGTTCATTCAGCTTAACAGAGACGGAGGTGCTCCTCAGGGGCGTGTTACCGTCGCCCCTCCTGGGGCTGGGCGTCCTCCCCCCCCCCCTCCGCCTCCTGTTCCAGGAGGTGCTGCTGTTCAACCTCACATCGTTAATGCTCAGCCCAAGCCAAATGGAAACTTCTCGCCACAGCATCAAATGATGCCTCCCCCGCCGAACAGAGAACTGGTACCTTATCATCTCCAGCAACCTCCCCTGGTGCAGATCAGTGATATCCGCAGAGACCTGTATACGGATGCAGACGCTCGAGAGGAGCTCGCCGAATATATAATCATTCGTATCGAAAAGGCCCAAGAGGAGAACACGTACACGGAGGACGGCGAGCTGAGGAAGTCGACATGGGATCAGGTCATCCGCCACGAAGTGCAAGACATCTCCAAGCCGGAAGCAGTTAACCACATACAACGTCTCAGGAAGGAGAAGCCGTTGAGCGAAAAGAAGAGAAAACTGAACACTGCTCAGCAGACTCAGCTCGAGAGGGCACAAGAAGAACTCCAGCGCCGAGAGGTCGACCCCCGATACCAGATCAAATTGGTACAGCTAGACCAAAAGGTGCAGCCAAAGGTGGAGCGACAGGATCCTGATTATTACGAGACCTTGCGTTATAAGAGCTCGTCCTCGAGCAAGACCCGTCGCAAGAGCTCTTCCTCTTACCGAGGGTCGCAGGATACCCTGTCCGAGCAGACAAAAAGCTCTCGACGACCAACTCTGTTCAAGGATGCGAAGCCTGGAAAGAAGACTGTCAGTATCACAGCCTACTACAAGCGATCTCTGAGGGCAGAGGTTGATGCCCTCGTCGTTTTGACGGCCCGTGAAGCTGAGATGCATCGGAGGCTGCAGCCACCCAACCCGCATCATGTCTTCCCTCCCCAGCAACAAGTATATTTGCAGCAACCCGCCCAGCACCCCCCCCAACATCCTCAGCAGCACCCTCAGCAGCACCCTCAGCAGCACCCTCAGCAGCACCCTCAGCAGCACCCTCAACAGCACCCTCAACAACCACCCCCGCAGCATCACCCTCAGCACTCACCTCAACATCAGAATGGTGGTCAGAACGGTGGTCAAAACGGCGGTCAGAATGGTGGCCCAGGTTTCGGCGGCGGACAGCCCAAAGGCGTCATCGGCCCTCGGCCACCTCCTGCTGCTCAAGTCATCGGCGGTGGCAACAAAAATGGCAAACCGGGTGACAGAGCTTTCAATGGACCTCGACCAAGAACACCCCCAAGCTCGGGGACCTCGGTGTACTCTGGATACTCCTCTGAGTCTGATAATATGTCAAACGTCACCCCCAACTCTAGCCACTCGTCTCAAAAGCGACACCCTTCCGACAGGAACCGACAGGGTCCGAGGAGGGAGAAGACGTACATTGAAAGCCCTGGCCACTACGGGATTTCCGGGGGTATACCCCCCCACAAGGCTCGTCGTCATTCCCAGCACAGAATGTCAGATGATTTTGTTCCCGGCGCTGCGTTGCCTCCGCAGGTACCGAGGGTGATGCCGCCTCTTCCTCAGATGCCGCCTGTAAACATCGAGCAAATAAAAGCTGAGTCTTACGCCCTGGGACGCGCTGACGAGAGGTTGGAGACACGAGAGCACGTCGAGCGAGTCACCGAGCTTGCTTTCTCGAGAAACTCTCAACCCCCACCACTCCAACCTCAACCTCTGGCGCTGCCGGCCGTTCCCATGCCCCCTCCCCAGGTTCCCCCGGCACCTGGACCAACATTCCTAGAGCGGCGTCCGTCGGTCCGACTCGTTCATGCCGGTGATGTTGCCCACCGGCTCGAGGATGAGGCACTGGATCGCTTGGATCGCCTTCACTTCGACGACGGGCGACCTGAGCGAAGATATGCCGAGCCACGCTTTGCGGAGCCACGATATGAGCCACGATATGAGCAACGATATGAGCCACGCTACGAACCACGCTACCCGGATGCTCTGGCTGAAGCGGAAGCAAGGCGCCAGGCGCAGGAAGACCGCTTGAGGATCGACGAAGAGCTAGCAGCAGAATTAGAGGAGGACCCGATACTCCAGGAGCGAGATAGGAGGCCTTATGAGTACTTGCGTCGCCACGACTCAGCACCGAGCGGGCGTCATTTTGACGCCAATCCCAATCCCTTCGATTCTCGCAACTATCGACGAAGGGCTACTGTTTCACCTACATATTATGACGACCGTCGATATGGCTGATGGGAGAACTATCCAACTTACATGGTATAATTTTTCCCCCTACGTGACATCATACTGTTGATTAATGTATTTCTTCTTGGCTCAACTTATCTTTGGTGTTTCTCTCCATGAATGAGATACTCCCGCTAGTCAACCCTACGTACCTACTTGGGAGTCCATCGGCTCAGGGTTACCTTAACCTGTGTTGCATTTCTTTTTTCCTACCACATATTCGACGGATCGAGGCTGCTCACTAGACTCTCCGTCACCTCCTAGGCAGGAACTTGAGGAAATCACGGCCTTTTTGCTATGTATTAGTTTTCTTAGACGCAAGATACCATTTTGATATTGGAACCAATGTGACAAACTAAAATCTATATATATCCCGTGGCTCCCAATAGAACCACTTGGGCTCAAAGAAAGCCACTGTACCCTCAAGATGCAGCCTCCCACAGGCCATCAAGACCAATACTAATTCCACAGTGAAGTCTTATCGATATCACCGGTAAATATAGCCTCCACTACATGTTCGGCCTTGAGGCCTAGGACAGGATATCATGAAAGCCAGTCGCAACACTGCGACAACAAATGAAGAAACATGAACACTACACGCTGGGGGCAGCGAGTAACTATCCTATACGGTAGTCCGAACTTACTATATCACAGACCATGTTCAACGACATCAATACCTGTCGTAAAACCAGAAACACAGTTGGCCTCACGCTGGGCAAACACAGGCCTAAGACCACTTGTTCTTGCCGTTTGAGAGTAGAGTGAAGCACCACATACAATATATACTGATGCTCTCTTGATCGGGACGGAGCCGAATATTGTATACCTCAGTTTTAAACTGAGTCTTGAAACGGAGTGGCCGGGTTGCTCTTCCCCCCCCCCAATTCAGGGCAGGCACGTCTCCTTTGGGTCAAAGCTCGTGACCGCAACTGTGCATTGGGTCATGCTACACCTTTGAACCTGAAGTCATCTTGACATCGAAACTGAGTTTTCCTTCTACAATCTAGCCTGCGGCCGATCTAGCATCAAACTCCAGGACACCGTGAACATTGAGCACGCCAGTCCTTATATCTCAGTCAAGCCGGAACCCCTGGGAGAGCCACGAATCGTCGAAGCATAGAATCACTGCAGATACAACCGGTAGGTCGCATGGTTTCCTAAGCACCGGATCTACATATGTGCAAACGGAGAGCTTGATCACTACCTTATCCAGCAACTTCTTTCGTCAGAACAAGCTGACCTCTTAAAAGATAAAAGCGAGTATTTGAAAGACACCCACATAACATCATACACGCACAAATCATCGCAAAATATCTAGCTGCATCTACAAAGGCTCTCGAAGCCCCATCGAGCGGACACTTCCCAGAGCCTGCGATACAACTTCACCATCACTCGAGAGGGCAGTCTGGTCATTTCTGGCCGGAAGACGAGGGTAGCGTGGAATATTTCAGTTCATTAAATCATGGAAGTCAATCACGAGAATTTTTGGACCGTTCTCCCAGAGATTTTGGAATCAATATCCTCGGCAGAGTATGTTTCAATCGACTTAGAGATGACAGGAATCGGTCACAAGGGCCATGCCCGAACAGGGAAACCAAGCTTGGAAGAGATTTATGCCCAGGCAAAATCGGCAGCAGAATCCTTTCAAGTTCTGCAATTCGGCCTGACCTGCTTCCACTATGACCGGGCAGTCCAACGTGAGTATCTATTGAGTTATCAATGCTTCGAACTCGTACTCGAGCTGATGCCACTTCTGTAGGGTACAATGCACGGACGTTCAACTGTGCTCTGACGCCGTTATTTATCAACACAAGCAGCGTCGCCAATCTACTTGCCAAGACACTGGACAGAACCGTAACATTCTCGTACAAGGCCCTACTTTTTTTACAATGCCATTCTTTCTCTCTTCAAGACGCTTTTGCGCACGGAGTCCCCTACCTTAGCCGACAGGAGAATGAACAGCTCAAGGAGCGGTTTCTCCAGCACCCAAACAGCAGAGCAACGGGACGGCTGGACATGAACACCCAGGATATAGAGACTCGGGAGTTCTGCGCATCCGTCAGAAATCAGATTGGTTCTTGGCTCTCTGACACCAATCCGGTATAATGTGGCTTCTCTTTCTCGCTAACTATTTACTTTTTACTAACATGAGCCCTCAAGCCCAGTTTCCTCAACATATCAAACCCTCACGAAGGCAAACTAAATGGGCTGCAGCTTCGAATCATACATGAGATCGTAAACGACGAGTTTTCTGGATCATGTCGAGCAATTCCGAGAGCTAGCAACTGGTTTGTTCAGGTCCTGCGAGCTACCAAGGAGCAAGAAGAGGAGGTGAGCTCCCAAGTGCCTCACTATTTTGGCCACGTTCCTTACCAACAAATACAGTCTTGGGCTTCTAGACTGTCAGACAGGAAGGACGCGGTAGCCAAACAGACAGGTACGCAGACTATGTATTGTCATCTATAAAGATTTCTGTGGACTGACTACTTGTAGGGTTTCGGGTTGTTCTTGAGGCTCTCACCGGCGGAGATTTTGCTAAGGATCTCAATATGGAATGGCTACTAGCCGGAGATGATGCCCAGAGATCCAGTAAGATCAAGGATATGCAGCAGAGGGTGAAAGAATACCAAGTGAAGTTGAAAGCGGCTCGGCCAATCCTCGTCGGACACAACCAGCTTTACGACCTCTGCTTTATCTACAGGACTTTCTTCGGCAACTTGCCTGACACGCCAAGGGAATTTGTGACGAAAGTTCACGGTCTATTTCCTCGAATAGTAGACACAAAGTACCTAGCGGCCCGTGAGGATCATAACATGGCGCCTGATAACAGCCTGGGCGACCTTTACTCCTCGTTCAAGCACCAAGAGGAGCCCAGGATAGTTCAAGACGCGGAATACAACTGCCGGAAAGAATCCTCTCACGAAGCTGGATACGACAGCTGGGCCACAGCTGTACTTTTCACCAAACTCTCATGGACTAGGTCCAAGGAAGACTCGAGTGGCGATCATATCCTATCGTGCGACGAGCGTCAAGCGCAATCCACTTCAAGCAGAAGCACATCAGATCTGGTCGAAACACCTAACTTACCCATGACGGAGAACCATTCTAATCTGGAGCAGACCAAGCTTGACTTGCCTAGGGACAACCTCTTTTCCGAGCTCAACCCGTTTAAGAATCCTAACTGGAGGAAAGCCTCATCATCCCCGGCATCCCCGCGACCTCGAGGAGCAGCCAAGGGGGAAAACAGGGCTTATTGCCCTGTATCTTCCACCCCGTATCAAAAGGGTAACGTTGGTGACAGTCCTGTCCCCAACCTTGGCTTGCAAGAGGGTGCTACTCTCATATCATTTTCTCCCCCAATGGGCCACTCCAAGTTGGAGAGCCAAGGCGGTGGGAAGTTCGAACACTTGACGCATCACTCAACTCATCGATTCGAGGGTTTCCATACCCTGACGGAAAGAAGTGCTCTGACTCCGTCAGAGAAGAGCTATACAGAGTCAAATACGGGTCCGATACCCTCGGGCAGACACCTGCCTAACCATTCAGAAATGGAAGTCCCCTCACGTACGAAAATGCCAGAGATGCCGGTACTGAGCGTGGCCAAGAAACTCCCTTTGCCGAGAATTAAACCCGTTGAAGTGTGTTCTCCTCGGAAACAAAGCAGCGCCTGCTCGTCGTCGGTCAGCACTCTGGATTTGATATCCGAGTTGACGGACAAGCAGGCAGAAGTCAAAGTCAGCAACAGACCTAAGATCCCTGAATGGGACTCGCCCTTTTGGCGAAAATACGGGAATAAACTCCGAGTAGGTAACTCTGAGACTCTGAGACTGGCTTAGAACTAGAGGGGAACATGAAGGAGGTAGTTGCGAGTTTCAGGCTCGGCCGGAGGTTGTGTGGAACAAGGGCAGTGGACAGGGCATAAGTTTGGGCCAGACGCAACATTAAGAGTGATTGACTCCGACAAAGATGCGGAGCAAGCTAGCTCTGTATACTGAGGAGAGACAAAAGCCACAAGTTTCCGCCCGTATCACGCCAGCAACTAGGTAGCGGGAGAGAGATGATAGACCGAAGCCGTCCTGACTTATAAAGATATCTATTTTGCCTGCCCTACGTGCTGAAATCGGTCGTGGTACACGCAAACGTACACTTATATTACAGTTTTCTCGTCTCCCGAAAAGCGCGCCTCTCTTTCCAAGGCATCTATCATCGCTCCGCCACCATGCCCCGTACATTGTGGGCGTAATTAGCAGGGAGAGCTTTCATCAGTTCTTCCTTTGTCAACCACATAAAGTCGGTTAGGTTATGCTTATTGCCGGTGAGATCCGCCTGGCCAGCCATGATCCTGCCCTTGAGCAAGAAGAGCTTCTCTCCCTTCGACTTTAGTGACGAGTCCTGCCCCAGAACCGGCTCCACCTTGTGAACGGCAACCGGGTGTCGTGCGACAAGCCAGGTATTCATATTGACACCGGCGGACTCGGCTAATACTCTCGCCGCCGTCTGAAGGTGCGGAGATGAGCAACACGTTAGAAACTGGAGACAATTATGGGGGACAATGTTACGCTCGAAGGGAACCACTCACTTCATGCAGCGTTTCGTGCGTCGGCACGTCACCACTCGGAAAGCCCCACGCGGCCTTCTCACCCTCGCCGCGCTTGACGACCAGATAGAGTGTCTGATCGAGCGCGCGGTCGAGCCTCCTCACGTCGTTCTTCTCGTCGGCCTCGGTCCGTCGGGGCAGCGGCCGGTCGAGGCGGACCACCTCATCCGCCGAGATCACCTCGCCGTCTTCGCTGATTCGCATCTCGGCACCGGCCACCAGCTTCTCGGCCACCTGCGCAGGGTCGCTCGTCAAGCTGCCCGTGAGCACCTCGTCGTTCCAGCCCATGCGGCTGCGTGGGTTGTACCGCCCGATGTCGCGTCCCGCTACGCCATGCTGCTCTTTCACCTTGATGCGCCAGTCCATCTGCCGGGGAGTGTCCTGCTTGAAGTAGAAGTGCTTGCGGAACGGCGCCGTCAACCGCTCGTTGAGTCGCTTCTGGTACAGGTAGAAGGCGGACTCGAAGGGAGTTGGCAAACGAGTGAGCAGAGGCGGCCGGGTCAAGACCAGGCCGGCCTTGATGGCGTACAGCCCGCGCTCCGAAGGCAAGGCATCGGTCTGGCTTATGCTAGCGACGGGCGGCACGGGGGGTGGGACAAGTGGTTCGGACGAAGTCGTAGAGGATGGGCTCGCAGCTGCAACAGCAGCGTCGGAGTAGAGACGCCGTGGTGCTGCGTATACTGGCTGGGCTGTTCTCGCGCAGTGCGAGCAGGTGGTAGTCGATCCTGCATGTGTGGCTCGTTAGACTCGCTCTGTAGCTGAACGCAAGCATTGAGGGGGAGGGGACATAAAAGTTCCCGCTTAACAGTACCTCTGAGAAGAGCAGCAACGGCCCCGCCTCCTCGATTGGATACCGCCATCATGGGATGCAGATTAGCAGACTGCAAGTTGAGCCCGTTCGTGTGAGCCCTCTCTACAGCTCCAGGCCCATGGTTTCTGGACGTGAACTTTTTCGATGGACCCAGCTACTCGATTGGGACCCGGCTTCATTGAAAGTGGATCCAGCTCCTGGGAACCCAGAGCGGGGATTGGCTTGAGCTATCGGATTGAGCTAGAGTATCACGTGAATTTTCCCGTGCACGTGCCCTAGGGCCCAGAGCAGAGATTTATCTTTGGCACTTCTGGTTCCCGCCCAATTTTCTTTTTCCTCTTCTCTTCAATCTCAAGGCACCAATCCTTATCTCCAGCCCTTTCGTTTGCACCAAGAGGTCCTGGCCATTTACGATGCCGAGAAAGAATCCCAGAGCAGCTGATTTCGCTAGCGGAGCTTGTGCCATATTCAAGACTGCCTCGTTAGATAGATGTTGCCCACATTATTATTTGAGTCTCTCGAGGCCAAATATTCTCGACAGCTCGGTCGCCCAACCAGCCGATGAGGCCGAGTCTCTTAGTGACACACAAAGCCTCCTTGAGCGTGGCCCCGTGAAAGAGACACAATCCCATGCTTCTATCGTATTACGTCTACTGACCTACGGCTAAATCCAAGTCAGGTCACAGGCAATGCGAGTATATTTGAACAAGGTTAAAACAGACAATGCACACGTGATACAATAAGCTTCAAATGATGCGACAATTCTTTGCGTTCTTTACAGATCTAAACGGTACAAAATCCATTGTGTCAAAATGCATCGCAGACTCGATCCCTCCCCCGCTTAGGCAATCCCCCGGTGCTTCTGCCTGTCTCCCATGAGGATTTAGTCCAAGCATCGATTCGTGATGGAGGAAGCCGAAGGTTACCGAGTAATCCTCATCACGAGGCCAATGCGGAATGCCCTTCGAAGGGCGGCCAGAGGTGAGACACTTCGAAAATGCTATTCATAATACCAGGGTATCAAGCTCTTCCTATTGCCGTGAAACGCCGCGAAAAAAACCCTCAACTGTTATCGTCACAACATGGTCCAAGAGGAATAATAATACAAGCCGAACGATGGGCTGTATAACAAGCAGCACTACGCCGTAAGATCCGAGATAAGACGAGCGACTTCTTGTGCGGCTAGTTTTTCCCAGCCTCGTCGGGCCTCATCGTCGACCGAGGCGGGGTCGGCCACTTCCTCGTAGAGTTTTCGAGACACGATACGGTTGATGTTCTCGTATTGAGCGGTGGTGAGTCGACTGGATTTCCAATGTGGCTTGAGAGCGTTCCGCACAATGCCACTGATGTTCTCCTTCATTTCGAGAGGGAGCGATGGACGAACGGGCGACGTCTCGGGCGATCGCGAGAGCACGACTGGTTGGGGACGGCGCGGCCTAGGTTGTCGTAGCTCGAATGCACCATGGCGGCGGCTCCGACGTTCCGAGTCGCTATTGTCCGACGAAGGCCCAGGCGAGTGGCGCTGGGGCGGCGGCGATCTCGTTGGGGAGTAATTCGCCTTGGGGTAGATCGGTTCGATATGAGAACTCAAGCTTAGGGGAGGTGAACTTGGTCGACCGCTCCGATTCGGCGGGGGCGTGGTTGAGGCCGCTCGTGGGCTGTTGTAGCCCGAGGCGGTTGGAGAGGATGCGGCGGGAGACGCAGCATCGTTGGCTCCCGGGATGGGGCCAAACAAGTTCCGAATATTCTCGTCGTCGGATGGCGTACTCATTTCGACCTCCTTCAGCAAGGATGAGAGGAATGAAGGAGCCGTTTCCGTGGGTGATGCAGCAGGCGGCCTGGAGCTTCCTGGCGTTGGCTGAGCCGAAGGACCCGGGAGAGGTCGAGAAGAGGACGAGGACTCGCCGTTCTGCGCTGGCAGTCTTCGGGTACGGGGTCGTTTAAGTTTTCGCTCGGGCTCTTGCTGCGGCTCGTCGGCTTCAGCTGACCCTGAACGGGATTTTCGTTTGCGGCTGTTAGGAGTTTCGGAGTCGAGAGCTTTTTCGAAGTCACCCCAGGCCATTCGCTCTTCTCTCGTCTCCCGGGGCGGCTGAGGAGTGGCCGGCGCGGCCGATGCTGCCAGCACGGTTGGCAGGTGGTTCTGGAAGACTTCTCGAGCACCGAGGCGACTGGCAATGTTAAGGCGCTGCTGCCAACGCTGAAGCTCCTGCCTCTCTTGCTCTCGGAGCTGCTGAGACCGTCGGTATCCTTCCCACACGAGCGGGTCATCGTCGTTCTGGTAGTCTAGATCGATACTAAGCGTGTCCCAAACTCTTCCAGTGATTTGGCCCCAAGCGCCCTGCCAGACGTCCGAGCGAGCGCGCTGCCGAGCGCGTCGTATTCTGGCCTGCGTGCGCGGTTGTGCGCGTGCAAACCGGCCGTTTCTTCCACGAGTGGACTGCTGTGACTCATCGTTGGGTGTGACTTGGTTATCGAGGCCGAGGTGGTCGACGCATTCCATGCAGTACCAAGCTCCGTCTGGGACATCCTGGCCAAGGCCGATGCATTCAGTATGATATGGGGTGTCACAACCATCGCAGAGCATCAGGATGTCCTCCCGGTCGGAGAGGTTGCACACGGGACAAGGGGTGTTGTCCTCCTCGACCTCATCGGGGTTCTCCTCGAGCCATACTTGGGCGTCGAACTCGGCGACTTGTTTCTTATCTTGGACACGGTACGAGGATATAATGGTTCCTATTTGTTTCGCGCATCCGCGGTTAGCACTGGTCCTGGTGTTCACTGCGACCCTGGGGCAGGGGAAGTAGAGGGAGTGGGTGGCGATGACTTACCTCCCACCTTGTCGTATACATGCACCAAGTGGAAGATCTGACGACATATGGGACAGCTGTTGGCTTTCTCGGTCCATTCTTTCAGGCAGGAGTCGTGCAGCAAATGCCCGCAGACTTGGATCTGTGCCACATTTTCGTCTTCCTGGGGTTCTTGTTTGATTTGAACGCTGTTGTCGGCGTCGGGAGTCTTGCCTGGCGAGCTCGTCGCAGTGCTTTTGCCGACCGCGGGCGGTGGCTCCAGCGCAGCGTCCGGTGCGTTGCCAGCGACAGCGACGGTAGAGGGGGCATCGGGTGGGGCCCCTGCCAAAACGCCCGCTAAAGTCTCTAGACAGACAATACACTGATCAGCCATGGAGAATGGCGGCTTCGTGTGGAGGAAATTGGGATAAAAATTTGAGCAAAAGTGAGGAACGCATGTAAAATAGCCTGCGATGACTACTTCATGCCGGGATTTTGATGAAGTGAGGATGACGACGATGATGATGTCGCTCGCAGGACGATTTTTTGCTGGTGAATGGCGGCGAGTGAGGGAGGGTCCTGCGATGGACTGCGGAGCTCTGGGTGCTGGCAGCGGGTTTACAGGTCAACCCAGCGGCTGCTCTGCTCGACTTGGTTGCGGGAAAAAAAAAGAGTGGACTTGGGCTGGTTGGGAGAGGTGGGAAAGAGGAAAATGGGCGAAGGAGCCTGGCTGGCGGAATTTGGTAAGCCTACGAATCTGGCCAATCAGAGATGGCCTTTCGAAAGCGTTCTGGCACCTCGTACGCCTCGTTAGTGTTCTTCAACTTTTTGATGGTGGCAGGGGGGAGGATCTAGTGGAGAGGGGCGGAGATAAGGCGCGTACCATATGTACATACGTACATATACATAACTAAGGTAGGGGAAACTGGTATACCATCACACGGCATCGTGGGCATGCACTCGCTGTACCTGTTTCTTTTTTATCTCTCTCTTGCCGCGCTACCACACCTTGCCGTACAGTTCCCTGGCAGTGGACCCGGGAAGTGTCACCTCTCTGCACAAGAGTACAACCCCAAAAGCACTCACATATACGCACGGCTGGGCACGCTCACCCACCACACACGCGAACGCATGCGCCAACTAGGCTGGCCATAGCCAGCTGACCCTGATTTGCGTGCGGAGGACGCTTTTCTTGAACTAAAGCAGTTAGGTTTGCCCTCAAGCCGGTACCACGGATGTTTACTACGTGTGTACAATGCTTCTTAGGTAGGCAAGGTGGATTCAGGTAAAGGTATCCTCTTCCAAAGAGAGCTGGGCATGCGCGAGGGCCAGTTGACGAAGTTTGAAGAACTTACCACGTATATTTGCTCGACCCGCCTTGACCGAACGAAAAATGCAAAAGTACGCAAGAAGTGAGGCGTGAAAGAGCCCTAGACTATTGTGAGACTTGCATGCCGGCACCTCAAAAAGGCACCTCCCTTGGAAACAGATCGACTCAGACAAGAGCACGCACTATATCTACTCGCTATCCTGTCTCGCCTGTCGGAAGTCGCTAGGTGGTGGTGGTGCTTCGGTAGGGTGCCTTCAAGGTGCCGCCTTCAAATACGTATTTGATGACTGAGATGCCCCAGTTTTAGAGGCACCTCGTGCCGAAAACGTATCAAAAATCGTACACCCACGCCACGTGCGAGAGACGCTCGAGGCGATGACTCGTAGCTTCTCAGCTTGCACGCCATTCGGTCAACGAGAAATTTAATTTAGTAGATAAATTTGAGAGTTGTCGTCACGATTGATCGAGGCCAGGATCGTGGCATTTCGTGTGCCTCCGCTATAACAATTAAGTAGAAACCAGTGCTTGGCGTGATCTAGCTGACACAGGTCGGTAGTTTCCTCAAGCCCGTGATGCACTGGATTCCCAAGGGCACGCCCTCGATAAAACTCGAAGCCAGTACAAAGCAGTTTTAGAAAGGCGCCGTGATCGCCAAATGCTACGTTGGGCCGAGCCGAATCTGCCGACCAGCGACTTGAATGAGTCAAGCTCTTCACTCATATATGATGAATCAAATCCCAATGAAAACCTCGGTGGGCAAATTGCATCGTCGCCCTAGCTGCATGCGAGCATTGAAGCGGCCCTCGCCTGTGTGGCATGTAAACCACTTCAGCTGAGGCAGGTTGGGTACCTAGGTAATTGTGTCGGTCGTACCGCCGCTTTGTCTAGTACAAGTACATGTCACTCCGTTACACGCACGCAAACCCCCGTGCCTGGCTGGACCGGGCGGTCTCTTGGAAGAGCGGGATGGTAAGGATCCTATATCTCCCGGAGTAGGCAGTCATGGCGTGGGTAGGGCAAATTGTCACAGAACTATTGGCATCACGCCAGGGCATCCCAAGGGCCGACGAAAGCAAGTCACAGACTTCAAAAACAGTCATGTTTGCCCAGAAAAGGTGTGTAGGAACTTTCCGTGCCAATACTCCGTTTTATGGACCGGGTAAGCTGCTTGCCCAAGCGATCTCGTTGACTGATTCCAGACCAAATGCGATATCCAAATGATCACCACCAGCAAGGTGTCCGTGTCCAAACCCCAGACGTAAAACCAATAGCAGACCCGTCATCCTCCCCAAACGAACCGTCTAGACATCGGCGATCTCACGCAGTCTCCTGAGAGTCGAGCGCATGGCGGCGGCGGCGGGGGTACTATGC
>FTLB01002670.1_pt2 | contig 16361 bp, 10 predicted proteins | sample 1658291 | NCBI WGS metagenome assembly FTLB01 (sample SAMEA3914812, study PRJEB12502) | metagenome | biome: forest; material: soil | place: Canada | collected 2011-07-07 | depth 0.1 m
ATCTGCTGTTGGAATATCTTGATGAGCTTAAGCTCACCTCTCCGCTTGACCTCGAAACCCTTCAGCTCCGCAAGACTACCATCGTCGTTGAACACGGCATATCTCTTCTTCAAGTTCTTGTCCTCTTCTTTAGACGTCGGCAGAATCATAGCCTTGTAGGGGCCGTCGACTTCGAAAAAGATGGAGTTATCGCTGTGGGTTTCGTACTTGAACGTCTTGGAATCTACCAGCGTCTGGTATTGATGGTTGGTGAACTTGGCATGGACCAAGTGATTCAACATGACGCAAGGGTAGGAGATTGCTACCTTCTTCCCGTTCTTAAGCTTAAACGCAAAGTTCTCCGGGAAGGTCGCTGGCAACATGCACCAAATACCGTCCGTATCCAGCTCTAGGGGACGACCAAGTCGTTCAACGAGGTCCTTTGCAAGCTGAATGATGGTCGCTCCAGTCAGGCAGGTGACTCCAGCCATCTCCATGGAGTACCATCTCGAACCTTTTCGCATGACGTATCCGTAAAAGGAGTTCAAAATGACTTTATGGGCGAGCTGCAGGGAGTCGAAAAGAATGATCATCTTCTTGGCAGCATCAATGTCGCTGGCAGAGGCACCAGAAGACTTTAGACTCTCCGTTTTCCCTTTCCAGACTTTCGCTTTCCCTTTGTAGTCGTATCGGCGATCACGGAAGTCACGTACCGTGTTGATGTAAAACGGGTTCTCGCGCTGGCAGATGATGGCTTCTCGGACGATGGTTGTCGAATCGTGAATCTTGTGGTAAACCTTTTGCGAGTACAGTTGCAGTCTTTTCCGTATGAGAGCAGCTTGCTCGTCTAGGGGTAGTTCACGGAACGTCCGCATGGGGCTGTTGACGTTCTTCCCCGGGAACTTTTCATTCTCCAGGGCATGCCTAATCATGTTGTACTCGTCACGTTTCGCAGGGAGGTACTCTCCTCTCCAGGCCCAAGGTAGCCGCCTGTCGCAGGTCTTGCCAGGTCGATTGAAGTCGCAAGCTGCGCAGTCTGACTCCTGGATCATCGAGTCTGGTTGCAATCGGTTGGTGGTCATGATATTGGGGTACATGGAAGCCACGTCCAAGTGATATATGAGTGGCCGTTCAGTCCGGTTAGGTGTTTCTTTGAGAGACTGGAGCTTCGCGACGATTTGCTCCTTGACCTCATCGTAGTTGGCAATGTCTTCCATCTTCTTCTTCTCCTCGATCGTTATGCTGAACTCCAACGCAGCGTCTAGGTCGCGGATCAGCTCGTCGACAGCACCCGGGTCGACGGCGAAGTTGACTGGGATATCCGAGCGAAATACGCCAGCCTCGATACTCTCAACGTGACCCCCGACATACGTCTCCGAGTCGAGAAGATGGCCTTCCCAAAACGACTCCTTGGGAGAAATATGCTTATTGGGAAGCACAATATCTTGTTGATACGCCTGCACCATGAGAAGCATCTCGCAGAGCGTTCCTGTGCCTTTCCTCAGGGTGTCGTCGCCTCCTAGAGGCAAGATTGTACACAAGGAGAAGATGAATGGGTGGACGTATTTCATGTACAGGTAATACGTTGCGACGGCATCGGAAACCGAGTACTCGGCCAGCGTCTGCGGCCGTTCCTGGGCGTACGGAGTCATGAGTTCGGGATCTAGCTCGTCGGGGTCGTATCCGAGCTTGGCGACTGTGACCGCCTTCAGGCCACGACTTCCCTGAGGCAGGTAACTGTCTCGATTCACCCAATGGAAACAGTCCATGTGAACGCCATAGTTGCTCTTGAACTGGTCTTCGCTGTCCCTCTTCCAACCAATCTCGTGGTACATATCAATACCATTGGCGCTGGCTCGAGCCTCGACGAAGGGCCAATCGAAGAAATCACCGTTGTACGTCGCGATGACCGTGGGACGAGCTTCTTTGATATGCAGGAAAAACCTCTCCAAGACTGCCTTCTCATCAGGCTCGTTGAAGATCATGAACGGGCCGGGATATTCTGGCTTCGGGGTATAATCAAAGTCGGCAATATCCTCCGAGACGATTTCTCTGTTGGTGATCAAAAACCCCTGGCCGTCAATCATGTAGGATATCATCATAACTTGATCGATGGCGGCGTCTGGGAATTTTAAGGGAAGTTTTGTCGTTTCGATATCGTACGCCAGCACCACAGGATCCGCCATGGCCAGGCGGTCCACATTGCGAGTGATTGTCGTTACGCCGTGTTTGGCTTCAACGAAGTACCATAATCCCACCCGGATATCTAGCATGTGTGTGTTAGCACCCACCGAGAATCATGTCGACAGAGCTCCTCTTACCCATATCTATCATAACTCTAACGTGGTAGGGAACGTCATATTCCCGAATATCGACAATAAAATCACTGGCTTCGGCAAAGGACGCATTAAGTCGTTTCTCGTCATCTCGTAAATCGTCATCAAAAAGATCGAAAGCGCCGTTGGAACTGGCATCCGGGCAAGTCAGCATAGGGACAGGCCAACAAAAGGGCGCCGCCGTCTGAACTTACGTCGCAACCTCGGCGTAGGTATCCATCGCATCCATGCCCTTCTTGTTCTTCTCCGCAATTGGCATGATATCTCTCCGAGCGGCCAACAGGTCCTGAACATTCCAAAACCGCAGCTCCAGAAACGTCCGGCGATATCCAAGCAAGTGGTTTGGCATTTGTAAGTCCTCCTTTTCGACTCGTTTGACGGATTTGACGACACCGTCACCAGGTGCTCGCTTGCACCACTCTTCGACCTCGGTTTCGTGACCTTTCCTACATGCAATGAGAAAGTAGGGCTCGTATTCCACGGTTGCCTTGAATGTAGCACCGTCTTCCTCGATAAAGTAGCAGTCTAGTGCCGATCGACCACCACCTCCGGGCACACGAGTATCTCCGATCGAGGTAGGCTGGACATTGACAAGCCAGCCTTGACGCTTCCGACCGGCTTCGTATCGGACAAAACCCATGTTATCGTCGATCCGGTTGGCGAGTGCCACTCGCTCCCACTTCTCGTCGACCGAAGTCGCCTCCCCCCGAGCACTAGTCGAGGCTGCGAAGGTCCGCGTTTTGGCGCCATGGTAGGCATTTTTCCCGCCTGGCCGGCGGTAGCCCTTCTGTGGCCGGCGCAGAGAAGTGTTCGGCATCTCGCCGGGCTAAAAGGATATCGAACAGGCGACACGATGCGAGGCGACTCTGCTGATCAACCTAAGGAGGGGCAGGGCCAGGGTTGGACGGGTTCGAAAGCAATGAGCAATGCGGCGCGGTGTGCACTGTCATGTAGAACAAATCATGGGTCGAAATCTCGGCGACAGAATGAGAAGAAATGTCAAACTCGTACTTCCAAGGTTGGGTACGATTGGAAGGGTTTTAGCAGGATTTCTCCCGTGGTGTGTGTTTGGGCTAGTCGAGAAACTCGATAGATGGGAGCGCGCTGGACGCGTCTTCCTGGTCTTCCACTTTAACAGAAGCGCGTAGGTCTACGCGCTTCCCTGAGACCCGCAATTGTGCATGAGTGGGGCCCGCACATGGATCTTCAAAAGGTGGCCCAAGCTCGGAGCTGCGTCTGGCGACACTGAAAAAGCATTCGGACGCGAGTGACGGTGCAACAAGAAAAGGATCCCATCAGCTGTATCTCGTAAGTAATACTCAATTTGATGTACGGCGGCTTGTGAAGCTAGAATTGACAACCCTCGATCAGCAATACCTGTCCAGATATACAATCACTACACGAGCCGAGACCACGGACAATTCTCGATCGTACGTTCAACAGCCGAACCACGGGGTCCCCAAAGCACAAAGGCCGCTGCGCAGATAGGCAGTACGCTTTTGAAACGCGCTCGGAGGCTACAGATAAAATACCGTTATATAGTACCATCGGCCGAATCTGCTCGGGGAGCGGCAGGTGTCTCAGGCCTCTTATTGCCCAACCCGACAACCAATTTCCAGCCCAGAGCGCTACCGTGAGACTCCTCTACGGCACGGAGGAGTATAATAGCCAAGATGAAGGACTCTGAAGGCTCCCAAGGACCCCCAAAGGAATCTGGGCAGGTACCACAGCCAGGAATACCGATAACGGAGGAGGAACTTCAAAAGATCAAGGAGCGCCTTGGCCAGAAGAACAAACCTCAGAATATACCCAGCATCAAGGAGGGATGGGAGACTATATCGAAGGATGATTTCTTCAAGGTTCACCAGGCTCCATGCTCGCGCGAAGGCTTCCTAACGGGAATAGGCGGTGGAGCTGCTATCGGCGCCTTGCGGTATATAATAGGAGCGCCAATACCTAAGGCGGCGAACTGGGCTGTCTTCTGTGGCGTAGGACTGGCAATCGTGCGCTACGAGGTGTGCCAGATATACCGAAGAGAAGAGCACGCCAAGGTTAAGCGGGTAGTGAAAGTCCAAAACGATAAGCAGATGGAGATTCGAAGACAAGAAGAAGCTAGGAGGTCGCAAAAGTTCGCCGAAGAAGAGGCAGCGAAAGCAAAGAAAAGCTGGTACAAATTCTGGTAACTACTACGCTCAGAAGTCGACAAAGAGTTTATACCTCTCCCCTCAAGATTGCTTGCTCGCTGCGAGAACGAGTGGTTCAACATTAGCACTCGGGCAGGTGGCATTGCTGCATGTATCATGTATCATATATTGGGATAACCTACAAACACGCGGTATTTTCATTCAAGTGCCCAGTACCAAAAGGAAAAGAAATAAGAAGAAAAAGGAAAGAAAGAGGAAAGTCAAAATAGATAACACCGATAGAGAAGGTAGGCGTCAACATTGTAAATGCTGCCAACGCCATTCGCCCATCCTGAGTGATTGTGATATCTTCCTTGCTCCAAGCTCCGAGCGCCAAGGCACCATGCTCAATACGCCAAACCCTTGATCATTGTTTGGGTCAGAAGACCAATAGAGCACGTCCAACAAGTAGAGAGAGAAAAGAGAAAATGGAAAGAAAGGGGCAGGCAAGAGAGGAGAAATCCATAATCATCGCTCGCGGTGTGCGGCGGGTATCCAAACAATATCACACTGTGCCCACGACCTCGGCGGCACTCTCCATGAATCTCACCCGCCTCCGCTCAGCCTTTCCTTTCACGTCGACAAGACCAGTGGCTGGGCTGCCTCTCCGCCTCTGGTTCCGACGTGCCCTTGCCTCTCGGTCCTCTCGCTTTCTGTATTCGGCCAGTTGCTGCTTTCTCTTGATCGTTCTGGCATACGCGATCGCCGGGGTGGGTTTGAAGCCGATGCCGTTGATGCCCGTGCCGTCATCGTCGCTGTCGTCTGGATCGTAGACCGTGATTTCGTCTTCATGCCATGTGAGCGCGGCCCGAATCGGATCCGTGATGATGGCTTCGTCGGATTCTAACTCGGCGCTGGCAGGGTTTGTCCTCGAAGTTAATGGAGGCGTCCCAGCTCTCTTGTGGCCGTGCGACACGTCGTTACCTCCTTCTGCTGATCCACCATCTTTTTCGATGATTTGGGATTGGGTGGGCTCGGAACTTGTCGTCGCAGTGTCTTGGACAGCGAAACGCACTGAGGTCGTGCTGACGACGGCTCGATCTGCTTCGGCAGCGGTGCTCATTCCTTCGCCGGGAGGTCGAGCCTCGGTGGGCCAACCCGAATGCGCTTGAGCAAAAGCGACAGTCTGACCCGATGCAAAGTCTTTCGTACCGCCCGCATCGTTCGTACTGGTGAGAGGCAGTCTCAGCCGCTTCCGGGCACCATCCTGCTCTTGCTCCACCAAGTTACCATGAGGGCCAGCCGGCGGTTCTGGCGATCCAGCTTCGCGGCCTCCACCAACCCCGCCCCCACCATCTAGGGCTAGGCCACGGAATCGATGAGCGACTTTGGTACGTGGGCTTGCGCTGCCGTCCTCGGCGGGAGCGTAGAGGTCGAAGGAAAATATCGTAGTGTCCAGACCCAAGCTCTCTTCCTCGAGAAGTTGGCTGTGTTTTCTCTTAGGGGTTGACGTCACGGAATCAGCCATCGCAACCACGAGTTGAACGGGAGGCGATTGATGGGCTTGTTTTAGTGTAGCATGGCGGGGCAACAATTGCAAGGCCGGAATAGCGATGGCACATTCGAGACAGCTGGTTGCTTGTTGGTTGCTTAGAGCAGAGTAGAGCGAGCAAATGTAGTAGTCTCCTAAAAGGTTCAGAGATGTGTCAAGTTGGGCGACTTGCTGCCCGTTATCGATGTCGATGCAAGTGAGGCGTTACCATCGGTAGGGGGAAAGAAGGGAAGCGGTCTTCGGAAGGTGCTTTGTACCTTATGACCCCACGCCCAGCTACCTTGCGAGAGAGCACGCGGCCCCGGGTGATTGGAGGCGGGTGATCTGTGCCCCGCAGCTGCCCAGGGAGTATGACGAACCAGAAGGTCGAGATGGAAAGCGTATTGCGCGGCAAATGCCGAATTAAAGGATTGGACAGCACGGACAGGTACGGTACAGTACTAAGAATCCACATAGGCTATTTTTATATTTTCTCCTTTTGCTGCTTAAAGTGAATCTCCGAAAGCTATCTAATTTTTAGTCGATATGCCAAATGCTATGGGAAAGAGAGGTTAAGCATAATCCTAAACGCAAGTGAGAAGGATTTCAAGCGTCTAGGGTTGCTGAGCGTCGATCAGCTGGCACACAGGCGAGCACCTTGTCCACAACGCCGCCTGACTAAGATGCCAAATCCTTCCTGTCAGTCGCCCAAAAGGAGTGGGAGATTCATCATTTCGTGGTCCTGTTCCTTCCTGGCTCTATAAAATTTGATGAAATCAATCTCACAAGGAAGGCTTACTGCTCGATGCTATCATTGGGGTCGGGCTTGCTACTGGCCTGCAGCTCGTTCTTGCTCTCTAAGCAGCTTCGTTCATCTCGAGCTATCTAATGTTCGGAAATCAGCATTTATAGTACAACTTCCTTATATGCTCGATTGTACTTCTTTATTCGCCTCCTATTGTTTGTCCCCTATTTCAGAGTCATAGTTTGGCGTCTTCGATCAGCTCTACCGGCGCTTCCCTGTTTGCCTCATCCTGCTTCTGCACATCCCTCAGTGCTTCATCGATAATGTTCGTCTTAGTCTCTTTGAACCTCCATGCAGAGATGCGTCGGGCAAAAAGCTCATCAATTTCCTCCAGACTACGCCCCTTTAGCTCGGGGACGAAAAACAGGAAAAAGAGTAGGCAGGCAAAGTTGGATCCCGCCCAAATATACCCGTATTTTGCGCCCTGCATCAGCGTATTAGTACGGCATGCGGTTTGTCTTGGATTCATGGATCACTTGCCCAGTTCAGGTTCGTCGGGTTGATGAAATAGGGAGAGCAGAAGCCAGTGAGCCAGGCAAGGAAGTAGCCCAGGCTGATGGCTGATCCGACGGTCCAAGAGCGAAGACGAGTGCTCACAAGCTCTGTCGCCACGGGATAACTCGCGTCGCCAACAAAGGTATTGTACGAGAACAAATATAACGCAGTGAAGCTGATGAGGACATTTCGAGAGACTAAAGTCCCTTCGACCACTGTCGCCGCGATGGCCATGGCTAGCATGCATAGTCCCTGAACCGCTGCTCCAATTATCAAGATGCTGCGGCGGCCAACGACATATCGCATGAGGACAATGCCGATATTCACACCAATGAATCCGAGGCAGGAGTTCATGATGGAGTACTTGAAAGCCTCGTCGGTTGTGAGCCCAGACACAATCATGAAATAAGTGGCATAGCTAACTAGACAAATATTCAGTGCACTGCCTTCAACCATATGAGGGCGAGTTTGACGTAATCGGCATTCTCTGGGATTCTCCATCTAAAAACGCTAGGAAATATCATGATTTGGGGGGGGGGGATACGTACTGATGAACCAGGATCCAGCACCTGTCTGAGACGCGATGACACCATAACACAGCAACGTTCGTCTCAACTCAGTTCCTATTCGAGGTTAATTGGCAGCTCCGGCGAAAACTCTGTCGACAAGACATACCTCTGAACATATCTAGCGGACCAATCGATTTAGCCATCCGTTTTTCTTCCTCGAGACCCTTCACCATCTCTACCCACTCCAGCTCAAACTCATGGGGCTGCAAGGAGTCCCCTCGGAGGCTTTCAAGAGCCTTTCGCGCCGCTTCAGGTTTGCCCTTGTTAAGGAGGTACCTGGGAGACTCAGACACGAAAATCAGACCAACGGCCAAGACTGCTGGAACCACAAAGAGGATTCCGATTGGTATCTGGTAGGAAGACTTTTCGAGGCTTTTGGAGGTGCTATTCGTGACAGTCGCGCCGATAATGCTTCCAATATTGACCCATTCAGAGAAGAGGGCCACCATAACGGCTCTGAGGTGGGCTGGGGCCGCTTCAGCAGTATAGATATTGGAGAATGTCACGAGAAAGCCGTTTCCGACTCCTAAAACCAGACGCCCGAGGTATACGACGCCTTTATTTTCGGTTGAGATTTGAATGGCACTACCAACAGCGGTAAGGAGGCAAGCAACCCAAAGGGCGGTTTTCCGGCCGAAGAAGTGTGCAAAAGCGCCTGCCACAAGAGACGACAAGAAGGCACCGAGGGTAAGGAGCGAGCCAATGAGCTGCTGGAAGGTTCCCTGTTCCATCACACGTCAGCCAGTGCCCAAGAGTTCGCATGCCTGCGGGTTCCCATAGACTAACCCCTATCGCATAGCCACCAGGGCTGTCGGGATCAGGATACCCAAACACTTTGAGGAATCCCGGCATAGCTTGGAGGCTCGCGATGGCCGCCGAGTCCAAGCCATATTGCATATTGGCAATTGCCACGATGGCACATATCATAAGGCATTTTCTATTTGCCCATAAGGATGTTTCGGCCAAATGGGCAGATTCGGACGAAGAAGACATTTTTCCAATGCGTTTGTTACAAGGTTTCTAGCATTGATACCGTGGAGAGGCAACAACAAGCAAAGGACAGCAGCGCGTGCCAAGTTATAGATGAGATATACCCATGCTGATCGTCGATATATCTGATTTCCGATCAACAGTCGCATCCCAATACAACCTCCGTCTTGGGGAACCATCCCGAGAGGCGGGAATGCGCGCTCATCAACCTGTATGACACAAATCCGAATACCCTCTGATAGGAAACATTCCCCTCCTGCCAAACCCCTGATGCCCTAGACATGCCCATGTATTTATTCCCCGCAAATCCCGTTCTCGGCAGTTCTCAACGCCCCCTTTGATATGCGGAGACGACCCATGTAGAGCGCGGGGAAGCTTGTCCTTCGATAGCTAGCCCCCGTCAGACAACTGTTTTCAGCAAGCCTCCCAGAGCTACAAAGCTCAGTTGCCTCGGACTGTAACCCCAAATATCCAGGGCGGCCCTCCTATCCCGGTTACCTCAACTGCGAGGCTCTGCCCCAGGCGTCCAGCTGCGTAACTCCGTTCTGAGACAGGGCCAATAGGGATAGTTGATGAATATTGAAGTCGTTCGCAACCGGGCATAGATATAGACGCCGAGGGCTTCCTCACCAACAACCCGGTGACCGGGTTGTTGTGTCCTCCTCATGCCGTCTGGCCTGTCCAGCTATTTTTGCAACTGCCATGTCATCCCCCCGGCAGTAAATACCCCGTGTGAGCAGTACTCCTCATCTAGAATAGATCATGGCTGTCACTTTTAACAGAAAAAGCTGGGCCAGAATGTTCTACATACTTCAATGCCCTGAGCTTAGAGTGTCAGCTCGAACCCAGTCCGGGATAAGCGAAGCGTCAATATCTCCATTGTTGTCTCACAGCTAACCTCATGCGCAGTCTATGCTGTTCGAGAGAATACCTTCTCCACTTCTTCCCATTCTGTCTACCTCGTGAATTTTGTACCAATAGTCGCTGTTTATCCCCCATACATGTATTGTCCAGCCAAAGCTAAACGGCGTCCCATTTATGCCCCATGCTAAGAAAAGGAAAACCTGCTCCAGCTCCTGATTCTACCTCCGTACATCAAGAATACGACTGGAGCTGGTATCATGATTACGCAGAAAAAGGCCAACATCGAAGTCGCCCACTCCACACCTAGCTTGTCGTACATTGGACCTGCGAACATCGGGAACGACGCGGCCACGAGACTGCGCACGACAACGTGTATGGACATGGCCGAGTTGGAATGTACGGTGTAGACATCGACAATGTAGACCACGCCGGGTACAAAAACAAGCATGAGCCCGAGCCCAATGAAGTAGCTCGCGAATACCTGCGAGATCCAATGCTGGCCCATCGACCAGCCAAGCCATAGTAGTGAGGGCGGCACAATTACCGAACCGAGTATGATTGGGGGCAAGCGGTCCTCGGGGAGAGGGATGCCGCCGTTGCGGACGAATCGTGATCTGTACCAGGTGGCGGTGAAGAGACAGCACAACCCACAAGCCGAGATGATGCCTAAGCTGACGGCAATGAAGGGCAGTGAGGCTTCTTTAGAGTCCCAGCCACGCTGCTTGAACGCCACTGGAAACGCCTGGAAGCTCAGGTAGAGGATACCGTACACAAGGGTCAGGTAGAGCGTGAAGATGACCAATATAGGCTCTGTCAAGAACATCCGGATAGGCTTGGTCAAGTATTTGGTGATCATGATGTCAAGTTGGAGCGGTGTTTCTTCACTCTTGGCGTGGAGAGCCCAGTTCTTTGTTTCAAACCTGACGCGTCGAGCTTTTCGCTCAAGAATCACCTTTGACGACGTCTCGCTCAGTGTGAAAATGGCCGCGAAGCCAAGTATGCCGCCGATGATTAGAGTCACCCAGGCGGTCCATCGCCAGCCAAGGTTTTCCGTCAAGTAGGCCCCAGCAATCGGCGCAATGGTAGCACCCAGTGTTATCGAGGTTGCGGTAACGGTCAGCGCTATGCCGCGGGTTATTGGTTCGAACAGTTCAACACAGGCTCCCGAGACGACAGCAAATATGGCGCTCCCGAGTGCGCCTGCGAAGAAGCGGCCAACGAGGACAGTCGTTACGTTCTCTGCCATGGCTACTGGGATCTGAAAGAGCCCGATCCCGCTGATGCCGATGATGAGAAATCTCAAATGTCCCAATACCTCCGACGCTGGTCCGAAGATTAGAGGGCCGACACAAATTCCGGCAATCCATAACGATACTGTGAGATTCATAGTCGTTGCGCTGGCACTAAATTCCTCCCCTGCAGCCTTCTCAGCCGGTGCGAAGATGCTTGATCCGAAAGACATATAAGTGAGCATCATCGAGATCATGACCGCGAACAGGAATTTTCGCCTTGGCTTCCAATTTTGAGGACATTCAGGGTCACATGTTCCGTCCCATCCGATGATATTGCTAGACGTGGGTACAGATGTGACTTGGTTCGCTTCCGACTGATTGCATCGACTACAGGTCCCGTCTGTAGATTCCGATGTAGAGTGATCAGGGCCTTTGTTTTCCGAATACACCGTTATGGGTGCTGCTTTTTCGTTGGAAAAATCCATGCCTGCGCACACGGTGATAGCGCATGCGTCTTTCCAAGCCCCAAGGTTTTGCTGTTCCGCAAGTTGGGATGCAGAATATTGGAAGGCGAGAGGTAATGTGCAGTTGACTAAGGTACTGGCGAACAAAGTCAGCAGATATGATGCTCGCCAAACGAGTCAGAGATAAAATAAGGATGTCAAAGATGGGGTTCATGGTGTAAGGGACGCATATAGAGAATTACTCATGATCTATACAGCTCTACTTGAGGCAATCACGTTGTTCCAACACCATTGGTGCGGCCTGAATCTGATCAGCGTTGGCTAAAAGTAACAACCGGTGTATTGTCCCCGTGCCAAAATGGGACACAACGTAGAGAGGGGGAAGTAAGTTTCCAGTTTCTTTTTAGAATAGAACCAATATTGTCCTAGATATATTCGGTGCAATAATTTTGATTCGACGGCCACAGTGGCATCGTTACGGGCGAGGCAGCTGGGAGTCAGAGCATCATGTAGGCATTGTCAAGACCACAATAGATAGGCATGTTATCGTGAACTCCTCTCCGAGAGGTGGTCTCTTCTTTCTCATATAGAAGATTGCTTATATGCCTACAGGCGCGTTTGAGTTGGATCGAGTTTGACTCATTGTCCTTTGCATCTGATGGCGGTAGCGCGAGCCTTGCGCCGAAATATCAACTCCTCGAAGAGTTCGCCTTAGGAACAACTGCGAAGAACAGAGAAGGGAGCGATTGGGAATCGTATGCACTTCCTAATGCAAGCGCAAAAAGAATGATCCAAGATCGAGGGATTCAAAGGCGAGGCGATGTTGGTGAGTTATTTCTGGACTGGAATCTCTAGTGGGTGCTTGGATTTAATCGCCATTAAGGAGAGATGAGTAGCTTTAAGCCAACCAATCAGCCCAACCGATAGGAAGAGAGAGAATATCACTTCGGCCAATGATTGAACAAATGGTAACAAACGAGTAGTTATGAGATGCGAGGTTATGCGGATGGTTTCTTCTAGATCTTGGTTGTGCTTTAGTAGTCGTTGTACCCTTGCAACGAAGGATTTCCAGCACTGTAAAGGCAGCACTGTAAAGGCGAGCGCAATCTATCGAGAGGGAGTATATATACTAGATACGGTCGTTAGTCATTTCTTACGTCTGCAAGAATGGAGTTTCTGACACATGAACGAGCAACGCTGAAACTGAACGCAATAACTAAGGTAAGGTACTAGCTACTGTAGCTACAACTACCTGTCTTAATTTCCATTAAATCCATAGTAATCGACAAGCACTGGACTGTAGATTCCAAAACCCAGGCAAGCCAGGGTCCATACCTCACCAACTACCTAGTTAAGGTGCCATAATCAACGAATTAACGCTAGTCGAAGCCTTGCAAGATCCACTCGCAGCCACGCAACCACTGGTGCAAATAGTCGCTGATAAGCTGTCGACAAGCAGTTCTGTTTTGGACTAGTTGGTTCTCAAGCCTGGTTCAAACTAGGTAGGTCCTCCGGGCTCTAAAGTTTTTTGGTCAACGGTAAGTGTCCTGGAAATGCCAACCCATGGATTTTGGCATCCCTCATCCCTCATCTGGTTTGGATTTCTTGCTATGATCCAGCCATCAAGCGTCCGCTGAACTGGGCGCGCTTGCGAGGGAAGAGCTAAGAAGGGGGCATTCGCCCATCACGATTGCCCCTAATCCTCTTTCGCGCCGGTCATTGGTGGTTCGAGGTCGCGAGGGGAGAGACCTAACTCACGACCGACCATGTTGCTTTCCTGCCTCCGTCCTCGACGCCGAAGACGATCTACACTTCTTCTCACCATTGCTTGTCTAGCGTTCATTTATCTTACCGCGACATCCTGGCGAGGGCATCCCGGTGAGGTATCTTGGACTCCTCTGCAAAGGGTGGTTGAATCCGTGTCAGATGCAGCGAATGGGGCCGCCACCGGTCACCATTTCCCAAAACTTCTGGTATCGCTGCTAGAACAGTATCCGCCAGGCGTCAGTGACCATTTTCACGAGAAGGATGCAAAGAGTGAGCGATGGCCGCCGAAGAAAGACCAGGGGTTCATGGATAGAATCGAGCTGAGTCCAGATGAGATGTCTTCGATGAGGAGGGCTCACGACCGTTTTCTGAGCACGGCGGAACGCCGGCTGCCCAGATACGCTCCCTTGGCCACCGGGCCTACGGATGGTATCGTTATGGTCGGCGGAGGATCTTACTTCCCGCCGCTCATGGTATCCCTCCGGATGCTGCGTCGTACCGGCACCACACTCCCCGTCGAAATTTTCTTGCCCGAAGATGAATACGAACAGCAACTCTGCGAGGCCGTGCTTCCGACTCTTCACGCAAAGTGCGTTACATTTGAATCGCGGAGCAGCGGTAACATCAGCATTTCGCACTATCAATACAAAGTCTTCGCGATTCTCTTCTCATCTTTCGAGAACATTCTTTGGGTGGATGCAGACGTTGCCCTCCTGCAAGATGCTTCGATTCTGTTTTCCGCACCTCCCTTTGTCGAGACAGGGCTCGTTACATGGCCGGATATATGGCGAACTACCATTTCGCCTCTTTACTACAACATTTCCTCGCAGCCCGCGACGCCCGTCATGGCCCGCGCCAGCAGCGAGACCGGGCAGCTTCTCGTCTCCAAATCCAGACACTGGAAAACGCTGCTGCTGGCAGCTTATTACAATTACTACGGCCCAGGCAAATACTATTCTCTCCTTTGCCAGGGCGGCGCGGGCTGCGGCGACAAGGACACCTTTCTCCCTGCTGCCGGCGCAGTCGGGCTGCCGTTCTATGACGTTAAGGCAGCGGCTCAGCCGGTTGGACATTTTAAAACCCTTGAAGTCCAGAAGAAGAGCAAGAATGTCTTCATCTTCGCACTCATCCAGGGCGATCCAGCAGAGGACTATGAAATCACACAACATCTTGAGAAGCTAGGCGCAGATCGGGATTCCGAGACGGATTACGACCGTGTCAGGCCATTCTTCTTGCATATGTCCATGCCCAAGTGGGATGCCCGAACCTTGCTCAGCCAAAAAGGTACTTACGACGTAACTCGTGGTCCAGGTAGAGCGCGGACGGCCGCGTTCAAGGACCCTCCGTCCACGGCAGCGAAGATACGTGGAGTGGAGAGAATGGTGTGGGAAGAGACAAGATGGGTAGCATGCCATTTAGAATATGAACTGCGCTCTTGGCAGGGTCAAGAAGGTCAGATTTGTAAGAATATGGAGGCGTATTTCAGTGAGTTCCTGGACGCCCGTAAAGGAGCTAAACTGGGCCTTGGAAAGGATGACGCTTTGCTTCCTGCGTTACAAAACCCCTGACTACATGAAGACCCTACCATATAAGCATCTGTTAATATTATTCTGCATTAAATGTCCAATGCAAAGATCGATTAAAGCCTCACTGTGAGCGTACTTGCGACGTGTAAACACGGCTAGGAGCAAAGGATGACCTGAGCTGGGAATTTATCGAGGCGCAGTATGTAGGTTTGGTCTCGGGTCAATTAAGCATGAGACCAGCAACGCCATCCTAAGATACCGCCTCTACGATGATGAGAGTATACTCACGTGTCTAGTTTACACGGTTGGACAACAACTTCCGTCGTCTCAAAACACAAAGGCTGATGCGTCTCTGTTACCCTGCCCTCTGTTTCCCCGGCCTGCCGCCTCCTCGTAGATGGCTGGCTCATCTTACTCTGCTTGGAATTATATTCTTCCTAGAGGATATAATCATTTTCAAGCACCAGGGCCATGGATCCGCCATGGCCAACTTGCAAATAACTAATACATCAGCGCCTTCGTTCTCTCGTACAGTAGCTTCCCTTGCTGACTCTTCTGAGCATATTCCGATATACGAGCTGCTTCGCCTTAGCCATACCATCCGACACCGCTTCCTAATGTCCGGCTTCTGCTTTGCCCGAAGCTGTCTATTACTCCGGAACCGTCTGGATGCGGATTCGACTCCCGCATCAGAGTGTCGAAAAAGGCCATATCGACACCCTGGAATGCCCACTGGTCAGGCCCCGCAGTCAAGCCTGGGTACAAGGACTGGGTGCCGGGAGAGTCTCCCAAGCCCGACAAACTTGTGTCGAACCGATCGCCCCCGGACATGTCGACACCCATCATGGGGTGGTGCGACTCCGAGCCGGCCGGCCGCTCCAATCCTTGGGCTTGTGACTGCGCGCGAGCCGGACATTCCTCGGTCTCAAACACGACCTCTGGCTGAGCCGGAAGCACCCCCGCCAAACCTTGCTGGTCAGGATAGGAGACGGCGGGTTCGGGTTGATGGAGGTCTTTAGCGGGATTCGAGCTCGGCGGGACCGAGGAGCCGCTCCCGCTCGGCTTGGAACTCGCCCTGGTGATCTCGCCGTCCCGGGCGATGGTGATGAGACCGATGTACGGAACCCACAGCTGCATGGTGCCGGCGTCGCCGTGGCCGGCGGCGACCGCGTCGGACCCCTTGCCCAGGCGGTAGCTCGAGCCCATGGCGGCATCGGCCTCGACGGAGAGGACCTGGCGCAGCAGGTCGGCGCTCTTGTTACTGAACACATCGGCGTTCAGGGCACCGACCAGCTCCATGTTCTCGAGGACTTGCTCCATCATGGCGCGGTCGGAGAGGCGCTGGTGCACCAGGACGTTGTCGGTGCGCTTGGCGGTGCGGTGGCCGTCGAGGTGCGCGAGGAGAAGCGTCAGCGCGGCCAGCAGGGCGAAGAAGTCGATGACGCGGCAGCAGTTAGCGACGCGGTTGAAGGACCGGAACATGATGTAGCGGCTCAGGAGCTCGCGGCTGGCATTGACGCAAGTGATGCGGCTGTAGTCGAAGCGGCGCTGGTCCGGGCCCGGGGCCGAGAGCAGCATGTAAGGGAGGTGGAGCTGGTTCAGGAGATTGAAGTGGTAGATCTGGGAGAAGAGCCTGCTCATCTCCCAGAAGAGCTCCTCGTCGTCGAGCACGGCGGCCAG
>FTLB01000344.1_pt1 | contig 16296 bp, 19 predicted proteins | sample 1658291 | NCBI WGS metagenome assembly FTLB01 (sample SAMEA3914812, study PRJEB12502) | metagenome | biome: forest; material: soil | place: Canada | collected 2011-07-07 | depth 0.1 m
GGTAAGATTGAGACACATTCCAGGCAATGATGGCTCGTACGCCCTGGGGACGGGATTGCACTGGAATATCCACACAGCCTCACTGATGAAGCAATAAAGGCTCTCTATAGCTATCATTGTCCAGACTGCTGTGCGAAACGGGTTGCTAACGAAAATGCGTAGGTAGAGCACGTTGATGGATAGCTTGGTGCATGTGATGAGAACCCTGTAGAAAGATTGAACAATCCATTGAAACTACATGCTCCAATTATCAGCAACATACTTTTTGCTACATTCGATGCAAAGCGCATTGCATTGCTGGGAACCGGGGTGAAGAAACGTAGCCCACCTTCAAGACCATTATCAAACTCTCCGAAGAGAGGTCGTTTGCATGCTTCCCAAAGCCGATATTCATTTCTGCGTCCATTGTGAGATAGGATATCCACAGTACCGCAGAGTGAGCCCAGATGGAGGAAACTCACCGACGCATACCAGCGTGGAGAGGACAATGGACATGACCTACCTCCCTTGCCTGATCAGATCACTATCAACCACCAACGCAGTTCAGAAGGACTGTTTACTTGCGACACGGCAATTAGGTAGTCGTCATTGCCCAGGGTTCTCCAGCGAGTCGCAAATCGCACGGCGACGAAGAGGAACGCGACCGCAGGCGCGGCGATCGCGATGGCGAACAGTTGATTTGTAGTCCTTTCCATCGCAGCCACGGCGGGTCTAGAAGTCATCTCTGCCACGAGTGCAGTAAGAATCTAGGGAGGGAGTCCCTTCATACCTTGCGGGGACATAGTTATGTTGCGCAAGCTTCTTACCATCGAGTACGGATTTTATTCCAAACTCAAATATTGCGACTCAACTATTGCGCAAAGCTCTTATTGGCCTCGGGAAGTAAGCACGGCAAAGCATCCGGCGACTCCGCTCTACCACATCTGAAGATTACCTCGTTTTCCTACGCTGAAAGGGGGATAGTCAAAGCTGGGGTCCCCGCGGGGTAGCCATTAGGCCGGTAGCAGTAGGAAATTCGAGGATCTAAAGCGGCTTGATTCATGGTTGTCTCTGGTCTCGATCTAAATCAGGGGCTTTGGGTAGAAATACTACTCTAAGTGGCTAGTTTGCTCCTGCCCTCAGGATCCTAAGTACGCTCCTGCCTCTCAGGGCTCTTCCACCTCAGCGGTATAACTTGAGGAGACGGGTGCGTCAAATAGTTGGTACAGCGGCGTTCAATATACAACTTTGAACAACCCTGCCACCATCATATTGGATGTGAATAGACAAATATATGCCATGTACACTACCACCCTCCCAAGCTATACATTTCTTAAGCTTAATAGTTTCAGTCCATTTGTTATGAAGTGAAAAGGGATTGTGTAAAGTAGCGCCAACACTGCGGAACTAAGGTCTACCCATTGCATCCAATATAATAGCAACAGGGTCATTTCAAGGTCATATCTCCAATACCGCCATACCGACTATTTAACGCCCCATTTTCTTCAAATCATACCGCTACCGACCTAAGGGCTACCCCGCGGGGAAGCTAATTTTAACTACCCCCTTTTTAAACTATCCCCTTTTTGATACATAAAAACAAGGCAATCTCAGGATACCTTCGGGAAGTAGAGTCGCCAACTACTTTTACCGCGTTTACTTCCCGAGGCCGATGAGAGTTGCTACGCAATATTTGAGTTTGTGATACTCTGCATTCACTCTATCTGCCGCTGCTACTATCCGAAAGCATAACGCCAGAGGTTGGCATGTAGCCCCCTCTTCCTCTCCCATGGCGTCTCGGAATATAAATACCAGATCGCAATGTAGTACATAATTATATAACCCCTTGCTCCTACAGCCACGGCATTTCCATCTTTTCGACTCGTCTTCTGGTCAATGGTATCACCAACCTCACAGATTCCAATCATGTCGCTCGAAAACGTCCAGAAACCGGAGCTCGAGGCGCAGACCGCCCATTCCATCGCCCAGGTCGAGACTGCAGAGGTAGAACTCAGCCAGGCTCATCACGACTATCTTCTCGAACGGCACAAGACTGTGACGCTCGATCCGCTGCCCACAGGAGACCCGGCAGATCCACTGAACTGGCCGTCTTGGAAGGTCTGCTTGTCTGTTCCACATTGGAGGTCGCCTTGCTAACTGTACAATCTGTCAACTTATAGAAACATATCAATCTAGTTCTCATTTCCTTTCACGGCCTAATGTGTACGGCGACCTCAGTTGGCGTGGTGCCGGCTTTCAATACCTGGTCCCAGGCCTACCACACTTCCATAACAACAGCCAGCTACTTGGGGACAGTGCAAGTAAGTGGATCTCCCCTCGCAAGTGAACCGGCGTAGGCAAGTCTTCTAACGCCATCGTTAGTTGTTGATGTTGGGTGTGGGCCCTCTCTTTTGGATTCCCATTGCTAATACATTTGGTCGTCGACCTGTCTGGATCATCTCGGTGCTCGTCGCGGGCCTCTTCAATGTCGGGAGCGCCTTGAGTACGAATTATGCACAACACATGATAATGAGAGTCTTTGAGAACTTTTTTCTCTCCCCTGGCATCGCCCTAGGACCAGCTGTTGTTGTGGAATGCTTCTTCAAGCGGGAGAGAGCTGCCAAGATGGTAAGTCTGTTCGATCGTTGAGTCGGGAAGAATTTGACTGACGTGCTTCAGGGAATTTGGACGTAAGTACTCGACTTGCTTCGAAGGAAATATTTGTTCTAATTTCTCATAAAGCCTTGCTATCAACATGGGGTAAGCCTCTCTACTGTGAATGGCACATTTATGGTCACTAATGAGATTTCAGCGTGTCCTTGGGCCCAATTTGTATGGGATTTGTCATCCAGCAAAAGGGTTGGCCGTGGATGTATTGGATTGCAGCAATAGTTCGTAGCCGAATCCAACTGGCCCAAACACATGCTAATATCGTCTCAGGTCAACCTTGCGCAGTTCATCCTTTACATCTTCTTTAGTCCCGAGACACTCTACATCCGAGGTGCTCAGCATCCGCGGCAAATCACCACCTTGAAACAATATGTTGCGTTCGGCCGCATGAACCCTGCCCCGCTTACGTTCCGCCGATTCTTGGAGCCTCTCCTACTGTTCAAGCATATCAATGTCGTGGCTGTTATAATATCATACGCCATAGCATTTAACTTTGTGTTGGTCCTGCTATCAGTAGAAATTCCTGTACTCTTTGGTCAGATATTCCATCTGCTACCTCAGGAGATTGGACTCAATTTCCTGGGATTCCTCATTGGGCGAGTGTTCTCTTTGCTCTCAAGCGCTGATGTGGCACAATTCTAATCATAACTACAGATCTGTCGTCGGAGAGGTAATAGGAGGTCCTCTGAGTGACTATTTCCGTAACCGCCATATTGCCAGCAACCGCCGCGCCGGCAAGCCCCCGCCCGTCCCTGAAGATCGCCTGTGGGTTGCACAACTCGGCTTTCCTTTGGAGATTGCAGGAATCGTCATTTTTTTTGTTCGGATGTCGGACGCAAAGCCACTTCAATGGAATATTACTCCCGTTATTGGATCTGGTATTGCGGCCTTTGGCATTCAGATTATCACCACGGTTCTGATCACATGTAGGTTCCCCGGCCCTAAATAACTCACTGTAATGTGTAAAGGTCTAAATTTGAGTAGATTGCACGGACAGTCTGAAAGGGTCAGAGTCAGCTGCCGTTGGCGCTGCCATCAACGTAGTTCGTTTGACTTGGGGTTTTGTAAGTCTTCTTTGCTAACGAGCTCTTCCCAAAAAACAAAACATCATACTAACCATTTCGGTAGATTGGCCCTTTCTGGTACCCAAATATGATAGCTTCTTGTGGCTTGAGAGGCACTGCTGGGCTGGTTTCAGGAATAATTGTCATGGTATGCATTCTGCCGGTCGCCATTCTCCAGTTGGTTGGAAGAAAGACGGAGCGGAAAGTGCTTTAACCATTGCTCTTGGAGCGATCTTTCTGTTCTTCACATCTATTCTATTAAAGGAGCCTATGCTCGGGGTGCCATCGTTTCTGAAACTAGCCGACAGCGGCCTTGCTTTATCTATACGCGACATATGTACGAATGCGAAAGTTTAATACCGCCCAGTTCTCTGCCGACCCAGCAGTTTACTAGACTAAGATACAACTATGAATAAGTAGCTTTAAGCAAAGGACTAAAAGCTTATAGACAGGCTTTAGAGCCAGAGGCTTATATAGGAACCCGCTCTTCCTTTTCGTCGAGGATGTCGCCGAGAAGAGTGACATTGCCCCGTCGTGACGATACGCCCAGCACTTTGCCCAAGTTGACATGCTGTAGGCGGCTGGCCGAGTCGGCACGGCCCATCAGTTCCGGGATTTCGAAGACACGCTGGAAGTAGAAGTCCTGTCTGGAGGAGACGACATCAATCATCTCATCGAATGCGTGCTGTTCTTCTCCTTCGAGAATAGCAGCGACACCTCGGAGAAGACGAGGAGTGGTGCCTGCTCGCCCGCGCACCACAGCGACACCAAAAGAGCTTTGCTACTATCCTTCTTGAGATCGATGATCCATGCACCGCCGTGTTCGTCATAGACGCCCTTCTCCCTGAGTAATTTCTCCACAATCTCGATAGTGGTGTTTTGCACCTGCGATCCGCCCGAGTAGTGTCAAGCTGATATTGAGGCGTGCATATGTTGAGACATTTAAAATATAAGAAAGGAAATTAAAAAAATTTAATAGTAGAGATTATTAGTCAAAGCGTAAAAGGCAAGAGTTTCTCTGTGAGATGATTGTCTAAGGCAACGGGCAGGTTATAGACGACGACGAGGGGCTGCAACAGGATTCAACGGGATGCCACGGGATGTGGCGGGATGTAGCGGGATGCGACGGGATACGAAGGGATGCGACGGGCTAGCTGTGACGGGTAGACGAGGACAGGTAGACAAGGGCGGGCTAGGGTTGAAACGACTGGTACCAAGATGAGGACGGGCTAGGCAGCCAGTACGAGACATGTAGCGACGATGGGCAGCGAACAAGGGCGAGCTAGGGACGGGGGTGGGCAGCGCCAGACGAGGAGCCACTAGACGACAGGCATCTGTCGCGAGACACGGCCACCGCCAGAGGACGAACAGCCAGCACGAAGAGCGGGTAGCTAGGTGACGGGCAGCGCTAGAGGACGAACAACCAGTAATTACTGAAGAGCGGGCGAGAGCTACGTGACGCGCACAGCCAGGCGGCAAGGGTAGCGCCTACACAATTGGCAACAATAGCAACGCTTGAACAATAGTTTATACAAAAAAAGGAATAGGCCAAAGACAAGGATATAACACGTATTTGCTTGACTGTTATAATTTTTTTTAATTTTTTTCAGTTTCTAGACTTGCTAACTTAATGTAGGAATTCTATTATTCTTCTCGACTCGATACAGAAGAAAATATGTGTAAAATATTATAGATAACCATGACTATAAACTGGACATTCTAGGTACCGTGAGGATAGTTCGAGGCCCCGTACCCGTGCAGCCTCTGCTTGGTCTCCCTCCAGCGCCCCGGGTGTCCTTTGCGTTGGAGTGGAAGTGCTTGGAGCGTATGAGTACCAGTACCCGTCTGGCGCTGCGGGCCTTCACTCCACGTTGTGGGACACGGGTGAAATGATAATTGTTTTGCTGTGCTTGCGACGGTGTGACTCCGCCGCCGTCCTGCGCTCATCGGCATCGTATCATTAGGCATCGACCTCCAAGGCTCCCTTGTGAAGTAGTGGGGTCAACTTGGCTGCACTAGGCATGTGATATTCTACTAGTCAGGCTGCTGTGTCTGTTTGCCCCGATAATTAAATTATTTTGCATTTTCAACGGCAAGTACTCGCATCTTTTTGCTCGGTACAAAAGGGCGGTTCTTTCCACAACATTCAAAGATGGACTGCGCGCGAGAGACACGACCTTCGGCCATACCGGCGCCCCCCGCAGAATATGTTCCACCTCTTTCCCCTACTGCCGGCTGAGCTTCGACTCGCCATCTGGCGTGAATGCCTTCCCCACCGCGTGGTCGAGATAGACCACGTATATGAGCAGTGGCAAGCCGCCGGCCCGGCGCCGTGCGAGCGACCCACCGTTACAACACATATCAACGCTTCGCTGCCGTTCATTACGCAGGTATGCCGCGAATCGCGCGCGGTAGCTCTCGAGAGAGCCGAGAGGCTGCCTTTTAACATGAAGGAGGGTGAAGGATACTGGTCCTGGCAGATGGAAGTCATGCCGAGGCCGTGGATGGACCGAACGCGAGATGCCATCCATCTGAACTGGGGGCCGCTGTGGGAGATTGAGTGGGAGAGCTATGGCGAGCCGGTCGGCCACCTGCTGTGGCTGGCGGCCGAGACAAAGGTGGAAAGGATATCCATCACCGCGGTTCTCCTCCAGGACACTCGAGATTTCCCCGAGACAGTGCACAATGTAAAGTGGAACTGGGCCCAGCTCGCAGATCTGCTGCGTAGGCGGCCCAGCTGGCCGGTTATGCTATGGGATCCCGTCGTGGTGCACACAGACGCCCGCACCGGCGCCGGCCTCGGCCTTTTTGGGCTCCTCGGGGACTCTCGCGTCCAGCTCGTCGACGTGCGGGACAAGGCTAGGATCAAACAGTTCGTCGACTTGGCAGAGCTGCCCGGGGTTACGGTCAGCTCCGACCTGGCAAGCCTTACCGAGGACGGAGGAGCGATCGCGTTGGCTATCCAAGATGCGCAGGACGCAGTGGCTACCATTTTCGGACCGGAAGAGGTGCCCCCGGCAATGGAGTGGATTGTTATGTTTCGCCTCTGTACGAGATCGAACTGCCTAGAGAGACCGTGACCTGCCCGACAGGAGGAAGCGGGTGAAGCAGAAGCGGTGCCAAGCATGGTGCAGGCTAGGAGACGGGTGGGAATCTCTTAGGCAGGCGCGGAAGATATGACGATGGAACTAGGTCTAATTTACATGTCACTTTCCCAGCGACATCCTTGCCGAGGCTGGAAGGCAATGCACCGAGCGATGCGGGCAATGCTACGAAGTACGCTCAAGTTCTGGATCCAGATGCCGTCGCTGAGACTGTTCCTATTACTGCTGTCATGGTGCAAGACATGACCGGCAAACGTTCAACAATTATTCTTTTGATATCCCTTATCTTTTGATATCCCTTATCTTTTGACATCCCTTATATAAACTCTTTCGAAGGTAATAAACGTGCACACCGAGGCGGATAACTAACCAGTAACTACCAGAAGGAAGTTCCTATGATCGGTATAAACTAATCATAAATAGAATAAGGAAGGAAAAGTGTTGCTGCCTCTAACCTCGCTACTTAGCTGATTTATTATGTATAGTGTTTGCCAAGACAGTCGGTAGCCAGTCGGTTCGTATAGCCACAGTAAGTGGATGAGACACAGTAAGTGGAGATATTTAACCTACGGCCATAAGCATATCGTATACACGAATTCATCACTGTAAAGCAAGAGAAATATATCAATTTGCATCTCATGTGAAGATTTAACCGTTTGTGAGGTTACCTCGAGTGCATTGTAAAGATCTGCCAAGTTTTGATCATACGTCTGCCAACTGTGGAACAAAAGACAATTGCAGAGCTGCGTCTAGTTCATCTCCCGGATGCAACTCTCTATAGAATATAATCGTCATCCTGGTCGGGGTGCGGATTCTCCTTTCCCAAGAAATTCCAGAGCGCGTTGGGGGCAGGTAGCTCTTTGGCGCCGTTTGGCTTCCGAATGACTTTGGCATAGTGGTGGGAATCGATGGTATTCTTCAGACGCCACTCGGTGAGCTGCTCGAACTTTACACACTTGCGGTTGACAGACCTATTTCCGTGTCAGATACCATACCAATCGAAGCTATCGTGGTCAGAATCGCTACGCAGAGACGTACATGTCTGGCCATGGCAAGTCCTTGGTCTCCACCCAGTGCAGTGTGATCAGGTTGAGATTCCCGCTGCACTGCACCGCCTGTGCTAGGATATCGACGCAGTGGTTGACGTGGAGCTCCAACAAGCCGGGATCGCGTGCATCTGCCATGGTGGTCTTGTTGTAATAGCCGCCGTATACCATCTTCCGCAGCGAGTTGAGGCAGTGCAGCTGGTGGTAGACGTCAAAATAGCTAGCATAGGCGTCGTCGCCAAGTCCAAACTGCTCATCCGGGAGCCGGACGGCGGTCTCCGGATCCTTGCCCATGGCGATAATCTCTGCTCTGCTGACCGGGAACACGCGCGCCTCGTCCCACTCGCTCCACACCTTCTCCGCCGCTGGGTTGGGCATCTGCCGCGTGGCGCTGGGGTGTTTCGGCTCAAAGAAGGTTCCGTTGATGAGTTGCGTCGTCACTGGGAGGTCTAAGCGATCCATCACGGGAGCTGTAGTCATATCAGATTACCATTGTCTGTCTCGGCCGATCGGGATATTTACATACTGTAAGTGTGAAGTTGACGCAGTTTCGGATTGGGGAGCTGGTAATTGCTGCGAAACCATATACCAAAAAGCGTCGATGAGACTATCAAGGCCGCAGCATTGACCACGGTAAAGATGAGGAGAGAGCGAGTCGACAAGCCATTGGAGTCGAGACGAGAAGCTCCGGAGAGAAATCCCTTTCTCTCCCCTCCAGCGAGCTCTTCGTCATCCTCTGCCGAGGAAATAGGACCGTAATCAGCATACCACTTCGGCATCATACCTGTGAGCTTCCTCGGGATGGCTAGAGACGGCATGTCGACGACAACGGAGATGAGTGCAGAAAGTGGTACCAGAGCGCCTGTCGACGACTGGAAGAAAAGAAGAAGACGGTAACACCTAGTCGACGTCTGGAAAGAAAGGATTATAGGGGAGTCGTACCGTAGAACGGAACAACTTGTTCACACAATGGGTTACCCTATCCCGAAGTGCCACGCTTGCACACGTACCGTTGCGAATCGTGACATCACGTCCAGGATATAACGCTACAGTGGCAACTCGGCGGCGACGTTCCCGCCCCGGCTTACCGTCCCCTCGCTACGCTGATGTCTGAGTAATGCTCAGCAAAGCTAGATCCGAGCAAGATCGCCGGCGAAGAGGAGAGGCTGTCAGCATTTCGGCATAACCCGCCCGGTGCGCGGCCTGGTCCGATTGGCCGCGGAGCATTGTCAGCACTCTGCTATGGGCCCTAGTTGATGCCCGTTCAGTTCCCGCTAGCTTGAATGCAACTGGCAGCCTCTTATATACTCGTAAGGGATTGTCCGGCCCCTGCGCGTTGCACGGTAGGTACTTGCAGTTTGTTAGTTTGGCCCTGAGAACAGATCAGTCTACAGGGCCACGAGGGCTCGGAATTGTACTGGTGTGGTCAGGCGGAGCTGTCATATACCTAACAGGGAACCTTGCTTGACATGTACCACGACAACAGCACGTCGGGGAACGGAGAGTACGCCATCAGGAGCCGATGCGGAGAGATGTGCAGCCGCTTGATCGTCGTCCGTATGCCCTCGCACTACGGGATAAATATCCATATCACGTCTATTAATGAACTTTCCAGATGTTGCGGTGAGGGCCGAGAGTAACGGCGATAGGCGCGTAGGTACGACTAAGGCAGGTGCGAAGAGATTTCCATGGTTGAATGCTCCTCGTACGGTGAGACTCGGAAGCGATCAGACAGGTAATGCTGCAACTGCCCCTGCTCGTGTGATCTCAACAACCAAACTAAACAAGCCCGGTGATCCGGTATATCGTGCCTCGGCAGCATGATGCAAGGGATTAAGTCCAATATCACGTCGAGCGAGAGCCGACTCGGACACCGGAACGACCCCCTCCCTCCGGTGAGTTTTAACCCGACATAGTTTCTTGCGCTTTCTCGTGGGCCGGCAGAGCTCAGAGCCCGCGATGGAAGCCGTCGAAGCAAGTTGATCATGTAGCTTAGTGCGGGGGTTACAATTCTGTTGGTAAGCTCCAGCTCGACGTGGCTTGGGTGGAGAATATACGGGTTGAACTTGTGCTCGAATGGCTCAGGGGAGGAAGCTGCCGATGATGCGGTGACCAGAGATGAGCATAAATTCCGACCTGTTCCTCGAGAAATTGGGTTCGATGGCTTGATAACTTCACGCATAGCAAACCTTCGACACGCCTAACAGACTATTACTCGCGCCATAATGAGGACTTTTGTTCTAGCCATCGTTTTCCTCGGGCTTGCTGCCCCTTCCTTCGCAGCACCGCTAGGTCCCAAAGTAAGTTTCTGATACTCCGCTGTACCTCGCGGTAATATATTAAAGCCCATCCAAGGACTCTTCTGTCAAGGCCGAGAGGAGCGAGCTGTACGGTGGGGAGTCGTTGTACCCTGCCGTGTCCCTCGAAAAGAAGAGCGAGCTATATGGCGGAGAATCTCTGTACCCTGCTGTCTCTCTTGAGAAGAAGAGCGAGCTGTACGGCGGGGAGTCTTTGTATCCTGCTGTCTCTCTTGAGTGAGAATATTTCATCGAAAACGATATGGGGTGTGGAGGAAGGTGGCAAGTCTGGGGAGTGCTACGCACATAGTGCTATTCAAGTGGGCTATGATCAACGTATTTAGTCAATCAACAGTAACTACTATTCCGACACGGTCCAATATCCCTCGGTGTACAGTCTCCTACCGCCTCAGACCTGAAGGTCAGTTGTGGGCCAAGAAAATTAGAAAAATAGCTCTATTTTCCGAACCAGAAACCCCATTTTTCATACCATAAGCCTTTCCATCCCAATTCTATAACACGCCATCGTTGACTATAGAGCGACAGAACGTTTATTTACATTATTTAATAACTAGTACCGTATCGAAGGCCGAGAATTTACTACACACTAGTAAATAATAAGATAATAAATTTTTTTCCTTAATGGCTAAAGATATATCCAGTACTTAACTTCGTTAGTGAAGCTATATTTAACCCTCTACGAGGGAGCTTAGCTGTGCTATATTTACTGTGCAATATGAAGATCGATCAGGGCTTGCGTATTGGAATCTATAGGTGGCTATCTTGTACGAAAGTGAAGGGCCAGCGCCGTAGGCCCTATTACACTTACCCCATCGATCTTCATTCGCTGGACGATTTACTTGATTCATTGGTTGTGCTCTACATACCAGATATATGCGATTTTTGCTTGTGCTAAGTTAGCTCAGCCGCAACGCTGTAGCTTATGTAAATATTTTATATACTATCTATTAAGTGGTGTCAATAGATCTAGAATTTATGTTAGGATAAGGAAGAACTTGGCCTAATGGCTTAATAGACTGATTAACAAGAAATTGACGAACTGGAAGATCTGTTATCTAAGGAGTAGTGGTATAATTCTGCTGGATTTGACTTAACACAGCATCCAGCCTAGCGCTGGTACGTGTTCCACTGCCATTACTTACCCATATGACCGTTGTAAATGGTGGATTTTGAGGGTAGGGAGGGGGGTTAATCACGTAATAAAATTGCACAGTTATCGGGGGGGCAAAGACTTTAACTAGTGAGCGCACTTGTCCGAAATGAGATGTGAAGCCGAGATTCGCAAACCAACAGTCACCGCTAACGAATAAAGCGTGGCCTGAATTTATTTAAACATCCAACTCCTCCCTTTCCACCAGAGCAGCCAAACCGCGGTAGCTACCCGACCCTCGCACATCCGTATACAATACACACTTCTTCATTTCCATCTATATCCATCTATCTACGCGCGCGCGCACACACACCCATCAAAAGCCCGTAATTCATTCCATCTTCATGCCGGACGCCGACTCGACTTCGGACTCGGGTGCTTCGACCCCTGGTACCTCGGACGCTGGTATTATCTACGACGCGACGGGGCAGCCCCAGGACGACCCAGACCCCGACGAGCTCACACAGGACCAGCTGCTGGCCAGCATCGAAGCCGAGACGGAAGCTCGCCTCGCCCACCTCCCTCCCGCGCCTCAGGTTGCCTGGGAGATCCCCCAGGAGCTCTACGTCAAGGCTTGGAAGCATCAAGAGCAGCTCACCGCCGACGAGCGGCAGCTCCTGCTCAGCCGAGGGGATGCCGTAGGCAAGGCCTTGGCTCACCCCGATTCGCTTACGCCCGAGGAGCATAATATCCTGCTGGGCTGGGCGCCCCCGGACGCGGTGCGCGCCGCCATCGAGCGGGCTAGCGGCGGGACACTACACACTCCCGGGGAACTCTTTGCCAAAGCGTCCGCGGCCCGGCTGAACCAGACATCCTTGAACGACGAAGAGCTGGCTTTGATGATGATGAATTTCCCCCCCGATGTGTACGAAGCTACATTGACGGGGTGGTGCATACCGGAGAGAGAAACGCCCGGTAATCAGGAAGCCAAATCATTGCTTTACGCCCGGGTATGCGGCTCAGACAGGGGTGCCTTTATGTATATGATGATCCTCTGGAATTCGGGAGCGCGAAGTCGGATAGAGACTCGCGCCCTCTGGGCCGAGCAGGCCAAGCACCAGGCAGGCATACCCGGCCTTCTCCGTCCAGACGAACTGGCCCAAAAGCTCAAGTGGCAGGCATTTGTAAACCGCAACCCCCCCCTCTTTCCTCCCGTCGATACGCTCCAGGGACAGGCCCCCGTCAGCGGCACAGCTCTTCCGATCGGGAGCGTTCCTGGGTCGTCGGGGTTCGACCCGTCGAACCTCCAGCTGCCGGATCCGACACCAAGGCCAGCGGTGCCCGGTGAAGGCGCCGTGCTAGATAGCATAGCGAATTCGGTGGAGAAGGCACTAGGTTTGCGAGAAAGGGGCGAGATCTCCGAGGAGGCGTTCATGCACCGAATCCGATCGCATATCTTCAACCTTCGGTCCACCGCCAGGAGGCAGGAAAGATTTGAGCCCTGCCCCTCTTCCATCCAATCTCCCATGGCGCCTTCCATCCCGTCCTCCACTCCGCCCTCCATCCCGTCCTTCATCCCGTCCTCCGTTCCGCAGCTACCGCATCGGCCTCCGCCCTCCCTTGGCATGCCGTCGCCCCAAGCTGGTCTTGCTCCTCCCGTCTTTCCTAGCATGACTGCTCCGTCAGTAGCTCTTCCTACCCAGAACGCCGAAGCAGACCCAGCTGTTCCAATGCCGCCTCCCACCGGACTACCAGATGGGGCGACACCATCGCCACTTCTCAGAAAGGGACTAACCGATGCGGAACTATATTCAATTCTCGACACCAGACTCGTGGGCGTCAGAATGGACAGGTGGGCCCGGGCCCCCAGTGGGAACCTAACATGGCCGTATCTCAAGGGTACCCGAAAGATGACCCCTATAGCGTTATTCTCGGATGATCTGAAGGAAGAATTGGAGGCCCAGGGCGTCGTTATGCAGGATTTTCCGAGGTACCTGCACGGAAGGTTCTCCCAGCTTGCGCCCGAGCAGCTGGCGTCGTACGAAGCCAGATCAGAGGCTATCCGGCAAGAGCAATGGGACCAGTTTGAGAGAGAACGGAGAGAGAACACACAGAAGATGGTCGAGATGGCAAGGGAAACATGGCAGTAGTAAGAAGATGGTAGCAATGAAAAGGGATAGTAGTTATTCTTTTGTTTTATCTAGCTCTTCTGATACAACATTTCCGGATCGACCGTGTTCCTCTTCCACTAGGTGAATATGCTAGTGTCGAAATATAGCTCATTATTGTTGATAGAGACACCGTACTGGTAGATTAGGCTGAGAATGTCGAGGGCAAACAATTGTCTTGGGGCCTGAAATATAGCAGCAGCGAGGAGAAATTCCCAATGCCATAGAGTACCTAATTCCGACAGCTTCTCGCTCAGCCAGTAGGTTGCGAATTGAACGACGCAGTTCATGTGAATGTGCATGTAGTCTCGCCAGGCGTTCTGCATATTGGGGGCGATCGAAATGCCGGCTGCGAGGAGATCATCCTGCTCGAAATCCGAAAGGGCCAGCTTGCTATTTTCATAGGCCCACTCCTGCCTGGTCTTGACGCCAGGCGAGTTGTAGCAGTCAAATACGCCCATTGTATTGTACAAGATCGCGAATGCTTTCTGGGCGCTGGTTGGATTGGCTGTCATGCCGCAACTCTGCCACTTGTCGTTGACCAAAAGCTCGGCCAGCCTTCTCCTGAATCACATGCCACACAATGGTCTCGTGTACATGATTAAATTGTGGTAGTACACCAGCTGCTGAAAGTTAAGAACTGGCCAGACGCTTAAGGAGTAGACAGTGGTTCGAGTTAAATAGAAACGTACGAACTTCGGGCCTACTTACACTGATACTAGTTGTCCCAAAGATTGGCGCACACGGTACTGCCGGCGCCGGAGAGCGAGGCCTGCTAGCATGAGCCAGAAAGGAACGGATACGGCGGGCAAATATGCAAGTGAGGCACGTACAGCTCATCGCAGCCGCAGCGCCGGGCGGAGCAGTCGTTGTTGTGAGCGGCACCGTCGAAGTACCGGTAGTGCTGGTACTTGTCGCAGTGGCGCTTGGCGTAAGCATGGTGACGGTGCGTATACGAGTACGAACTGCCGACGGTGACGGTAGGGCAGCTGATGCATGAGGCTCGCTACGTACGCAGATACCCACACGCCCTGGGTCGCTGTTGAACAGACAGTCCTCAAAGATCCATCCTATGATAAACCTAGAGACAAGCGAGAGTGGCGTACCGATTGGCTCAAATCCGCAATGAGGTCTCTAGTCAGGTTGGAAATGTGATCATCTCCGAGAGAGAGGCAGAAGGACCGTGCAAGTAGTCTTTTCGCCCCTTTTCCATGTGCAGCGCACCGTCGTCCCAGCAAAGACTAGTTTCTTTATTCGCAATGTGATCGCAGAACCAACAGAGTCTTGGCGTCATGGGTCGAAGTGGTAACGGTGGGAGGACGCCACGCCCCAGAGGGTCTAGCGGGCCCAACCCCGTACAATCGAAAGGCTCGGAGGACGGATCCGGCCCGGGGATCCGCCTGCCACCATGCACGGGGCCACGACGTAGAGTTGGCTGGGTTTTTTTCTATTTAAGATGGCGCGCACACTCCAAGCTTTCCGGGGACGAGCAATCGGCGCCCAGCATCAAGATAAAAACAAGAGCGCCCGAGACCAGGATGAAGACGGTCGGATTCCCATTCTCGCTCCTCACGGCGGCGCTATGGACGTGCGGAGCCGCGGCCGCGCAGCCCTCGTTTCCCGTCGCGATCGAGCTGGACGTGGTGTTTCCGCGCAACGACACGTACGCGCCCGTCCCCGCGATGCCCATCGTCTTTGCGCTACAGAACGCCAACAAGTTTGGTCCGCTCCTTCAGCAACTAAGCTGGAGGCTCTCGTACGCCAACGAGAGCGACTACATTGATATTGGTATCGTCGACGTGGGGGACGAGCTCGACGTGAACTCAGATCCTTATTTTATCGTTCTCAGCACCCGACGCCTGAACATGACAGAGGGTAGTTGGAGTCTGGACTGGACTTGGGTCTGGCAGACATGCCTGCCCAATGCCACCTCTGCCCTCATCAGCGCTCATCAGGGCTTACAAGATCCCATCTTTATGGGTTCGATCGCTTTTGCGACCAAAAACGGCGCGAAGCAGCCGAATCTCACCATGTCCGATACCGACGAGTGCAGCACGAGCTCAGCCGTTATCAATTTCGCCAGTGTTCTCGATCTCGAGCCAGGCGTTTCCTCCTACAACCGGGTCCAGAGCTGCCCTGTCCAGGCCAACTCGACGCCGCCTGCCGATCCATGTCGCGTCCGGGTAGATGCCGCGACGGCATCGAATATATCGGCCACGATGTTGACACACCTGTGCAGCTATTCCGACCCTGCCAGGCAGAAGAAATGCCTCTCCGACAATGGGTTGCCGAGTTCGGGCTCCCTGAGCGCGGCTCCGATCACTGGCTTTCTCTTTCTTGCTCTTTTGTCGGCTTTATACTTGAACTAGGTGGATCTACCTACTCCAAATTCGCCCTCGTCTTTAACATTATTTGATAAGTACATTAAGAAAGTAGTATATTCTAAGAAGAGTAGCGGTTGCATTACAAGAAGCTTAGTGACACTTGGATGAACAAGATTCCTATCCTCTATATATACATCCAGTAAGGAAATAAAGTAGGTCTTACTTAAATGATCTTACATAAGCATATATATTTACACTTAACCCTCTACGAGGGAGCTTAGCTGTGCCACATTTCACTGTGCAATATGAAGATCGACGGGGGCTTGCGCATTGGGATCTATGGGTGGCTATCTCGTACAAGAAGCCGATCTATCTTCGGCGGGGGCGCTTGGCTCTAGTAGCCAGAATACGAAGCCGCTCCGTATGCTTCCTACACAGAGGTCATCGGCGTCGACCTCTAACAGGCCAGTTGGTACGGCTCTGTCTTTATTGCGGAGATAGCCAGGGAGAGTTAACCCCCCCCCCCCCCCCCA
>FTLB01119500.1_pt1 | contig 16285 bp, 11 predicted proteins | sample 1658291 | NCBI WGS metagenome assembly FTLB01 (sample SAMEA3914812, study PRJEB12502) | metagenome | biome: forest; material: soil | place: Canada | collected 2011-07-07 | depth 0.1 m
AAATTGAACTATACAGCTCTAGCGCTTTCACAGGAAATATCCTTTATAAAACAGGCTCCAGGTATTTTCATAGCATTTTTTCTCTTGGCGTTAAACCAAAAGACAATTCCAAAGCCTTCGAGCTGGGCATTGGCTATGGCTGGGGTAGCGAAATAGAAATTTCCCAAAAGAAAGCCCTTACCATTGATATGCTTTTGTACCAGCAACAACAGCCAAACCAAGAGTTGTTTAATAAACTTAATCTTATGGGACAACTTCGTATAAACTGGTCTTATGCCCTCACTCCTGCCCTTAGTGTTTTTATGGGCCCTCAGCTATGCTTAAAAAATTCTCAACATACTACAGATGGCGATAACGACGGCGACAGGGATGATGAGAAAAGAAAAGGCGACTGTAAACACAGTACCGATGAATTAAAATTACAGCCTGGAATTAACGGAGGGATAAGGTTCTAGTAGTAAAATTTTACTAGCGCAGGACATATAGATAATTACTATAATTTTTCCCAATACTTTAACCCATCTATGCTACATATATTTTCGTCTTCTTGTCCCTTTCTTAAACTTTGACCTTTAAACTCAGATTGTGCCAATTCTAATAGTAAAAAACATTAAAAAACGGAATAAATAATACATTCTGAAAAAATTATCAAGCGAAATAACAAGCAATAACAACAAAATTAACAAGCGATAACAAGCCCAATAACAAGCGCCAATTCTGTGCCATGTACTATTATCCTATCAATAGTAGTTTTATACTTAGCATAAACTTCCCACTCAGTTGCATGTAACAGCTATATTGAGGATTGTTTTATTGCTTGTAGCAGGCAAATGCCAAAAGGCACAAGTTTACCCCAGTTTTACTGTTATCAGGTCGTCCCACTTGGTACTATAGCAGGGGGAGAGCATGTTGCGCTTCATGCTCCAGCCCCTTTTGCCCTCGCTTGCCAGGAATACCGTACCCTTGCCGTGGCGCAGGTTAAGCCTGTCCAACGCAAGCGTTATGTCTTTGCGCTTTTGGCGGTCCTCGGCAGCGTCAAACAAGTTGCCCTGTACCTCGCTTTCGGAACAGATACCGCTGGCATAAATAGCCGCCTTGTTGTACAGGTAGCCCTCCTTGTAAATAGCCCTAAGGGCTTCTATGGCAGGCTTTACAAGTTCTATAGGGGAATTGCCCGGAACGGGCAGGGTAACTGTTCTGGAAGCCGTATATTGCGGACTGCTGCTATGCCGGTTGGTATGTATGGCCACCGTAAGCAACTGGCACGCTGATTGATCTTGCCGCAGCTTATCGCAAAGGCGCGTGGTATAGCTGGTTACAGCTTCCCTTAGTTCCTCAAAGCTACGTACTGGCCTTCCAAATTGCCGCGAAGTGCATATGCCCTGCTTGCGGGTTTTCACATCTTCCATAGTAATGCAGGAATGTCCTTTTAACTCGCGCACAATACGTAAACCCACTACTGACATGGTTTTGCGCACCCAGCTTTCAGGTACTTGGCAGAGCTCTGCGGCAGTATTAATGTTGTTTTTCTTTAGCTTCTGCGCCAGCCTGTGCCCTATGCCCCATACCGCCTCTACTGGGAAGGAGGCCAGCGTTTCTGCAATCCGTTCTTTGGTGTCTAGCACACATACGCCGCCCGTTTTTTTAGAAAGGCGGTTGGCCGTTTTGGCCAATACTTTACTTGGGCCTACGCCCACTCCTACAGGAATACCGGTATTCCTGCCTACAGTTTCCCTTATCTGGCGGGCAAAGTGGGAGAGGTTGCTAATTCCTTCCAGTTCCAGAAAAGCTTCATCTATGGAGTATATTTCTATGGCAGTAGTAAACGTAGAGAGGGTTTGCATTACCCTGTCAGACATATCGGCATACAATTCGTAGTTAGAGGAACATACTTCTACCCCGTTTTGCTTATAAAAACTGGCTCGCTTATGATACGGCTCGGCCATTTCTATGCCAAGGTCTTTGGCTTCCTGGCTGCGTGCTATTACACAGCCGTCGTTATTAGAAAGCACCACCACAGGTTTGCCCAGCAGCCTAGGCTTAAATACCCGCTCACAGGAAGCGTAGAAGCTGTTGCAGTCTACCAGGGCTACCATAAAGGTATTATTTTCGACCTGCAAACTTTACCCAACTGGTTACTACTCCCCAAACGGCAAAGTTATGCCCTTCTTTTACCTCTATACGCTTAAAGTCTGCATTTCCCGGCATAAGGAACAACCTCCCATCATCGCTGCGACAAATCCGTTTGCAGGTGAACTCCCCGTCTATAATGCAAATGGTAATGCTGTTATTCTGCGGTGTTACAGATTTATCTATAATCAGCAGGTCGCCCTCGTCAATACCTGCGTTTTTCATACTTAGCCCTTTTGCCCAGGCAAAAAAGGTAGAAGTTTTATTTTTGAGTAGCAACTGATTCAAGTCCAGTTCTTCAGCTACATAGTCTTGTGCCGGAGAAGGAAAGCCGCATGCTATGGCGCCGCATAAGGCAGCTACAGCAGGTTCTTCTACCTGTGGGTTTAACAAAGTAATTTCCATATGCCTAATTTAATACATTATACTAAAAAATTTAGCACTGTGTATGTTGTTTTCGATAAATAGAAAAAGGTTTGTTTATTTTCTATTGATTATTAGTGAGTTGACTTTTATGGCTAATAAAGAAAAAAGCCTTCTCTGAAAGAAGGCTTTTAGTGGAAATCATTTTTTCTGCGGCCTTAACCTAGTTTGCTGGCGCTTTGTTTAGCTTTATTAATTTTAGCTATACGCCTGCCATTTGTAGTAAAGCGCAGTATGTAATCCTCAGTCCCTTTTTTAACTTCTACATCATAGAAGTTACGGCTCTTGTACCAGCGTTGCACTGTAGAGTTTATTACATAGCCCTTCTCTACATACTGGTTTACTTCTTCTGTAACAGCAACAGGCAGCTCGGCCACGCTTATGGAAAGCCTGGATGAAAGCAGTTCTCCTTTTTCATTAAACATAGATACTCCTGCTCTGTTATTTACAATAAAATCTGCCTCATAGCCATGATTCTCTTTCCATTCTACCATTCTGGCATTAGGATACAGGGTATTCAGTTTCTGCACAAGCTTTGTAGGTATACTGGGGCTTTTAGCCCAACTGGCAAAAGACAAGAACACTAATAGGGCAAGCGTTAAATTTATGGTTTTAGTTTTCATCTGGTTGTTTTACTTTACTTACTAGTAACAATAAAACTATAATAAAAAGTTTGAAGGCTGAAAGGGGCTTATAGAAGCTTTTTGATGAACAAAAAAGCCTTCGCTTATAAAGCGAGGGCTTTGAGTTTACGATCACATATCTCTAATACAACTGGTAGCTTGTTTGCGTTGTAGCTCCTATGTTTAACGTCATTTTATAAGCATTGGAATAGCAGTTCTGCGTTAGGGTTGGCGTCGAAGCTATTGTAGTGTAGTTCCAGTCGTATCCTCCTTGTATCTCTATATTAGCCGGAGAAATATTTACATTTGGTATGTACATAATAGCGTCTGCTTTCTGTAACACATACGGGCCTGCATAAGTACCGCCACAGTTGCTCCAAAGGAAAGGAGTGGGAACGTTAGTAATGTAGTAGTAATTATCGGCATACGTATAACCGGTTTGTAATACATTGGTATAGGTACTGCCTGCGGTAATGATAGTGTCTCCCGCCACACTGAAGCTAAGGCCAGCCCAACCGCCTGTGGAGGCCCAGGTTCTAAGCTGGAAATAGTTTACTGCGCGCATGGAATTGTTGGCATAGGTTATTTCCAATTTGCCTCTTAGCTGGTGTTTAATGGTATCAGAGTCTATCACAGTCTGCCATAGATAGCCTCCGGTAATATTTTTATCATAAATAGTTCCATTAAGTGTAACAGAGGTATTAGTAGCCTCTGAAAGTACTGAGTAGTTTATAAAAGTGATGGCAATTACAGCTCCAACCTGATTAAAAGCTATACCGCTTTGCAATGCGAAGGTAATTTGCCCGCTTTTGTATTTATAGCCGCAAGGGGTCTTAAGGCCATATTGCATGTTGTAAGTAGTTACGCCGCCAGTGGTTGTGGAATCTACCGTTACAACGCCACAGGGTAATTGATAAGCCGCTACACGCGCATTAGCCCCGCCGCCTATTTTGTTATTAATATAGTCGCTTACATCGCTCATGCCAGCGTCCGCTTCGGTAGTGCCAGTCTGATCATTTTGAGTAGCAGCAGGCGTTTCTGTTTTCTTCTTACAAGCTGCCAGAAGGCACAGGGCAATAACCGTAAGGCTATAAAGGCCTAGTTTAAGTTTTTTCAATTGCTATGGTTTAACTAATTACAGACTAATCAAATATAACTATTTTAAGGAATTATAAAAAGATTTAAATAGGAAATATTTTGTAGAATAAGTATTAATCCGAGTATGAAAGGTTAGGTGTATAGCTAAGTGTTACCAGAATGATAATAACCAGTAATTTTCACTTTAACTTATTGTTGTCCCATCCGGGTCTCCTGCAAGGGGATTAATTTAATTTTATGACCACCGCCCCTCCGGGTACTCCTCTTAAAAAAGGACGAAAGTAGTTAATTATAATAAAATTATGCAGAGCCTACAAGAGACCCTGCATAGATAATCATTTAAACTTAATACGCTCTGGCAAACACCACTCTTCGCTGAGAAGGCTTGCCTGTAAGCATATCCAAACCTTGCTCTTCTTCTGCATCTAATGCAATGCAACGGATAGTAGCTTTGGTCTCTTCTTTTATGCGCTCTTCAGTTTCGCCTGTTCCGTCCCAGTGGGCCAGCACAAAGCCGCCTTTACCATCCAGTACTTTCTTAAACTCCTCGTAGCTTTCTACTTTGGTAATGTTACTATCGCGAAACTGCTTTGCCTTTACGTACATGCCAGCCTGTATTTCTTTCAGCAGATCCTCTATATAATCTGCCACTGAGGCAGAAAGAACGGACTTCTTTTCTTTGGTATCTCTGCGCGCAAGCTCTACTGTTCCATTCTCCAAATCGCGCGGGCCAATGGCTAAACGCACGGGCACGCCTTTCAGCTCCCACTCGGCAAATTTAAAGCCTGGCGTTTGCGTATCTCGGTCGTCCAGTTTAACGCTTATTCCTTTCTGAGTAAGGGCGTCCTTTATTTCCTTAGCTTTCGCAAGCAACGTATCCAGTTGTTCTTTGCCTTTAAAAATAGGAACTATTACTACTTGTATAGGCGCCAGTAAGGGAGGTAATACCAGTCCTTCGTCGTCCGAATGCGCCATAATAAGCGCGCCCATTAAACGAGTGCTTACGCCCCAGCTTGTTCCCCATACGTATTCCAGTCCGCCAGCCTGCGTAGCAAACTTCACATCAAACGCTTTGGCAAAGTTCTGCCCCAAAAAGTGCGATGTTCCAGCCTGCAAGGCTTTGCCATCCTGCATCAACGCCTCTATGCAATAGGTTTCTTCCGCCCCTGCAAAGCGCTCGTTGGCGGTTTTGTATCCTTTTATAACGGGCAACGCCATGTGTTTTTCTGCAAATTCTGCATATACTTCCAGCATACGCTCTGTTTCTTCAATGGCCTGCTGTCTGGTAGCGTGGGCAGTGTGCCCTTCCTGCCATAAAAATTCTGTGGTACGCAAAAACAAGCGGGTACGCATTTCCCAGCGCACTACATTTGCCCATTGGTTTATAAGTAATGGTAAATCGCGGTAACTCTGCACCCAGGTTTTATAAGTGCTCCATATTACCGTTTCGGAAGTTGGGCGCACAATAAGCTCTTCTTCCAGCTTGGCGTCGGGGTCAACAATTACCCCTTTGCCATCGGGCGAATTTATAAGGCGGTAATGTGTTACAACGGCGCATTCTTTGGCGAAGCCCTGCACATGGCTTGCCTCTTTACTTAAATACGACTTGGGTATAAACAACGGGAAATAGGCGTTGCTGTGGCCGGTGTCCTTAAACATTTTGTCCAGGGCGGCTTGCATTTTTTCCCATATCGAAAAGCCGTAGGGCTTTATTACCATGCAGCCTCTAACAGCTGAGTTTTCAGCCAGGTCGGCTCTTTTTACTAATTCATTATACCATAAAGAATAATCTTCGCTTCTTTTGGGCAATCCTTTACTCATCCTCTCAGTTTTTTATTTTTTTGTGCCGTAAATATAGTTTTTTTAACTTGAATAAACTTTAGCTGAACAAAAGGCATTTAGGTAATATAGAAGTACCCCTGCCCGTTATCTAAAAAAATATGAACGCCTTAATTTATTTGAAACGCCTGTTTTGGACATCGGGAATAGCGCTGTTTATTGCCTCCTGTGCCAGTAGCTCCAATACCAGCTCTTCTGCCGCCGAGGATGACGATATGTATTTTACTTCCAAAGACAGGAAAAAGGAACTGGAAGCCAAAAAACAGGCGCAGGCCAAGATAGAAGCCAATACTGGCAAACAGGACGTTTATAACCAACGCCAACTGCCACAAACTTATAATTATCAGCAGCCTGTACAGCAACAGACTGCCCCACCTACGCAAACGCCTGCCCCCACACCACAGCCTGCCCAAGCCACAGAGAGTTCCGCGCCTGGCGCCCCAACGCAAGCATTACCTCCGCCTAGCCCTTCTTCACCAAGTTCGCAAGCTGCTCCAAGCCCTCAGCCTGCACAAGTAACACAAGTGCCAGCAGCTCAAAGTCAACAACCTGCGCAGCAACAAACCCCTACTGCGCCGCAGTCCAATTCAGATATTTATGTTGAAAACAACTCTTTTACAAAAAAATACCATCAGCAAACCCAGCCAACAGATGCCCAAACCCCACCTCCGGCGCAGCAACAGCAGCATAACAGGAACGGTTATAACCATAATAATCAACAGAACAACCAACAAAATAACAATTACCAACAACAGCAGTCGGCACAGCCGCCTCCTGCTCAACCAGCTTCGGGTCACCCAGCCCCTCAATACGATACCTATCAGCCAAGCTCCTCAAAAGCAGATGTGTACGTATATGAATTTAAACCTAAAACAGTAACGCAACAGGGAAATTACAATCCTAATTCAAGAACTTACAATGCAGACGACTACGATAACAACAGCTTTGCTAGCAAGTACTATACTTCTGTTACGCCTTTGTACCCTGGTTTTAACCCTTATGGGGAGCTAAATATTACTTTTGGCTATTACCCCTGGCATAAGGGTGTTGTTTATGACCCCTATTTTTACCCTCATTACACCTGGGGCGTAAAGTATGGTTACCGTACGTATTTATCCAAGCGTTAAGGGAGATCAATTAAGAATACAGGAATGCTTCATAATTATTTCAACTTATTTCAATAAATTTAACGCTTTGACTAACCGGAGTGATTTAAATGAAAAGTTTTAAATACGTTTATCTATTTTTTTTGCTATTAACTTCAATTTTTAAAGTAAATGCACAAAATGCCGACCGGGAAGTAACTTATTTAAACGCCGTGCAGGCTTCGCAAACTACCTTTGGGGGAACAGCAAGGTTCCAGAGTATAGGCGGGGCAACTACTGCGCTGGGAGCGGATATGGGAACGCTAGGTAGCAACCCTGCCGGACTGGGCATGTACCGAAAATCTGATATGAGCATTACCGGAGGTATAGGCGTTGCACACACACAAAGTACTTACCAGGGTAGTTCGCCTACTACTACCGGGGCCAGCAAGGGATACCCGTTTATTCCTAACTTTGGGATGGTATTTGCAGGCCAAAGTAAGGACTCCAATTCTTCGTGGAGAGGGGGAGCCTTTGGAATATCTCTTGACAGGATTAGCGACTACCAGAACAAATTCAGCTACAGCGGCGCTAACCAAAATTCCTACAGCGATTATATGGTGGGCAAGGCCAATGGCAATAACTACTTTAACTCGAACATAAACAACCCGCCTGACCTTGCTACGCTTGGCTACGCCACTTTCCTGGTTTTTCCGCAAAACCCGATGGACCCATACAACACAACCTACCGCAGCCTGGCTAATGAGCAAGACAGCAACTCGGTACAACACCAGGCAACAGTAGTTACCAAGGGTAGGCAATCGCAATTTAATATTGGCTATGGAGGGAATATAAACGATAAGCTTTTTATAGGGCTTTCCACAGGAATAGCCACTATAAAATCTACCACTGTAACAAGTTATAATGAGAATATAAGTTCTCCCACCCAGAACGATCCGCTTACTTCATTTGCACTTAGCGAGAACCAGGTAGTGAAAGGGACGGGCATTAATTTTAAAATTGGGACTACTTATAAAATTGCAGACTGGATACGTGTTGGCGCTACATTTCAGACGCCAACGTATTACTCTATGTCGTCTACTTACTACTATTCCATCAACTCTAACTTTCTCCCTGTTCAGCAGGGACTGGGTTACCCAGACTCTGGACAAAGTAACCAAAGCGCTACTAATGTATTTAAATACAAAATGCAGACTCCTTTAAAGTTTACCGCCGGGGTTGCCTTATTTGCCAGTAAGGGAGGCTTTATCTCATCAGATATTTCCCTGGTTTCCTACAACTCTGCCAGCCTTAGCTCTAGCGCTTACAATTTTGGCCCGGACAATGCCGCCATTCAGCAGCTTTGCCATACAGCCATAAACTATAACATTGGCGGGGAGCTACGAAGAAATACCTTTAGGTTAAGGGCGGGCTTCGCATACTACGGCAGCCCCTACAAAGTTAACTCCGATGTGCAAAGCTCTACCCTAAACTTTACGGCAGGCCTGGGCTTTCGTTTCAGCTCTAATTACATAGACCTGGCTGTGGTGGATAGCCGCTCCAGTTCTCTATATTCGCCCTATTCGCTTTCGGACGGGCAGGCTCCTGAAATAAAAATTGTAAGTTCTGCCGTTAGGGTAATGCTAACAACAGGTATTCTGTTTTAACCTGTTGCATATTTTTGTTTTTTTCGTTAAATATGTAAATCTGAATAATCAATCTCTCGCCGTGAAAAAAACCGGATTAATACTTATAATTGCCTTATTTACGCTTATTAAATTCTCTCCAGAGACCTATGCAAGCCCGCAGGTAGGGGAAAAAGCGCCTGACTTTACTATTACCGACCCTAACGGAAAAGCGCTTCGCCTTAATGCATTAAAGGGTAAAGTGGTGCTAATAGACTTTTGGGCGTCTTGGTGCATGCCCTGCCGCATGGCCAACCTGGAGCTTGTAAACATATACGATAAATACAAACCGCAGGGCTTTGAGATATTTAGCATTTCGCTGGACTCTAAAAAGGAGGCCTGGATGAACGCCATTAAGAACGATAAGTTGATATGGCCAAATCATGGTTCTGACCTGAAGGGCTGGGAGAACAAGGTAAGCCGCCTGTACGGGGTGGACGCTATACCCGCCACGTTCCTTATTGATGAGAATGGGGTGATTGTAGCCAAAGGCATTGACGAATATGACCTGGAGAAGAAACTGAACTACATCTTCTTTGAGCAGGTTAATTTTTACCCGCTGAACGCTTCTGTAAAGCTTTACTTTACAGATAAAACCAAATACCAGATTGACGACTCTAACGGAAAGGTATTGCTGAAAGGCAAAGACACCGAGGCAGACCTTACCGATTTAAGCCCGGGAGAATACATGATTAAGTATGGTGATAAAAAGGAAAGCTTTAATAAAATAAAGCCCACTCCGCCTACGCCCACTTTTTACCCTGATCGTGTTGAGGATAAAATTACTACCTCTCAGGAGTGTGATTTTGAGATTTATAACAGCAGGGGAAAGCTTGTTAAAAGAGGCAAGGCTTCTATTATTGAAGTTTCGGGACTTGCCACGGGAGTATATTACCTTAGCCTGAACGGGCAGGTGAGCAAGATACTTAAGAAGTAGAGGAACAAGCCAAACTTAGGTTTTCACAGAACTACTACTAGTTCGCTTTAGAAATTCATTTCTTTCTCACAAAGAGTTTATAGAATAGTCACCAACATTAAGTAGTGTCTGGTTGTCAATTACAACTAGTCCTTACTATTAGTTAAAGAATTTTACTGGAAATAATTGGGTTGGAAAAATGGACAGCCAGCGCCACATATAAAAAAAGCAGAAGTTCAAATTTTATAGCGGGTTGAAAGCTGGCTGCGTTACAAGATTAGTAAAAATCTGTGAATCAGGCAAGAAAGTGGATAATTAGTTAATAACTTTAGCCTTATTTCTTCTTCTTTGTCGCTTTTGCCCTTTCATTAAAGTCCAGGGCCAGGTTTACCCAATAGTTTAGCTCCTTTTTAGTTTTTACAACATCAGCATGCACGTATACATAGCCCTGGTATTCCCTGCCTTTCATTACTACGGTGCGCACACCGTTCTTTTCTACCGCTTCTGCGTGCAGAGCAGGGGCTATGCGGCACATCCTCTCGTCATCGCCAACGCTTAGGCACATTTTCCCGTTTACCATAAAGGTAATGCCCCTAAACATTTTCTTTTCTTCTACGCCTTTTACATGTTCCAGGGCTTCTCTGAGGCGGTTGGTAAAGTTTTCGTTATAGGCCATAAAGGACATTCCGGTTAATTATGAGCTACCGTAATATTACAAAATTGAGGCTAAAATTTATAACCTATACTTGTTAAGTCTGCTTTACGTTTAATAGTTAAAATTCTTTATTATATTTCCTATATTGTTTTATATAAACCATACCATATCTTTACTATTAAAGATACATTTGTACTAGTGGCATCGAATCTCATTAAAGCTTTTACAGTTAGCCTTATCTGCTTACTATCCTACGTCGGTTGCTACGGCCAGACTGATGAAGAGGAGGAGAATAAGAGTTCTAAACCTGAAATTATTGTAAAGTCCGATTCTATAGATGGGAAGGTAAAGCAACTATTGGGGCATATTAATGGCGTTTACTATCTGCTAGTAAAAAAAGGATTACGCCCTTCCTATACTATTGTAAGCTATTCCGATACGCTAACTAAACTGTATGCCGCCCCCATATTTAGCTTTAAAAACCAGTATAACAGACATAACCGTTTTGATAAGATAATATTGAGCCGAAATAAACTGATACTATTTACTACCAAACGTGTAAAAATTGACAAATCTATAACAAAGAACATTACTTACGCAGAAACCCTTAGCCCTAAAGATCTTCAACCAGTAAAAAGAGACTCCGTATGCAGTGTGCTGCATAGTAAAAAGGAACCTGTTTTCGGGAAATATATTATTACTTCGCCAGACTCCTCTAAAATAGCCTTAGTTTTATTTCAGAAAACCAGCGCTAAGAATATATTCCGATGCACTGTACGGGTTTACGACGACGCACTGAACCTGCTTTGGCAGGCTTCCAGAGATATTCATTGTTCTAAACTATGCATTAACAGGCAGGGCTTAGAAAGCTTTTATAGTACTGCCAACAACTATAACGAATCTGTAAAAGCAAAGATAAATGATGATGGCGAGGTCTTTCTATTATCGCCTAACCCTGACTTGCTGGATGCAGTAACTTATGACGCCGATACTATAAAATACTATTTCTATACCTACTCCAACACTGGAAATGTGAAGGAGGTAGGCATAAACGGCTATGGAGACAATACTATTGACATGATGGATTTTTACTACAGGAACGATAGCATTGTATTTTCCGGTGTTTGTTCTAGAAAGACGGAGTCCTCATTAATTAGCCTTAGGAAAAAGAATTTTATATACATACCCGATGGCACTTTTTTATATAAATACAAGCTTGCTGCCGATACTGTTGAGAAATTGCTGCTTACTAACTTCTCTGTGCTGAACAGGGGCGGCACCTTATTCCAATTTATTAATACAGAGGAGGAAGGCAATATTATTCTAATGGTAGGGGCGCATGTTTTAAAAACCAGCGCTCCTTTAAACCTAGGCGATACGTACGGCTCTGATAAGATTATTGCCGTAAGACGAAATACTAGCGGAGAGATAAGCTGCATGGCGGACGTGCTACCCCTTTACTACGATATGTACAACTGGCTTGGGTTTTACCAGAACGGATACATTTACGTAATTTTTAATTACTATGGAAACACTTATTTGGTAAGTACCAATCCGGATTGCCAGGTGGAGGACACGGAAATAATTTCTAAGGACAAAATACGGGCCGAACAGTTTGGTTTGGGTAAGGACGTGGGCGCCAATGCTTTTTTGTACGTGCAAAAGAACAAGAAGAAACGGACATACAGCCTTATAAAGATTAGCTCTGAGTATTGATTGCCCGGAATCACATGAAATTAACTTATTGAAATTAGGCATTTTAACTTGATTTATTAGTATATCAGCTTGCATAGTATATATTTTTAGCTGCATTAAAATTACTACTTTAAGCGTTACCAGGCCTCGGTTTGTGCTAGGTATAAAAGTGTAATTTGTATAGTAATAGTACGTGGCATAAAATTGGCACTTGTTATTGCGCTTGTTATCGCTTGTTAATTTTGTTGTTATTGCTTGTTAATTTTATTGTTAATTTTTTTTGCATGTAAGTTTTGAATGGTTTTTAAAAATTGTGCCGATTGGCACGTGCAGCGTTAACTTTCCTAAACAAAGCAGCAGTTCCTTCTCGCAAGGGACTGAGAAATTTGCCAAGAAGGTTGTCGATAATATGTGCAGGTGTATGGGAGCAATAAACAACCTGGAAAGCCTTAAAAAAAAGCTTGACAGTTGCTACGCTAAAACGATTAATGATGCCGCGTCCCATGCCAGTTCTGACGAACTAAAAATTATTAGTAATACCGATGATTTTAATAAAGTTAAACAAAGCATAGGCCAGTTAATACAAAGCGATTGCGAGAGCGTTAAAAGACTAACGCAGCAAAAAGCCAAGCCTGCGCCAACCAGTAAACCATACCCTATAAATTTTGATTACAATGAATTTCAAAAAGCCAAACAAAACCCCGAAGCATTTAATGGTAAAATTGTGGCTTTTGACGGCGAGATAGTAGAAGTAAAATACCTTTCGCGCAGCAAACCTTATTTAAAAGTTAAAATCAACAACCAGTTTATCTGGGTAGGCTCTATGATTAACAGCGCGTACGACAAAGTGGGAAATGTGGTTCGGTTCATAGGGTATTTTTCATTAACGGATAAGAGTAGTGATGAAGACCTGGGTTTTCATATTTTAGCGTTCGGGGAAATCAATCATAAAACAAAGACTATGGCCTTTGCGCCTGGTTCTGAAACTCAAATTAATGAGTGGGAAGCTGGGCAGGTGCCACAGGGAAAGTAAAGCTGATAATTTAATTTCTCCCTTATGAGCTTGCAAAGGGGGCAGAAAATACAGCCCTACCAGCAAAGCTGCCAGTATTATTTGTTCTTAAACCAGACTATGAAGGTAGAGCCTTTGCCAAGTTCGCTTACTAAGGTAATTTTTCCTCCGGCATTGGTCATCATCTTTCTTACCAGGTAAAGGCCTATGCCGCTGCCTTCAATGCCGTCTTCTTTGCTTACGCGTTCGAACATAGAGAATACTTTGGCTTTTTTCTCTTTGGCTATTCCCATACCGTTATCCTGTACTGAAAGCAGGGTATAGGCGTCTTTTTTTGAGGTGCGTATAATAATTTCGGGGTCGCGCTCCGGCGAGTGGTATTTGATGGCGTTTGTTAGTAAATTCAATATAATGCTTCTCAGGTTCTTCTTAGGAAAATTAACTTCTGCTTCCTGAAAATCGCAGGTGATTTTAACATTGTTCTTTAGCATCATGTCCCTTATGCTGAATTTAATTTCTTCCAGCAGGTTATTAAAATTAATATTCTCTACAAATTCTTCTGAGGCTTCTTTTTCTATTTTGGTAATATCTGCCAGCTCGCTTATGGTTTCCCTTAGCTTTACAGTGGATGCCTTTATCATAGTAGCGACTTCTTTCATCTGCTGGTCGCCATTCTCTCCGATCAAATCAGCGAGGTGCTGAGACAGGGCTTCTATATTGGAGGCCGGGGAGTTTAAATCGTGCGAGGCTGAATAAATGAAGGTGTTGTGGTCCTCATTTATTTTCATTAATTTTTTCTGCGCTGCTTTAAGGTCTGTTATGTCGTTAAAGGAAACAATAACCCCGTCTGTACTATTGTTGTGCTGTTTTAAGTAAGGGAGTAGCCTCATCTGGTACCATTTGTTGTCTAAAGTTTCTACTTCCTTTTCTATTACCTGAGAGGTTGAAACTACGTTACGTATATCCTCCATCATAGTAGAAAATTTGATGTTGGTAGATATATCGCTTATGGGCCGCCCAATGTCCGATTCCTTAACGTTCACCTGTTTTATGGCAGAGGGCGTAAACTTGCGGATTATAAAATTATTATCTACATAAATGTGGCCGTTTACTGTGCTGCGGAAGTAGTTATTTAAATCGTCGTTCAGTTCTACTATTTCTTTTATTTTAAGCTGGTATTGGTTATTAACAGTTTGTAATTCTTCATTTACAGATTGTACTTCCTCGTTAGTGCTTTGCAATTCCTCGTTACTGGAAATTAACTCTTCGTTAAAAGATTCGGCATTGCTATTGCAAACATCCAGCGCATCGTAGGCGTCGTTCAATTTTCGTTGGGTACCCTTAAGCTCATTTTCCAGATCAAGCAGGTATTTGCTGGCGTGCAATTCTTTATCAAATACCTGTATGTTTTCTGGGAGCTGTTCTATTGACTGCTCCGTAAAACAAACCAGTGTTACTTGCTCTGAAGATTGGTATTCGGCAAGGGGTTTAATGTAAATAGTAACAGAACGGAGCGCGTCGTTTTGCATAAACGCTATACCTTTTATAGTTAGTTCTTTTTTTTCCCTTACAACCTGGTTAAGGCTGGTGGCGGCAACTATGGAAAGTTCGTGGGGCAGTATTTGTAGTAAATTAAAATTAAACATTTCTGGCAAAAGGTATTTTTTATAGTCTCCGAATGTTTTAAGGATTTTATAGTTAGAGTCTATACATACGCCTGCCAGGTTCGTTTTTTGAGAGAGCGCTTCAGCTACTAGTTCATTAAGCCTGTCGGGCGATTCAGGATTCGCTGTCCGTAAAACAGGCATGGCTTTTATAGGAGGTTTTACATAAAAACCGGGCGTAGAGTATATGCCGTTATCAAGGCGCTTGGCAGGCTCTACATTCTTATATATTTTCCACTTTTTGTCTTCTTCTGATAGTTTTGTTTTTAACTCGCCAATGCTTTCGCTTGGCCCCAGGAACAGGTAACCGCCGGGGTTTAGGCAGTAGTGTAAGGTGGCCAGGATTTTCTTTTGCAAGACCGGGTTAAGGTAGATGAGCAAATTGCGGCAACTGACCAGATCTAATTTATAGTAAGGCGGATGTTTGGTAATATCGTGCTGGGCAATAATGAGCATATTACGGATAGGCTCCTTAACTTTATACTTATTGCCTACCTTATTAAAAAAGTTGGCGAGCCGTTCTTCAGACACATCGTTAGCAATACTTTCCGGATAAACTCCTTTGGAAGCCACTGTTAATGCTTCTTTATCGATATCGGAAGCAAATATTTTTACTTCCATAGACCTTTCCATTTTGTCCAGGTGTTCCTGAATAAGAATAGCGATGGAGTATGCTTCTTCTCCGGTGGCGCAGCCTACTACCCATATCTTTAAAGAGGCAATATGTTCTTTGTTTGCCAGCATTTCGGGAATTATCTTTTCTTGCAAAAATTCGAAAGCGGCAGGGTCCCTGAAGAATTTGGTAACGCTAATCATAAACTCTTTGGAAAGTTCATCAATTTCCGAAGTGTTGCTTTTTAAAAATTTAATAAACTCAGCTAATAAAGTAATATTATTCTGAATCATCTTTCTCATGATTCTTCTTATAATAGTGGCTCTTTTGTAGTTAGAAAAGTCCAGCGGCGTATGTTGGTTTATCAGCTCCAGCACCTCCAGCAGCAGCGCTTCGTTGTTGTCTGTAAACTGGCTCATTAGTGTATTTTGCTGCAGGTAACTGGAAATCTCAGTCATCATTGCCGAAGGGGGCAGTGTTGAATCTGCATAACCGGCTTCTATTACGTTAGAAGGCATGGAACCATAATCTGCAGTTGAAGGGTCTTGCGCTATTACCATTCCACCTGCTTTCTTTATAGCCTCTGCGCCAAATTTACCATCGCTTCCCGCCCCGGAAAGTACAACGGCTATACTTTTAGTGTTCTGTTCAGCTGCCAGTGAAGTAAAAAAAATATCTATGGGATTACTTCTGGTGTTAGGTTCAAAGTCGGTTAAAATTAATTTGCCTTCATGTATTTTAATAGTTTTTCCTTCGGTCAGAACATAAATACTATCTGCTTCCACTTGCATGTTGTTTTCAATAGCAATTACCTGCCGGTGGCAATGGGCTGCTAATAGCTCTGCGC